>Ga0058704_10000068_pt1 | contig 50371 bp, 38 predicted proteins | sample AgamicMgSfe_FD_71363 | JGI IMG/M metagenome (GOLD analysis project Ga0058704, IMG submission 71363) | Agave microbial communities from Guanajuato, Mexico - Mg.Sf.e | ecosystem: Host-associated > Plants > Phyllosphere > Phylloplane/Leaf | place: Guanajuato, Mexico | collected 2012-05-30
CCCTAACCCTAACCCTAACCCTAACCCTAACCCTAACCCTAACCCTAACCCTAACCCTAACCCTAACCCTAACCCTAACCCTATGTTTTGTTAATGTTTAAGTATATAGGAGGAAAGTGTAGGTTTTAGGGATCTAAGATTGAATTATCATGCTCTTAGTAGCTTTACCCTTATAAACACGTTACATTCTATAATTATATTTATAGCAACTCGAGTATAGTAGCTATAGACTTAAGATATGGTTCGTTCGAAAGGTCTACTTATTCTCTTTAATGTAATGTTTTTTTTCTTAGAAATTTCTTAGAATATCCTTACCCTAAGAGGTTTCCGCCCTATGTAATAGTCAACAAAATCTAACATAGGTTGATATATATGTTTAACGTACTCTAGGTGTACTTTATAATACTCTTACACATGTTTACAAGTATATTAGATGTGTTTTGGATAGAAATAGATAAGATGTACAAAAGTTTGGATTTTAAGGATTATAGACTAAATCATAACGCTCTTAGCGGCTTCATCCTACTAAATATATAACAAACAACGATTATATTTTTATCTCAACAAGTAGATAAGATATAGACTTCGTATATAGCTTATTCAAAAGCTCTTAACTTACTCTTCAATGTGATGTTTTTTTTCCTTAATTTCCCCTGAAAATTCCTAAGTCTAAGTCCTTTTCGACCTATATATTAACGTAATAGAAGTAGAACTACGTAGGTAGATTGTAGTGAAAGTTAACCCTAAGGGAATTGTAACGCTCTTAGTAGAGGCATTACTATACTCCTACCTAGATTTGCTAGTAATGCCTTTCTATAGTCGACAAAATATGACATAGGTTAATATATATATTTAATATACTCTAGGTATACTTTGTGATACTCTTATACATGTTTACAAGTATATTAGATGTGTCTTGGATAGGAATAGATAAGATATACAAAAGCTTGGATTTTAAGGATTATAGACTAAATTGTAACGCTCTTAGCAGCTTTATCCTACTTAACATATAACAAACAGCAATTATATTTATATCTCAACAAGTAGATAAGATATAGACTTTGTATATAGCTTATTTAATAGCTCTTAACTTACTCTTAAACGTAATGTTTTTTTTTCCTTAATTTCCCCTAAAGATTCCTCAGTCTAAGTCCTTTTCGACCTATATATTACGCCTATTTTTTGGAGCAGCTTACGCTGCGATTTGTAACTACTCGTATAGCTTCGAGTATAAATCGCTCGACGCTCTAACACATCTACTAAACATAGAAACGAACGTAGTATACTAGACACTTCGAAATGCGCTATAGAATGCTTCTATCGAATACGCGCTGCTAGATGCTATGTCTATCGAGTACGTAGAGCTAATCAAAATTGTACTCAACGCGCGGTACTAAGTGCCTTATTAACTGAATACGCGCTACCGTTCTAAACCGCATAAATGCGCGTTACTAAACGCTCTATCTATCGAACGCGCGCTATCGAATGCTTTGTCTATCGAATACGCGCTACCGAATGCTTTATCTATCTAACGCGCGCTACTAGATGCCTTATCGCCTTTTTAAAGGCGTACTACTAAACAGCTACGGCCCGAAGGAATACGTAGCCTAAATAGAGTCGTAGCTTAAAGGCTATATAGCTTAATAACTGTACGAGGAAGCTATACGAGGGAGCTACTTAAGGAAGATATAAATAGGCTAGAAAGCAGCCGCGTACTCGAGAAAGAAATGGACCGAAAAGGTAACTATAGACTAGGAGAGATATAGGGATAGCCGTAGGAGAACGTAGCTATAAGAGAGTGTAGCTGTAGGATAAGAGTATAGAGAGTAGCCGTAAGAGAGCGTAGCCGTAGGAGAGCGTAGCCATAGAGGAGAGTAGAGAGAGTAGTCGTAGAAGAAAGTAGCCGTAGGAGATAGAAGATACTAGAGAGCCGCCGCCGTACGGGGAGCTACTACCGAGAATGTGTGTTGAAGCTAGATTGCGTTATAGTCCCCTTATCCTTACTCCTCTTATCTTTCTCCTCTCCCGTCCTAACCATTCTTCTAATTGTATTTTAGCACATCCGAAGGAGCAAAGGAGATAGGAAGACGACGGACACTCAATGCGAGAGGCTAGAACTTAGCCCGAGACCGCTATGCTCCTTTACGGCAACGAACGAGTAACGCGCATTGACCGCGGTGTCTTGCGCCTAGCGAGATTGGTAAGTAGGTCGAGCGAAAGCTGTTCGCATCTAGCTCCTAAGTATATCCCGAGCCCCTACACAAATTCCGAGCCCCCACACAAACAAATTCCGAGCCCCCACACATTCCGAGCCCCCATACAAATTCCTGTCCCCTACCAAATTTGTGTGAGGGACGCGGATTTGCCATTTTCCTTAGCCTACGTACGGCTTCTCCGGCCTGCTGATTCCGACAGCATCGGCAGAATGCGCCTTCATCGCCTATGCCGCGCAAGTTCCGAGACTCGAGAGAAACTGTTGACGAAGCACGTTGTAGACGGGGCAGAGGTTCCCACCGCATGCGGTAGGCCAACCCTGCGTGCTCAATTGGCAAGCATCGCTATACATTCCCGCGCGACTACCGACTACTAGCGCGAACCCATTCACTCTAGCAAACAGCGTGACGGTCATGTACTAGACGTATCCAATCGTCCAAGACCCGATAAAGTCTGCGGAGGTCTTCGCCTTCTTCGCCATCATAAAGGTCTTGTCGGAGACATCGTCTTACGGCGAGAGAGAACCGCATGGTCGAGCGCTAGCGTTGCCTCTCCTGTGGGCAATCGTGAGGAACCGTCCTCTACACTCTCGAATACTACAGTGATCAAGCGTACAGGTTGAGAAGCGCACGTTGGACGCGGTGGACTACATTCGCGGCTTCATTTCTGTGGGTACGCGAAGTGCAGTACGTAGCTGACTGCCTTCAACGTACCTGCTGCTCAATCCCATCGATCGACGGCGATCATGCTCATACACAGTGATCCCGAGGTGTGGACAGCATTGTTATCGCGCCATTCACGTCTTTTGCCCTTGTAGTGCTAGGCTTGTTCGTATCAGACGGCCGCTTCACAGTCGCATGGTAAATGCAGTACACAATTTAGTCAAGGTCATGACGCTGCCTTCTTCCTGCGAGCGACCTGCACCGTGGTCTTGACATATATTAGATTACAGGAGTAATGTACAGCTACTTCGCCATGATATCCACATATCGCCCACCCTTCTTCTTCCCCTTGACCGTCCCACCGGCCTTTCTTCCCCCACCCGGCGGGCCTCCAAGTAGATCATCCAGACTGCTGGCCGTGCTCATGCTCGTGGGCGGCCTGCTAGGCGGCCCGGAAGACGGTCGCACGTCGTCATTACCGGCCGCGGGTGTGACTGCGCGCGAGGGCGGCCCACTTCCAAGACCAGTCCCGCTCACGGTTCTCGAAGGTATCCCGCTCGTGACTCTACTCGGAGGCGCCCTCGGCGGCGGCGGCGTAGCGGCGGCGGGGGTCGCACTTTCGGATCCACCCTTTTTATTCACCCACTTCTTGAGCGTCTCGTCGTAGTAAAACGAGCTCTCGTCGCCCAACTTTGCCCTGATGGGTTTGTTCAGATCACCCTCCTTGGCAGCACCGGGTTTGCCACCAAACCACCCGCCGAACCACCCGGCTTTCTTCTCTTCGGCAAGCTTTGCGTCGTCTCTTGCGGCATCGGCTTCGGCGGCCTTGCGGAAGGCTTCGTCAGCGGCACGATCGGCTTGTGCTTTTTTAAGGGCGGCAGCGCGCGCAGCCATCGCGGCGTCGTCTTCGTCGTCGTCCATGAAACTTCTCTTCGGCTTGGGCGCGTCGTCTGGGCTATCCGGTTCCGGCTCATAGGACTGATAGGTGGTCGGCGGCTCGTATCCAGACGACTCCACATGATCGACTTCGGGACGGGGGATATCCGAAGTTGTGTCATGGCTGTCCTGCGCGGAGCCTCTTCTCGAATATACCACTCCATAATCGGAAGCGGCTCGACCTGCCTCAGGTCTTGGGACACCGAGTGAAACATCTGACCCGACAGGCGCAGGGGCGTAACGAGATGAAGCGGCGCGAGCGGAGGAAGGCCTCTGTTCCTGCAGATCCAGCCGTGGCAGGCCCGACATGACACTGCCCGAAGCAGCGTTTGAGGGTGCGTATCGTCCGGCCATCGGATTATACAGGTCCGTGGTGCTCGGATTCCGACTGATCTCGCCAGATACTCTGCCAAAGGGACCAGCATCCTCTACGCCGTTGGAAGCTTGTCCGGGGGCATCGTCCTCCCCACTGACAAACTTGGTGAACCAACTCGCTGCACCGGTCGACACTTTGTTCATCGCCGGTTTCGAAAACAATCCACCTCCTTTGCCATCTTGCGGTGTCTGGCTCAGGAACGCGCTCAAGTCCGCGACAGCGGAGGTGAAGGTTGGGTGATAGTACTGGCTCGGGCGCGTGGTCGAAGTGTAAGCGGCGGTGATGTGCTCGCAGTACTGTTGTGCTTTCGACTTGAGGCCGTACGCCGCCAGCGTTTGCGCGTGCAACAGCTTGTACGGTTGGAGATGCGGCAGGTACGATGACGAAGCGGAAAGAGAGGCAGCCCACTCGTAGACTTCCGTCAACAGGATCGAGTCGAGGTCATCTCCACTTCCACCCAACAGTACAAAATGTGCTTCCTTGTCGTCGGCGCCGGAATGTTTGGCGACCTGGCGTGCAAACAAGAAACAACAAGTCGCCGCCTCCACTCTGCCATAAACCGACAGAAGCTTTCCCAAAGCGACAAGTGAAGCAGCGTCAGAGGGCGTACGGTTGCTGGCCACCAAGCCCAGCGTCTCGCGCCATTGATCCAGACCCTCAAGAGGGTTCCCGGCGACCGAGCCATCGATCTTACTCACCATGTGAAAGCCCGCTCTCGCGGACGGTGGCACGAGTTCGTCCACGCAATCGTCACTGTTGCCGGCGAAGATTTGATACAACGCGGCGAGGCTCCTCTCACTCTTCACTTGACTTCGTACAAAAGCTTGAATGATCTGCCGCCATGTATCGGGACCAAGCGTCGATGCGATCAGCATGGCGTGACCCCAGAGCCGCTTCTCTTCCGCGAGCCAGACGGCACGTTCGCGTTGCCCCTGAAAGAGAGCCTGCCGCAGCTGTAGGAGGACCTGATCGTCGACGATTTCTGCATGCGCTGTACTCGTGGCAGAGGGTTCCTGGGTCATCTGAGCGAGGTTCGGCAGCAGCACTCTTCTCACTTCCTCTTCGATCTTCGGATTGCCTTCCAGCACGCCGTCGTGCTCGACAAAGATCCTCATCAGCTTCCACAGTACTACCTTCTCGTCAGCCCGCTTTCTGACGTCGGCCGGAAGACTGAAGTCGAGCACAGCGGTCTGTGTATCTCGCTCCAAGCCCTCGATCTTTCCTCCCAGCCAGGTCAGAACGTCCCTCTTCTTGCCCTTGCCACGTGTCGGCAATGGACCTGGAAACTTGGCATTTCGCTCATCCATCGGCATGACCGTACTCGCATTTTGCAGGCTGATGGTCCCCGGTGTGCATTTGATGGATGGGATGCCGTGTCCAGCGGCGTAGTATGGATTCTGCTGCGGAAATGAAGATATGATGGCGCCGCTGGGACTCCACTTGAAGATCGGATGGCCCTTCCACCGCTCAAGCGGATCCGACGCGCGCTCGTCGGTCGGTGTCGCGAAGGGGAGGTCTCGCGAGAATCGTCGACGATGTAGAAACGTTGGCTCCGGTTGATTTGATTGCATCGCTGAGGTAGGTCGAGCCTCCATCTGTCCAGACTTCAGCGGCTGTTTTGCTGTTTGACTCGGACTTTGGGTCCTTGCTCGCGGTGGTACAGCTTCGATGGGCGCTGCAAAGCCTGTCGAGATCGGCGAGTACCTCGCAGGCTGTCGCTCTGGGGACAGGCCTGCCGAGATCAAGAGAGCTCCGCCGGTGAGTCTCGGCGGAGAAGAGGTCATGCTCGTGACTGCTTCAGAAGGAAGAGGGGGATGCGGCTTGTCTCTTTGATAAGCCAGCGGACTGCTTGTACGCGGTGCGAAGGGGTGCACGCTCTGAGCGCTGATGACAGGGCCGAAGGATGTTTCACGACTTGGCGCGTACGGCGCAGGTTGTCGCGGTGGTTGGCTGGACGGAGCTGGTGAGTATCGTGCATTCGAATTGGAAGAGTACCGCATGTTCGACGGCGGTGGTACGATAGGCGACTGCTGAGTGACTTGCGCAGCTGGTTGATCCGGAAGCAGAGGCATCCTTTCCGGCTGTCTGAGCGCGGTATACTTAGCAGTTTGCTGTGACGCGATCGCAGGTCCTGGTGGTGGCTGCGTGGGTGGACCGGACTGCCGAGAGAAGGATTGTGGCGGTCCCATGAAACTTTGCGTTGTATTCCCCGATGTGACAGGTGCACCCGGCTGCGGCGTATAAGCCCCGGAAGGTCTGGCCCTCGGTTTAGCAACGACAGGTAGATCAGCGAAGAACCCACTATCTACAGACGGCGTTGCAGGTCCGTTAGAAGTCGCAGGATACGTGGACGGCTGGGATTGGAAACTGCTACTTCGCGGCGGTGGGGCTTGTCTGTCATTTGACTGCTGTATCGGTTGCTGGGCCGGGCGTCTTCTCGGCTTCACAACCTCCATGGGAAGATCATATGGCGATTGGTAGCCACCTTTGGATTTATCGGCAAAGGACTGTGCTTGTTGTAAGGCAGGTCTGATGAGTTGCTGCTGGGGACCTTGATTGTAGACATCGAACAGTCCTGTATCGGGCGTACCCGCCGCTCGGCCGTGAGCTTGATCAGTGAGCTGCGACGTGATGGTGTAGGGAGCTGTGAATGTTTTTGGGGCGTCTGGGCGATCTTGCGCCTGGGGTTTTCGTGCTGCCTGCGGAGACGGTGGAGGGTCCTCATCCTCTAGAAATCCATCATCGTCCTCAGTGAAGAATTTGGACGGATCCAGATCGTTCGACTCATCTAATAAATCGTCGTCATCCAGCGCCGCTTGCCAAGCCGCAGACAGATCCTCTGCCTCCGCAGCCTCTCCTACACCTCCTCCTTCCGCGAGTTCGCCGAAAGTGTCGTCGTCGCCGGTTGGCCAGTCGTCTGGGTGATGCACAAGCTCTTCTTTCGAAGTAAGCCCAACCGGCGCTGGAAATTCCTCGCCGTCCAGGAGCTCTGCAAACGTCTGATCATCGCCTGTGGCTGACTCTTGATTGCTGGGCATGTCCAAAGGCTCCGCTTCCGCCGACACATCCGTAAAGTTGGTCGTGAATGATCTATCGATCGATGGCGGTGCTGCTTGCGCTTTCGAGGGCGTCCCGTACGGAGAAGTCGAGGGTTCTATCGTTGGCGGCGCTTCCTCATCCTCCATCAAAGGTGCGTGTGCACTTTCGTCTAGCGCCTCTTCCATCGCCGTCACCTCACCCTGGTGCTCGTAACGCTCTTCCGGCCGTTCATTCATCCGCTCGGCATGATACACACTCTCCACAACAGGCGGGTGCGCTGCCAACTCGCCCTCTTGCTCGAGAGCCTCATCCGCTTTGAATATCGGCTCTTCCTCGTCATCGCCACCCATCACCCCAGCTTCGTTGTCACCCTCATGCAAATTCTCCGCCGGTAGTCCGTCTCCCGTCTCCGGCGCTCGGCTCAATTGATTCGAAAGGACGTCATCTTGCTGAATGTCTACTGCATCCTGCGCATCTTCGTTGGAATGAACCCCAGCTTCGTTGTCACCCTCGTGCTCATTCTCCGCCAGTAGTCCCTCTCCCGTCTCCGGCGCTCGTCTCAATTGATCGGAAAGGACGTCATCTTGCTGAATGTCTACTGTATTCTGCACATCTTCGTCGAGATGCAGAGCTTCATCAGCAGACGCGCTGTCTGAAGTAGCTGCCAGTTCCCGGCCCCCCTGCGCAATTGTCATATCCTTCTTCGGCGTGGCGCCGGGATAGCGATCGAAGAAGTCATCATCCGCTGGTGTAGTGTGTGAGGGATACGCATCTTCCTTAAGCGCCGGGTTCCACGAGGCGGATTCGGTCGCGGGAGTGGTGGCCGTTGTAGGATAGGCATTTCCGAAATCTGGGTAATCTGCTCCGTCGTCCATGGCGATGATCGTTCAATGATGCTGCTATGCAGATCGAAGGAACGGATAGCAACCACGGTGCGCCAAACTTTCTGTTCAGACGGACGGTCATGCGTATAACATGTATATCCCCTTGGCTGGCGACACGCTCCAGGAGAGTCGAGACCGCCTGTAGATATGAGTGGAGTAGACGGGATCGACACACGTTCGAAGGCAATGGTTCGAGAGTGGAGGCCAGGCTATGTCGTGCCTTGACAGAGCTGCGGCGAACCGCGGGTGAGGCCGTATAGCGCTTAACTGCATCGGGTTATCGACTTGTGATGACTAAACGCGGTAACCTGGAACAAAGCAGGCCACCTCACTTCGGTTGTTCTTCTGCAAGACTATAGTCATGTATGAAGGTATTTGAGATGAGGCATGTCACGGTATGATCAGCCTAGCGGCGACTTTGACCACCACGACGCCGACGACCTCGATCTCGACCTGGACGAACTTGACCCTGCCACCACTTCTCACCACCACCACGCAAGCGTTGGTCGCGACTTCGGCGGGCGAATCCCGCTCCGCAACCTGAAGCTCGGCGGCAGACGGAGAGTGCAACGAGATGAAGACGCAGAAGATCTCGAGGCGCTGGTAGGCGGGAACGATGATGGGGGAACGGAGCGCGAATCGATCGTCTCGGGCCTGGGCGGTGAAGACGAGGGTCTACTGGAACAACGGCGCATGTCACGCCAAGTAGGCGATATCGAGCGTCGTGGAAATCTGTGGCAGTTTCTCTCTTCTGTGAAACGCCAACCCTCCATCCACCTGCCTGGTGAGCCAAAGGACGATCACGCCCGTATCATCTCTGTCGGCGCCGAACAGACTGCCCGCTTCCCGCCCAACGCCGTCTCCAACGCCAAATACACCCCCGTCTCCTTTCTCCCGCGCACTCTCTTCATTGAATTCAAGTTCTTCTTCAACATGTACTTCCTGCTCGTCGCCCTCTCCCAAATCATTCCCGCGCTTCGGATTGGCTACCTGAGCACGTACATCGCGCCGCTGGCGTTCGTCATCAGCATCACGTTGGGGAAAGAGGCGTACGATGATGTGCACCGGCGGAAACGAGACAACGAGGCGAACAGCGAGGGTTATAGGGTATTGAAGCTGGACGAGGTCGGGAGCAAGAAGGGGAAGATCAAGAGTATGTCGGAGCGGAAGCGCGGAAAGCGACGAAGGGTGTCTGCCGAAGAGGGTAACGCGGAAGGGGAAGAGGATGTTGGCGAGATCCTGAAGCCGAGCCGGGAGTTGAAAGTAGGAGATGTTGTTATTTTGGGAAAGGACCAAAGAGTTCCGGCGGATGTTGTGATCTTGAAAAGCTTCTCCAATGAACCACCTCCTGCGACCGGTGTGGAGAGCAATGTGTTGGTGGATGTACCATCAGACGCGAAAGTAAACAACACGACCACCGATGACCCGAGCGGCGGCGAAGCCTTTATTCGGACGGATCAGTTGGACGGTGAAACTGATTGGAAGTTGCGGCTGGCTTCTCCCCTCGCGCAGACGCTACCCGCCAGTGAATATAAACGTCTGCGCATCACAGCCGGCAAGCCGGACAAGAAGGTCAACGACTTCATCGGCACCATCGAGCTTGTAGGAGATGAAGCAAGTACGACCCCGACACAGTCGTCACCACTCACTATCGACCATACGGCCTGGGCCAACACAGTCTTGGCTTCAAGCACGACAGTACATGCACTGGTCGTTTACACCGGCCCACAGACTCGCGCGGCGCTCAGCACGAGTTCGAGTAGAAGCAAGACGGGCCTCCTAGAACACGAGATCAACTCCTTGACCAAGATCCTATGTTTCCTCACTGCAGCGTTGAGCCTCGCACTCGTCATGCTCGAGCGAGTGAAGAGCTTCGACAATCACCCACAACGCGAATGGTACATTGCCTTTATGCGCTTCTTGATCCTCTTCAGCACTATTGTACCCATCAGTCTGCGGGTGAACTTGGACATGGGCAAAAGCGTGTACGCTTATCTCATTCATCGAGACTTAGGCATCCCTGGAACGGTCGTGCGCACGTCTACCATTCCAGAAGACTTGGGCCGTATTGAGTATCTACTGAGTGACAAGACTGGCACCTTGACGAGGAACGAGATGGAGTTGAAGAAAGTGCACGTAGGGACGGTCAGCTATGGCGGAGAGGCGATGGAGGAGGTTGGCTCGTATGTACGCCAGGCCTTTGAGGGTACTGGAGATGGGCTACTGTTCACCCCTTCCGCCGGCCTCGGTGGACTCAATGCGAGCACGAAAACGAGACGCGAGATTGGTGGCAGGGTGAGGGATCTGGTGCTTGCGCTAGCATTGTGCCACAACGTCACGCCAACGGTGGAGGAAGACGCGTCCGGCCAGCTTACCACGGCCTACCAAGCATCGAGCCCCGATGAGATTGCCATTGTGCAGTGGACAGAGGCCGTCGGATTACGCCTCGCCCACCGGGATCGAAAAAGTATGCGCCTCGAGTATGTCGACCACGCCACCTCCGAACCGCGGCTGGCTGTCAAAGTTGAAATTCTCAACGTCTTTCCATTCACCAGCGATAGCAAACGCATGGGCATCATCGTGCGCTTCTCACGCTCTACAGACGAAAACGAGGACGGAGACATGGTCTTCTTCCAGAAAGGTGCCGATACGGTCATGCGCTCCATCGTCGTCGCAAACGACTGGTTGGATGAAGAGACGGGTAACATGGCGCGAGAGGGCTTGCGTACACTCGTCATCGGACGGAAAGCGATGACGAGGCAGCAGTACGCCGCTTTCACGTCCGCGTATTCAGAAGCCAGTCTCACCCTCAACAACCGCGACGCGGCGATGACAAGAGTGTTAAAAACACACCTGGAGCACGACCTGGACCTCCTGGGAGTGGCTGGAGTGGAGGACAAGCTACAACCGGACGTCAAGCCGTCGTTGGAGTTGCTCCGCAATGCAGGGATTAAGATCTGGATGCTGACTGGGGACAAGGTGGAGACGGCACGCTGCGTTGCTGTGTCTTCCAAGCTCGTCTCTCGAGGCCAGTATATCCATACTATTGCGGGTTTGAAGCAGAAAGAACTGGCGCTCGACGCGCTGAGCATGCTACACAGTCAGACGAATGCCGCGCTCCTGATCGACGGTCAAAGCTTGGCACTGTACCTACAATATCACCGCGATGCCTTCATCACTGCTGCTGTTCGACTGCCCGCCGTAATCGCGTGCCGCTGTTCTCCGACGCAAAAGGCGGATGTTGCGATCCTCATCCGTGCGTTCACCCGAAAACGGATCGCCTGCATCGGCGACGGCGGCAACGACGTGTCCATGATCCAAGCCGCCGACGTGGGCGTGGGGATCGTGGGGAAAGAAGGGAAACAGGCTTCGCTCGCGGCCGACTTCAGCATCACGCAATTCGCGCACATCACCAAGCTGCTCGTGTGGCATGGACGGAACAGCTACAAGCGGAGCGCCAAGCTCGCGCAATTCGTCATCCATCGCGGCCTCATCATCAGCGTCTGCCAAACCGTCTTCAGCGTCGCTTCTCATTTCGAACCCGTCGCACTATACCGCGACTGGCTGCTCGTCGGCTACGCCACGGTCTACACCATGGCGCCCGTCTTCTCTCTCGTATTGGATCGAGACGTTGACGAGGGTCTCGCGAACCTCTACCCGGAACTCTACCGCGAGCTGACGACCGGTCGCAGCCTGAGCTACCGAACATTTTTCATCTGGGTCGGGGTCTCGATCTATCAGGGCCTGGTCATCCAGGGCGGGAGCGAGCTCCTCGTGCCCGGCTACGACACCAGCGCCGATGAATCACTCGGCACGAGCCCCGGCTTCCGACGCATGGTCGCCGTCTCCTACTCCGCTCTCGTCATGAACGAGATTCTCATGACTGCGATTGAGGTGAAGACCTGGCATCCGGTCAACATCTTTTCCATCCTCGGCACCGCGCTTCTCTATTTTGGAAGCTTACCGTTCCTCCGCGGGTACTTTGATCTGGCATATATACCACGGTTGGGCTTCTGGTGGCGCTTCGCCGCGATCTTGGCCGCGAGTCTGATACCGGTGTATGCGGGTAAGATCATCAGACGGACGGTCAAGCCACCGAGTTATCGCAAGGTCAGGGGCGTATAATGTTTAGTGATATGCGTTGCCATGTAGCTACAGTGTCGAGTCGTGCTCACCGCTGTAACCGTCTTGAACGTTTCTTGTCGAGTCCGTCAGGTAATCCAAGTAACGTGCTCGTGATGAATTGCTATGACAATGTCGTAGGAACCGCAAGAGAGATGATCATCTCCACGGCTGTGCATTCCAGGACAATCCCGATTGAGCCCCGACAGTAGTACCACTTCTGATCGATGGGGATTCATTGTTTCTTTACCAACACACTCTCATAACGGTACTATCTTACATGCCGCCATACCGTTGCCTTCGATGTGTCGATTCGTCCGCTCATAATGATTCGTTCTCGCGATCTCAACCTCTTCCATCTTTCACCTTCCCAACAAGCCATTCACAGCATCCGCTCCGGCCGTCGCGCCAGCGCCGAAGATGGCGGCATTGCCGAGTTTGTTCGCGATGCCACCGAGACCCTTCATGAAGTGGTGGTGCTGTCGGTCGGGTCAGAAGGGTGAGATGACGGCGGTGGATAGAGAGGTCGATGGCTCACCTTGGGATGATCGGGATGGGCGGGATGATCGGGGTTGTCGCGGTTTTTGTGTGCTTCCTCCAGGATCTTCTTGTCCTCTTCGCTGAGTTGCGGCTGCTTCTCCTTCGACAACGTCAATGGTCAGCAAAATCTTCACGCTCGGTGTCCGAGGCATGTCTCACGTCTGGCATTGTGGTGGTAGAGGCTTGGGTTTTCCGGAGAATGCTTCAGTGTCTATGGTCGACTTGAAGAAGAAGCAGATGCGTTGAGGGCGCGATGTGGTGTTAGAAGACGATGGGAAGGTGTCAGGAAGTGATGTCACTCAGCCACATGCACGCGTTGCCACTGCCGTGTCGTGCCGTTTAACACCTCCGTAATGCAATCATGAGGTAAGCGGCCGGCAGAAAAATAGTTGATGTGAAAGAAAGGAACCCCTGCAAGCATATATGTGAAAAGACGAGCAAGAAAGAATGTAGGGGAAAAAGACGAGAACGAAAAGAATAAAACATATCACGTAATTCAGAGAATCGAACTCTGAATGATTGCCAATGGCGGTACTGGGCTGAATCGCAGGTTAGAATGCTGCGCAGTACACTGGTATTTTTCGCTTGGGAACTCACAATCGAACCCAGGCTGGCACGGGATCGTAGAAATCTGCGGTGAAGCAGAGGATTTCCACAACGTGACGTCATACCACTAGACCATACCACCGAAGAGAATGATCGAGTTGCGCCAACTTTTCTCGTGGTGCGATGAGTAAATTGTATCATTTCTCAATATACAGTACGACTTCAACATCCTCGAGACTTTACCGACATGTTGATCTTGGCAACTTCACGCTCATGACAACAATAGTATATAGAGCTGTATGTTTACCTCACTGCCATACCTTCCGCTTTACACTGGACGCAGCGTCATACCGAGTTCCTGATGAAACAAGACACTACCAGTCTATCTAGGATGCACTAAACAACGAGCCCTGCCGCTTAATAACGTAGTAGCAAGCCGAAAATAGTGCGACCGCTCCGAATACTAGAGTTTCCCAGTTCATACCTGCGAGATCAGGGCTGGGAATTGGCGGTAACCTATCCAGCAGAACCATCAACAAAAACCCCCCTTAGTCGAGCATTCGATACGAACGCAATGCAAGGACGAGATCGGCAAAACACGTACAGCACGTGCACCGTGGCACCGTCTACGGCAACACCACGAGGTTGACCACAAAAGCCCACCGGTCGAGGGAGACGCGCTCTTTAGGAATCGACTGCCGGACAATCGGCGCCAGCTCAGGCAGGCAATGCATATCGTGTATGAGGACGTGATGGCGACGGTGGTGAGCGAGACGATCGCGCTGAAGCCGACCACGGAGTCGGAGTTGATGAGGGCAGTGATGCAGGTGCAAGCGATGGACGGCCACACTGCTCGCCGAGATACCTTGATACCGTGAACTGGATGGATCAGCATGCAGTGCATGGTCGACAGGTACATCCAGCGAGGGTGCTGACAGGTGCTGCTCCTTCCCCAATATGCAAAGGCACAGAGCTGCCGCCTTGCGGTCGCTGACGGGCTGACGAGGGTGGACCAAGATGTCACAATCACCGGCAGCACCAAATCCACCGTTTCCGCTTTGCTCTCGCTTGAGTAGTAGAAGATGAAGATCAAAGGCGTCAGGCTGTCCTCAGCCGTGACTGCACCGGCGTCGCCGACCCAGAAGATCAGCATGATCGCCGTGATGAAGATCTATAAGCCGCGAACGAGGGGTATGGGATTGTTTAGGAGGCATCTGTCGCATCTTTGGCTGCAAACCGGGTGAGCGCGGCACAAATCCAGTCGAGAGGACGACAGATCTCAACATGCTCATGCATACCAAGCGTCAAAATCCACGAACACACTCGACGCTGTGAGGACACAAGTCGCGACCCCAACGGACGACCAGCCTCCGCCATTCCTGAAAATGAAGAGGACTTTCGAGGTTTTGGTCGCGGGATGATGCTACCCAAAGGGCGACCACGACCGCCAGCCTCGCGGCCCGAGGCGTACTCAGCGTACTCAGCGTGACGCCCTCCAGTACAGGAAACGTCTTTGCTACTACATACATGTATCTGTCGATGGACGCGGCTTATTAGCCTACAGCTCCGGCGAAGAGCCCGGAAGCATCATCAGACATGCGGAAAGCCTCGGCCTGTGTGAGCGATCGCGCTTCTTGGAGTAGAGCAATAGTACCACACCGAGTTGAGATATAGTCACAATAGTCATTGAACAGTCCTGCTTGAGCGATGTGTGGAGTGCTCGGAAGAGGTCACCGAAAGCGGAAGATCCGCTTCTCCGCTCGACTCAGGGTTAGGGTTTGGGTAAGTGAAGGAGAAGAACGTCTGCCACTGGCGAATACTGTACCTCCCATGTAATAAGAAAAGTAGAGGTCGAAACAGTGTTTCGTTCGCAACATTGGGAAAGATCGAGCACTTTGTCGACGATATGTCTCAACCGTTGTGTGGCGGGCTCAGCTGATAGTAATCCTGTGTAGTTCATTTCTACATATGCGAATGTGGGTACACACACACACATCTCACTCCTTGATCAGCCCTCACACATATGGGACGAATATCTTCCGTACATCGTGAAGCTGCTGTTTTCGCATTCTGAACAAGACTGTACATTACACGATACATTCATGGTATCCCAACGCTTTGCAAATACCAAAGGACTAAAAACACAAATACGAAATATTCTTGACACCCCTTCCAAACCTGGTCCACAATCCAGCCTTCTGCTTGTGCTCCCGAGCATAGTTCTCTTCCTGAACGTTGTGCTTGGTGACGATGCTCAAGAACACCTGGTCCAGCGTCGCTTGGCTGACGGAGTAGTACTCGAACCCGAACTTTTCCTTGTTCGCCTCGAGCTGGGCGAACAACGCGCTGATGCCGTTACGGCCTTGGGCATTCGTCGGGGTCACCGAAGCAGTTGCTCCTTTCTTCGACGAGCTGTCGATGTCAAAAGTAGTACCCGCGGTCCGGTCGTTTGGCACGCTGAAGCGGAGCTGACCGTGGAACACACGTTCCTCGGTCACAGCACCCGGAAAGGTACGCTGTATGTAAGATTTGATGTCGTTCATATTGGCCTCGCTGGTGTGCGGCGCGTCCTTATGCACCAAGTGCACGTGATAGGCATCACCGTGCTTCTTCCGCAGTTGATCGCTCGTGCCGAGCGCAAGCATGCGTCGTGCCATGATACCCGCTCTGTCGGCAAGGGCGTCGGCTTCCTCCATCGAATGCGTGGTCAACACTAAAGATCGGCCAGATGAAACGGAGCTCAGCGTTCGCCACATGACACGCTTGGATGCAGCGTCCATGCCACTGCTCGGCTCGTCCAGGAGCACGACGCTCGGATTGCCAATCAACGAGATCCCGAGCGAAAGCTTACGCTTATTACCACCAGAGAGCTTGCCAGCCATACGTGATTTAAACGGTGCCAATCCGACGGCGTGAATGACCTGATCGACGTTGTACTCGACGTCTGCAACTCCACGGGCTCGGGCGTAAAATCGCAGGTGCTCGATCGCGGTCATCTGGTCCATGGCGTCAAATTGCGGGCACACGCCGAGGTTCGACCGTGCAACCGCTCGGCGTGAAATGATGGAAACGCCCTCGATGAGGATGTCACTGTCGCGCCCGGTCGGCCGGGTATCACCCCGGATGAGTCCGATCGTCGTCGACTTTCCAGCGCCATTGGGACCGAGTAAAGCAAAAACCTCGCCCTTCGGCACGCCAAAAGACACGTCCTGGACGGCGACATTGGTGCCAAACACCTTGTTCGCATGCATGACCCGCAATTCGTCTTGGCAGTCGTCTACGCGGGTGGACTCGACGTACACCTCTGGATCAACATCCTCAATCTCCTCCACATCCTGCGACTTGTGCTTGGTGCGTATCAAAAAAGACGGCTTCCAACCACTGTCAAAGGCCACCAAGACGAGCAACAGTACCACCGACTGGAGAACGAGGTATGTAATGCAAGAGCCGTAGACGGACCACGCACCAGGGTATGGGGCGACACTGGTTCCTCGACAGAGCACAGAGAATTCGTTGAGGGTCATCAGCAGTGATCGTAGCAGATTCGCTGCCGGGAAAAAGGCGCCGATGGTGTAGGTCGCAATGTTCACATCACGATCGACGTCCGCCGCTGGGACGTACGTGATGATGCACATGTATGTGATGAAGTAGAGCAAGAAGAAGACACACTGTCCACCTGCGGCGAATGCAAAGGTCGCGAGCTGGCTGGTGGTGCATAGCGACACGACGTAGGACATGAGGGTCGCAGACAGGCCGAACAACGTGAAGATCAGCCAGAGATATCCCGGAGCATACCAAGCACCGGACGCGGCGGTGAAGATGATGATTGCAACAGTGCTGACGGCGAGTACGATCAAGAAGTCGAAGAGGGTGTACGCGCTCCACAACGGCATGGCGCGGATGCCGTTGCTGTAATGCAAGGCACGAACCTTCTGCAACCGCTCTCGGTTGGGGTACAGTCCGAAGAAACCTGGGTATGCGCTCATGGCCAGACCGAAGTAGAGGATCAGCTGGAGACTCTTCCCTGCGGACGGTGCCCAGGGGACATCGAACGCCTGGAAGCCAGTAATGATCGGAGTCTGAAGCAGGCTGGTGTCGAGCAGATTTTGAGCGGCGATCGAGTAGTACAATTCGTAGTTACCCTGCCAAGCGAATGTGGGCGTGTCGCCCAGAAAGAAGCCACCAGGCGTGGCCGTGCTGTAGTTGGCGGCAATGTAATTATTGAACGCTTGCAGTGTATCGACGCTCTGGAAGGGACGCTGCAATGTTGGGTAGAGTGCGTTTAGAAAGTCGAGTGGCACTCGACCTGGTGGACCGACGGGGATGTTGGCTTGGGCTGCGAGGAATGTTCCCAAACTCGCAGTCGCTGACGACCGGACCTGCGCGGTAGGTTGACACGACAATGCTTGGAAGTTTTTCAAGAAGAGCGTGACCAAACCGGCAGCGATGATTGGGATGAGGAACGCGGCCATATATGGCCAAATGTTCCGACGAAAGATTGTGGCGCGTTTCCGGAAGAGCACCCAGGTCTGCCCGACGAACGAAAGGTTCCTTCCAGTGACGAGTCGCAGACCCTTTTCGCCGGGTGCAGCGTCCTCGCTTCCTGGACTCAGCGCTCGATCTTGCTCCAGTTCTTCCCGTACCTCTTCTGCCAGCTTGAGGAAGACGTCCTCGATCGTTGGGCCGTTGACCTGATAATCACGTACCCCAGCGCTTTCGAGTCCGGCGATGAATTGTGCAGCGGCTGCGGAGTCGTCCAATTGATACACAGTCTGATCGTGCATGACTTGCTTCGAGACCGCTTGCAGCCGAGGAGGGAGCGGCTTTTGATTTTCATGATATACGCGCACTCGGTAGCCGCCACCCAACCGATGCTTCAGCTCCACGGCAGATCCATTCGCGACACGCTTGCCCTTGGACAGGATCGCAATATCGTCAGAGAGCAGGTCAGCTTCATCCAAAAAGTGCGTCGTCAGGATCATGGACCGGGTGCCTCTCTCGGCGAGAAGAATGTCCCAAATCTTACGTCTTGATAACGGATCCAAACCAGAGCTCACTTCGTCGAGCATACACAGCTTAGACCCGCCTGTCAACATCATGGCGAGCTGTGCTTTCCTCTTCTGCCCGCCACTGAGTATCCCGGTGCGAGCGCCGATTTTCTGCTCCAAGTCACAAGCGACGACGAGGTTCTTCATCTGCGCTTTCGAGTCCGTTTTGCTGGCCTTCAACCTGTTGAAGATCCTCACGTGCTCATATACCGTCAGTTCGTCCCAGAGCACATTCTTCTGCGGGCAGAGACCAATACCACCGGTGGCATCCATCTCGATGCTACCGGCCGTCGGTTTCTGCAGACCGGCGAGCATATCGAGAGATGTACTCTTGCCGCTTCCGTTGGCACCCAGAAGAACCGTGATCTGACCAGGAAGAACGGACAGGTTGACGTCGTCCACAGCGAATACGGTTTGCCGGGGTGTCTTGGTGAACAAGGCACCGACCCGTCGATGCCACCAATTCGGCAGGTAATGCTTGGAGAGGCCAGTGATCTTGACGGTTTCCGGAACGACGTCCTCCGAATAGTGCAGCTGTCTAGACTTGGACGCTGTGCCGTAGAGGATGCGCTCGATCATGGCACCAAGGATTGGGTACGCAACGATCTGGATGATGCTGAACAAGAAGAAGAGCCAGCCAGCGACTTGCCACGGAGCGTTTGGGGCACTTTGCGACAAGTCCGCGGGAACGTTATTTTGCTGCCAGTACGCCATGTAGATGATGAAAAGGGTAAAGTTCATGGGCGGGAACAATAAGCTCAACACGACCGCAGCCCCTGTAGAGACGGGTGGGATGACTTGAATGATGATGGCCAGGACAATCGATGTGATCGTGACCGTGATCCCGGAGAGCTGCGCTTTCTTGAACAAACTCGCAAAGGCGATTGACCAACTCGACAAAGCGAGACCAGCGAGGATGAAATATCCAACGGTGATGCCGGTGTTGGAGTCGACGTAGTTCTGCCGAGCCACGATGGCTCCCATGATGATCCAGCTCGGGACGTACAGAATGTCGAATGCGAGGTGTGTTGACAGCAGTCGAGCTGCCTGTGGCATCCACCGTTGACGATTCGGCATCATCGCTTCGATCAGTTGAGACATGCCGAGCTCACGCTCTTTCGCCATCTCACCGGTAAGCTGGTAGCAGATCCCAACGATGCCGACGAAATATGCCACCCCGAGAATGCTGATCAAGGTGCCCATGTAGAGGCGGGTAATATTCGCCTGACGCTCGGCGGCGGTTTCCATCGTGTACGGGTATTGCTGTATGTTGGTGGGTAGGCTCGTCCCATTCATAGAAGCGATGATGCCATCGATGGCGTGTTGAATTGGAAGCACGTATTTCTCCGCATCATTGTCGTTGGTGTTGACAAAGACGCGTCCGCCGAACGAACCATCTGCCCGTATGGTGTAGTTCCAAAACCCAGCCGGGCCTTCGGTGGGTGAGGAATGAAAGCTAACGGCGGCAAAGCATGGCGACACTCCTCTGATTGAGCTTTTGCAGGTGCTGAGAAGGTCTGTGTCCGCCTGCGCGATCTGAACAGTCTTGCCTTGCGACGTAATGGACGGTGACAGCTGGCCGATCAGGTTCGAGATATCGCCACCGGTGTAGCCGTTGTTCACAAAAACGACCGTGTTGCGCCCCCCGGCCGAGGCAGCGACGGCATCGCTCAAACTCCGGAGTGGGCCTGGTGAACCCACGCCGAAGTCACTTGGGGGTACAAAAAAGTTCTTCGCGTAGCTGATGAAGAACATGAAAATGATCGGCGCGATCAAAGCCCGGACGATGGTACCGAGAAGGTGTCGACCCAGGACGATCAGCAGAGTCTTTTCGCACAGCGTCCATGTCTGTCGGAAGAACACCATCTTGACCGTGTCGAAGACTATCGAGGTGCGACGACCTCTGGTTTAAAGAATGTAGAGATGGACGACGGCGCGCGGCCTGGGCGTGGCGGTGGCGAGGTCTTAGATGCCAAGAGCCATGAGTGAAGAGGAGGTCGCTTCGAGGCCGCCGATGGGATCAAACTTCGCTGCGCAAGACGACTGCGGCATCAACATGAAAGAATCATTAGTATCTGAAAAGATGTTTTTATTATGATTATGAATGTACGATGGCAAACGGACGCCAATTCTCCTACACGTGAAGTTCGAACGATGATTACGCACTTGATCCCGTTCGGGTCTTGGCTCTTCCGACTCCGCGGGAGGCCGTCGGCACACACCCGAGGCCTCCCCGTGCCGAACTTCCCGAGCTCATATTACCATCATCACATCTATCTCGAAACGCAACGGATCGATACGTACTCGCATCTTTACGAAGGTTGCCAGGAGCGAACGGAAGCATAGCTACTTTGCATCGTCATACTATCTATTCACTGACTATCCATCTTCTAACATATCCTGGGCGACTTGTTTCATATCTAATGCCCCGTGAACGCACTCTGCACACTCGAAAACCCCCGCGGACACGCCCGGCCCAACGCGGTGCTGCCACTGCGAATGTAACAGATCTTGGCCTGCGCACACGCATCGCTGGTGCAGTTGGGACTCTTGACACTGCTCTTGCCCTCAAAGGTGTTGAACGTGCTGACAAGCGTGTGATTCCTCTCCATCGCTTCGGTGACGGCGTGCCAGAAGGTACCGTTCAGCGGCGCGTCGGCCGGCCAGCCCGCTTGCGGACCGTACGTCTCACGCGTGCTGTATTCGAACTGGTACGTCGGCCCGTGCGAGGCGTTGGCGAGGGCGGGGAAGGAGTTGACATCGGAGTACCAGGTGTACGCTTCGTAGATGTTGAAGTCGCCCGTATCGACCTCATACATGCGGAAGCCGCTGTTGAGGTTGGTGAGCGGGGTGACCGAAGGGCCGACCCAGCCGGCGGCGAGGGCGGAGCTGATGGATTGGTTGGTGCCGTTGTTGGCGTAGTAGATCATGACTTCGTCTTCGTGCGTGTGGCCGAAGAAGATGTTGGCGATGGTGTTGGAGTAGCCTGGAAAGATTCAGCACAAGACATAAAGCATACCATGATAGTACTCACGGTCGACGATCTGATAGAAGAGGTTGGTCGGGTTGGCATTCGGGTTGCTGCCGTCCCATCCGGACAGGACGTGCCCGAACAACCACACCCTCTCGCCAGCATCTTCAGCCGCTTGCAGCTCCTGGATCATGAACTTAAAGGTGCCGGACACATCAGGGTTAGATGTGTTGATGAAGTTCAGGAAGTTGGCTGCCGCCAAGCGTTAGTCCGACATTCCAGCATCAAACAAATCATCAAACAAATCGAAGGAAGAACCCACAATGATACCAGAAATCCGTGTTGAACGTAATCATCCTCAGCCCGTAGTGGTTTTTCACGCTGTAGGCCCCGTAATGTAAGCGGGCCTGACCCGCCGCCGTCGCGTTCAACCAGCCTTCATGCTGCCATAAGCCGGCGACGTGGTCGTAATTCCAGCTGAATTGCTGTCCAAGAGGTCCTGGCAGCGAGTGCGGGGCATCAATGGCCTCCGGGTTGGAGTCGTGGTTGCCCAAGACCGGAAACACGGGGCCGGTGAGGTACTTCTTGAACATGGTGTAGATCGAGTCTTCGGCATACTCGGTGTAGAGGCGCGAGAGTTGGGTTTGGGGATCATGGGAGACGAGATCGCCGGTGTAGACAGTCCAGGCCAGGGGGTCAGATTTCGATGTGCCAGTCAAGGGTCCGACAGCTTGCAAAGCCGCGAGACCCAGATCGTAGGGTGTATCGCACTCGTAAGAGCCAAACATCGGTGCCGGTAGCGAGACCTGACCACTCGGGAAAGCGCTGTTGAGGGCGTTGCTCCGGCAGCAGAGGTTGGACGTGCAGTTCCCCTCGGAGCCGACCTTGTACCGAGGGTCGAGGTGGAAGTCGGACATATGCAGCACCTTGACCCTCTTCCCACTCGGGCGGTGTACGGTATGGTTGGTCGGCTTCGGTTTGGGAAACCAGGAGGACACGTTCAGCGGCGTGACGGACGGGTAAGGACAGAATGTGGTGGAGAGGGAGTTGCAGATGTACTGGCCATCCAACCCGCTCACGTCGGCCAGAGCCAGGACCTGCGTCCAGATGGCGCCGAAGGTGGTCGCTTCGAAGTCTTCCTCACAAGTACTGGCGGAGTGGAAGCCGGTGGCTTTGCAGAGCTGGACCATGGCGGCCGGGACCAGACTCGGGGCAAGTTGGGCAGCGCTCTTAGCGACGGACAGGGCAGCGATGCATTTGCTGCAGTTGCCGGTGATGAAGGAGCCATTGATGATCTCGGAGACTTCGCCGAGCACGTTGTTGATAACGATCTGTTGTTCGGACCGGGACAGATTCGCTATGGGCTGGGGATAGTAGACCGGGTCGGTGTCATTGTCCGGGATTGTATCTGGGTCTGCGGGTGAGAGTGAGATTATCAGATTTTGTTATCTAAGGCGAGCCTGGACCCCCAACTACGGTACTTACTGGTGAGGTTCAACGGGTAGGTGATGTTCAAGACCGGGTCATACAGCGCCGGCTGTGGCTCTTGACCAGACGGGACGGGGTAGTAGGTGGAGAATGCGGTGGTGGGAAAACCAGCGGGGGCGACGAACGACGAGGCACCTGGGATGCCAGCGGCAGCGTGAGAGCCATACGCGGCTTGGGCGAGGGTGTACTGCGCCATTGGCGCGAGTGCCATGATCTTGTACCAAGGAGACATGGTGGAGGAAGAGCGGAAGAGTGATGGCACTCCTCAGGCGCACGGTGAGCAGCCATCGTGTACTTTATATATCCCCGTCTTTGGACCTTTGGTATTTTGTTTTTTTCTCCTTTCCACCTCATCGTTTATTATATTGGCGACGTCAACATGGAGAATGGATGCACGATGAACGGTTCGCGTCCTGCACGTCGAGATACAAGTATTCAGGCCGCCAAGCCAATGGCCGTGGTCACGCGTTGCACGTTTCCGGCGAGAGATTCATGTTGATGCTCGACGGAGATAATCGGGGTTTACGCCATACGTCACGTTCATGACGGGTGTCGCGTGCGCCTGAGATTCTCATGTGTCAGTGAACGAACAATCAAACACCAACGACACCACTCCGCCCCTGAATACTTTACACCAACCATGTTCCACCTCCTCCACGGCGGGCGACGTGCGGCCGCATCTCTTCCCCGTCGGGCAACGACAACGACATGCCTCCTCCACCGAACCTACGCCTCCCGCATCGACCTCCCCTTCACCCCTCCTCCCGTCCCCGTCATCGAGCAATGTCCTGTCCCGTCGTGCCAATGTCGCGAAACGCCACCCGACCTCGACATCGAGCGCGAGCAGAACATCAACGGCTCCATGGCCGCCTACGCCGAGCAGGTCTTGATCAGCACGGGCAAGGCAGACTGGACGAGCAAGACGGAGGAGGATGAGACGAGCGTTCTCCTGCGACAACTGCGAGATTTACTCGTGAGGGATGGGAAATATAGTGACGTTCGTGCGCAGCCCCAACACGTCCCACCTTGATGGCCCACCTGCTGACCCCGGCTGTCCTGCAGCCCTACCACAACATCATGCTCACCAACTCCTCCTTCCCACCAACCGACTCTCCCACCCACCACAACTCCCGCTGGATTGAACCACCCACCGCCTCGCGCTCTATCCCGGCCTCGACGCCCGGCAAAGATCCGGCCGTCGCCCGTGATCAAGACGCACCCCCCACACCACCCGCCTCCGCCTTCATCTTCCCCAGTTTCCAATACGTCCCCACCATCCCCACCGAGTCCACCGCCGTCGAAGCTTTCGTCAAAGCCTTCCTCCTTCCCTCCCGCCTCCACCAGTCCCACGACGTCCTGTCGCGAGAGCAGAAGAATATCCTCCTCCGCCAGCCCGAACTGCAACGCCGGTTCATCGGCGCGCGTAAAATCGACGAGATCCTCGTGCTCATCTGCGGGCACGGCGGCCGGGACGCGCGCTGCGGCACCCTCGGACCCATCCTGCAAGCCGAATTCGAAGAAAAACTCCAACGACAGAATGTCGCCCTCCTGCACGACCCACCCGTCGCCGAGGCTGTCGAGGTGAACACGGCCGTCGAAGGCTATGTCCCGACCGCGCGAGTGGGTCTGATCAGCCATATTGGAGGCCACAAATGGGCTGGAAACGTCATCGTTTACATCCCGCCTTCCTTTGCCGGTAATCCCTTGGCAGGGAAAGGGATCTGGTACGGCAGGGTAGGGCCGGAGCATGTGGAGGGTATCGTGGCGAAGACGGTGATGGATGGTAAGGTGATCAAGGAGTTGTTTCGCGGTGGGATCGATCAGGACCGCGAAATTATCAGATTATGATTGAGTGTGAGTTGGGCAATCCAAGGAGGATATGGATGAGTATACGCGTTGCATAACGTGCGAGGTGCAGCGTTCGGAGTTGGATCGGTTGCGACAGCACAATGTTGATATGAACGAATGGCAGTCTGAGCAGTCTGATAGATGCTTGACTACATGTGTAAGATTTATGCGACTGTTGGTTTGCCATTACCCACCAAAGTTCATCTTCAACGCAATGGTAGGTTCCCTTTCTTCGTCCAAGTCCCGCCCCTTTTGCGACCCAGCAGCACGTGACTTCAACACCCGCTCCAAGAACTGCTTCTCCTCCCGCCCCATCCCCGTCACGACGGCGCGAAAACTCGCATTGTCCACAGCTGCGAGATCCAACAAGCGCATCGCCATGTCCGGGTAGGTTTTGCCACCTTCTGTACGCGCTCGCTGCAGCAAGACCGCCATGAACAGTGCAACCGCCGCACCTTGTTGTTTGGACGACGGCGGCAGCTTCCCCGCGTACATCGTCAACGTCTGCGCCGTCACGGATCGGCTTTCCTCCAACCCTTCCACATCCGACGGCCGCGTCAAGAACGTGATGGCGTGCTGGGTGAATTGCGCGCTCGCCACGTTCGAAAGCAGTAGCGTCCTGGCGCAACCGGCGGCGACGCGCGAGGTCATCGGGCTGTCGACGCAGTCGCACAGCTCCCTCGCGAAGCGCGACACGAGCGGGTCGACATCCGTGAGAACCCTCGGTGCGGCAGAGAGCAAGATGGTGATGGCGAGGATGGTGTTCTTCTCACACGGCAAGCTGGCCTCGGTCTCCCGCTTCTGCGCGTTGCGGAGGATGAGCAACATGCGGGAGAGCAGATTTCGGAGTTGACTATGGGTCTCTGGGTGGGCGTCGGCGGTGATGCCCGTGATGAAACGACGGAAGACGGGGAGGGCCTGCGGGACGACGGCCGCTTGACACGCGCCCGTGCCCAATATCGTGACGAAGATGTGGAGGATGGTGGCGTGCAGGTCCGTCTTGATGATGGTGGGGAAGACTTCGGACACGTCGACGAGTGCTTGCAGCGACGTGCGGACGAGGGCAATGGCCTCGTCGGATGTTTCCAAGCGGATGGACACGGGTGCGTCGGACAGGCCGGGGATGAGGCCGGCCAGCATCAACACGATGATACGCGTGAGTTCGAACAGCTGCTCGATGTCCTCGGAGAGGCTTTCGCCGTTGAGGGGCGTTTGCGACCCTTGACGAGAGGATGGGTGGACCATGCAAAGGTTCCGCGCAATCTCGACGACAATGGCTTGCACGCCGAGGCTCTCCGTAAGCACCATGCGGGCAAGCAAATCCATCGTCTCCGAAAAGACGACCTCCTGATAAACAGCGTTGCCCGACACTGACGGACGCAAGATTTTCTTCAGGGCTTGGAGTAGTTCCAAATTCCGCTGGCTCATCACCATATCGTCCTCGTTGGTTCGTACGGCGAGCGACTCGAATGCAAGGCCGAACAGCACAAAGAAGAAGGCCACAGGTTCTTCGCGGTAATTGATTCCAGTGTTCTTTCGCACGATGCTGTCGACGCCGTCCGTTTTTTCAGCTTCGGCTGCATGCTTGCCGTCAAGCGCGTCGAATACGAATTCGCCATCTTCGTCGATCAGACTCGCGATCGCGTCAACCAGGCCGAGCCAGGAGTCTTGGTAGAATTTGAGCAACGTTTGTCTGTTGAGCGCCGCATATACGGCGTCCAAGTCGCTGGAGAGTGGTATTGCGCCCATGCTAGCCGAGATGTCTGGCTCGAAGCGAAGTCGAGAATACTCGCGAAGCGCGGATAGCCAAAGAGGGACAAGCTGCGCGATATGTGGCTTCACCACGTCCGCGAGATACTTCTGCTCAGAACTCGCGATCTGAAGTGCAGCCCAGGCGGAAAAGACAGCCACGCGGACCATGACCTGCGCGTTCGTGCTGAGTGCCCGCAATTCCCCAATGCTGGCAGTCTCGGAACCCTTGGAAAAGTTTTCCAAAGCGGACACGAGCACCTTGAGAATGCGACCCATGCGCTCGACGTCGGTGACGATGCCGGTGGCGATGAAGGTGGCGCACACACTGACCGCGGCCGCAGCGAGCTCGGGAGAAGAGTCGGCGGCAAATGCAGGCGTCAGAGCCGAGCTAATCTGAGCCTGGTACTGCTCGAGCAGCATGGCTTCCGGGAAGTCGGGATCAGGGGTGTGCCCGAACATTTTGAGGACTTGGTCAATGATGCGCGTGCCGACCACCCGTAGCTCGGCCACACCAGCTGTCGACGCAGAGAATGCAATGCGAACGATATCCCCGACTCGTTGCTGCAACGCCGCTTCCCCTGCACTTTCGTCCGTGACGGCGGCGTCTTTGATGATCGTGCTGATGAGACTGTGCAAACACTCCAAAGCGAAAAGGCGCACCTGCCACCTCATTAATTCCTGTGTGGAGGTTGGTGCCTGCAGTTCGGCGTCTTTGGACGCCCCCGTCGCCACAGCAAAGCCGGCCACTTCCTCGTCTTGAAGCTCGGGGCCAGCAGTGTCCGTGGGGCGCGCGGCATTTGGCTGCTCCACTTTGGCTTTCGTCTTCGTCAGAATCGCATTGCAGCGGTGAATCCAGTCTGCTGAATCACTCGAGCCAGTCTGATGCAGCCAGTTGGTGAAGATGTTCCTGATCGCTGCCTGCTCGGGGTCCGAGTTGAGGTAGTCCCAGAGTTGATCCTCGAGCCCAGGTTTAGCCGTTTGTGTGATCTCGAGTGCATCGCGGCGCATCAACGAGGAGAGACCGTGCAGGGCGGCGGCGGAGAGCTCAGTAGACGACGAGTCAATGTCGGTTTGCAATCTTTGAACGTACGGAGCAAACTCGAGGTGACCAGGCGCGTACAGGGAGAGATGCTCGTAGCAGCGCAAGTTCTCTAACAAGATCGCGGGATCCATCTCTCGCGAAAACATCCGTACCAAGGCCAGAATCATGTCGCGAACTTTGCTTATGTCCTGCAGATCGGGTCCTAGTACATTGATGATTGCATCAGCACCGCGTCCGATCGCCGCTGTCACAGGAAGCTCCGTAGACATGTTTGACGACGGGAGCACGGCAGTCTCCGCATTGTGACTGTCTGACATGTACAGCTGACTGAGCATGCCGATGTTGCTGGTCGCGAAACTGGTGAAGTTCAAACCCGCAGACTCGGCGACTCTGGCAAGACTATCCAGCGCCCAAAAGTGCACGAGCGGATGGGTGTCGGCAGCAAGCGACATCAGAATACCAACGATGTTCTTCATATGAAAGCCTGCCGCCATGCCGCCGAGCTCAGAGTGTATGTTGGCGAGAGCAAGCGCACATCCAGCACGTACGTGTGGCTCTCGATTCTTCACGATCGTCTCTGTCAAGTATGCGACTTGAGTGGCTGTAAAGGCGTTTCCAGCGCTACGGCACAGTTTGCCCATGGCGTTGGCACTCATCATTCGAACGCGCTCGTCAGTGTCCTTGATGCAGAGGTGCAATATCGCCTGCAACGCTTGCTCCGTGCTTGCGTGTCTCAGATCGCCTCTCATCGAACCGATTTCACCAGTTACCACCTTACACATCGTCATCAGCATGAGCGCCACGTTGACGGTGATTGCGGCTTTCCGCGCGGGATCCTTCTGCAACGTTGACGCGCTCATTGACGAGGACATTTGTTCGAGCATACTCTCCTGGACCCTGGCGGTCTGCAACGGTAATGACAAGCTGAATGCACAGATTGCCGCGTCGACCGCCGCCGTACCCGGCGGTGCTTGAGCGTCATCCAGGTCGGTGTCCGCGTAACAGCACGTCGCGTCATGCTCTGGTGCATTGCCAATCGGCGACAGAATGGTCTGGTCGATATCGCCTTCAACGTCGGTGCGTGTAGACCAGTGCCGCTCCAGTGAGAGCCCGATCGGATCCCGAACGTCAAGGCCTCGTACGAGCCCGGCGACACCAAATCCATAGTTGTCGCCAACGTCCCAGATCGTTTCAAACGCCGCGGCAGCGCTTGCGATCGCAGCGCTCAATGAGTTGGGCGCGAGGTACTCCGCGTCTGAGAAGGTCGCTACCGCAAGCGGCAGAATGGTAGAGTATGCTGCGGCCTCCACGCTGCCGCTTGGGCTTAAGAGTAAGAGTTGAGCGAAGCATTGGAACACTCTTTTGCTCACCATAACGCTGTAATCTTGTAGTTGTAGCGCCGGAGACAGCCGGTTTGCTGGATCCTCGCTGCTTTTCTTCTCCGGCAGACTCTGCAAAAAGGCAACGGTATTTTCAAGCATTGCAGACAGCCGGCGCGACACGTCCGAGGTGAGTAGTCTTCGATTGTATGTCAAGAATGCCTTGATGGAACCCAAGGCGCATTCTCGAACGTGAGCCAGGTAGCTGAGCTCGATCATGTTGCGCCGACTCATGTGGTCATTGGGCACTGGCCTGGGTAAAGCGTTCTTCCACAATAGCATGAGCTGTGAGAGATGGATCTTGACAAAGTTCGGTCCCAAAGACATGAGTCCACCAATCATGATCCAGGCCACCTGCAACTGACAGCTAGAGATTCGTAGATCCGAAGTGCCACTTGACTTCAGCAAAGCGGTCGCTTGTTGGAGGACTCGGGCGTAGACGTCGACGGACCCGTACAGCGGACGCTGACTTGAAGTGCTCAAGACAGCTGCGAGACCATGAGCCACACCAATGCAGCGTTTCGGCGCTTGTCGTGGGCCGGCTAGTAGATACAGTTCTCTGTTGACGTTGTTCATACAGATGGTGACGGTGGACAACAACTGTTGCGGACAAGTCACGACAAACGCACGCAGAGCGCGAGCTGCATGAACTTGGACGGTAAAGTTGGGATGTTGCAACACTTGTAAGAGGCCTTCTCGACACATGTCCGCGATAGCACCGATCGCCGCACCTAAATCTTTCATCAGGCCAGTCAAGGCGCTGATGGCACCTGTCAGCACCTGCTTGCTCGGCTCCAGCCGCTCTTGGACCGCTTGGGGGTAATCTTTGAGGATATCGTTCAGCAAGAAGCGGCAAGCATTCAGTTGGGCCGTCTCGCCAAGCATTCTGCCAGCGACGCGCTCTAGGATGATGCGCACGAATTTGCGGCTCATCAGTTGCCGGTATTTGTTGTGCAGCAGGCTCGGGTGGTTAAGGATGTCCGAGAACAAATGGTGCGCAATGTCGCCGTATCTCTGCTCGACCACGCTTTCCCCAAGTGTTTTGAAGACTCGGACGTAGCATACCGCGACGCCTGCTCGGGCGCGGTTGCTCGTCGTCGGCCGGCAGTAGTGAGTGGACAGTGTCCTCAGCAGTTCCAACAGACTATACGACAGAGCAGTAGCGGGCTTTTCGGGTGCGGGTGACGAAGCGCGCTCAAATTCCTCGTCGAGATCCTCACCCTTGGTCGGCTTCTTTGCCTTGCGTGGGTTTCGTATTCGAGGTACTGCTTCTTTGCTGGAGGACTCTGAATAGCTCTTGACAAGCTCCGCGGCAAGGCATGAAGCAGCAGCATGGCGCACCGACACCGACGAGCTCTCCATGGCCTTCCACAGTGCCGTCTGCAACTTCTCGAAGTCGTTCGAGTTGTCAAAGTATGGTGTACACCGCACCAACTGCTCCAGACACCAGCAAGCGCTCGCCTGAACCAGGAGAGACTTGTCGCCGCCTGTGGCACTGCGCGCCTGCTTCCAAACGCTCCGGCTAAGATCCTCGTCCAGTGCGACACCAATGCCTCTGGTGATCCTGCCAAAGGCCTTAAAGACAGCCCCTCTACAGCCGGAATCGTTTGACGCCCCTTTCAGCAGTTTGAGAGCCGCTGTGCATGCCAAAGGTGACAAGCTGGTGGCACTGTCCCCCCCTGCCTCAAACACCGCTCCCAAGCATGATACCGCCGCATGCTTGGCCCGCAGATCTTTGTCCTTCCCAGCCTGCAGTATGGCCACCAAATCGTTGATCGATTCGTATAACAGCTTCCTGTTGCCTTTCCCGAAGATGCCGGTGAAACAGTGGCCGACGTTGTTGCGGATAACTCTCGTCGGCGGTGGTGAGGACAGGTTGATCACCTGAAGCAGCTCCCTCTTGACGGCTGCTTGCTGGGCCGACGCGCCATCTGCGTCCAATGCGTCGACATGGCGCACCAATTCGGCCGTGAAGTTCAACAGATACAGCCCTTGCTGTTCAGACGGGAGAGCGTGTAGTTTCGTGATGTCGAGTTGGAACGGGGACTGCTCGCCGTTCGCAGGCTCATGAACGATGTCTGTGGATTTCGACTCGGGTCCCGCCATTGATATGTTCTATATCATAGACATGTCGCGTGCGAGATCTAGGCTACAACCAGAACCCAGCTTGTAGTGGTCTGCACAATATATTGGCTTGAAGAAGCACGAGAGCACAGTCGATCGCGACAACTGTGTCGATCTCCACAATTGGGAGCTTCATCTTCAGGGTCCACCGTCCACTCACGCACATGCATGTGCATAACCGCACCCTTTCATCGGACACATCATGTCACCCAGCAGAGGACTGCAGGCCATCACCCCGAAAGGACACATCTGCCGGCAGTGCCGCCTGTTCGCCACTACAGGTCCTCGCCCGTCCGGCCACAACCGATGGTCGAAGATCAAACATGACAAGGGCAAAACCGATGCCGCTAAGAATCGGCAGCGCTCGATTTTTGCGCATGAGATAGCCACAGCATCCAAGCTGTTTGGACCGAATCTCAACGGCAACCCCCGGCTGGCCGATCTGGTCTCCAAGGCGAAGAAGGAAGGATTCGCGAAAGCCTCCATCGAAGCCGCCATCGCTCGTGGGCAAGGAAGGAGTCTGAGCGGCGCGAGCTTGGAAAGTATCACGATCGAAGGGATACTGCCTCACAACGTGGCGGTCATAGTAGAGTGCGAGACGGACAACAAGCTGCGGACCCTCTCGGACGTGCGACTGATCATCAAAGGAAATGGCGGCAGCGCTACGCCGTCGAGCTACCTGTTTGGGAAAAGGGGCCGCATTACGTTCGAAAGTAGAGATGGGATCGGTATCGATGAAGCGCTGGAGGCTGCATTGGAAGCGGGAGGGACGGACGTGGAACAAGATGAAGGCGGCCGGATAATGGTATCTGCCGAGCCTGCGGACACGAAAGCGGTCGGCGAGGCAGTGGCGAAGGCACTCGATCTGCAGATTGCCACGTCTGAGATCTTGTGGGAGCCGAACGAGGATACCAAGGTTGATTTGGTTAGCGATGAAGCGGCTCACGAACTCGGTGACTTCGTCGATGAACTGCAAGACAAGGAGGCAAGCGTGCAGGCCATCGCGATGAACGTGGCGCAAGGTAGTTTGTCGTCGGAGACGTGGAAGGACTTGCAAAGCCGTCTGAGCAATTGATGCGGCCCACCTCGATGTTGCGATATAGATCTCTCCATCTCTAGACCTGTACAGACGAACTTTATGTTTCATAATATACTCCGGCACAGACCAAGCACAGCTGACTAAACCATGTTAGTCGTACCCGGACATCTCCAGATACAGGTACCTAGGCACTTGTACTGTCGGCCGCGATCTTGCTGTGACGAAGATGTACAATGTTGATGCGATCACGGCAAACGCCTCTAAATGCGCCTGCACTGTACCGCAAACCTCTGCCAACAGGCTTAGCCAGAACAGCATTCTTCTTGACAGAGTCGAAACGAACTCAGACGACGTCAGCACCTGTTGCGAAAACCAAAGGTACAGAGCAGGAGAGTCAACATGATGGGAACAAGCAACCTAAAGGCAGCTACCTGCGAGCTCTTGCGCCCTTTGTCATCGGAGTCCCGATAGGGTGGGCTGTGCACAGTTTACTCGACGATGACAGCAAGAGTTCAAGAAAGACGACGCCGGTCGACTTCGTCAAGTATACCCTGGCCGAGAGACAGCCTGTGTCTTCCACCTGTTCCATCTTCACGCTCAAACCGACCACTAGCTCTGTGGTGGACCTACAAGACCCAGCACTGAACAGCGCGATTACAAGCGTCCAATTCAAGCAGCCTCAATTACAGATCGCCCGGTCATATACGCTGCTGCCACGGACCGATGGTCAGGAGAAAGACGAGCTGCGTTTTTTAATCCGCAGAGAGCGGAATGGCGAAGTCTCTGGATATCTTCACAGACTACCGGTTGGAGGGGAAATCGAGGTTCGAGGTCCGAGCGTGGATTATGTTCTGCCCCAAACAGCGCGTACGATCGCTTTCCTGGCCGGCGGCACTGGCATCGTGCCAGCACTACAGCTGTCGGAGAAGATCGACGAGCAAGCGACTCTTCACATATTGTGGGCAAACAGGAGGAGAGAAGATTGCATTGGTGGTGTGAGCGACACGCCTGCAACCGGGAGAGCATGGTGGGACATCCTCAGGTGGTGGAGCACTCCCAGCTCGTCGACAGAACACGCGAAGGAGCTAGCCGGGTCTACATCACAGCAGAGCACCGTGGTCGCTGAACTTGAGAATCTCAAGGGACGGGCAGGCCAATGCGCCAAGCTTGGTGTCGACTACTTTATCGACGAAGAAGGAACGTTCATACGGCCCGACAATGTCATGAGCATGATCGGCTCAATCTCATCACATTGCAGCGACGAAAGTGAAGGAGAGCGACTCCTGTTTATCTCCGGTCCGGAAGGCTTTACAAAATACTGGGCTGGACCGAAGCAGTGGGTGAATGGTCAGGAGGTTCAAGGTCCTCTCGGAGGCGTACTCTCAACGCTTGATCTACGAGGGTGGAAGGTGGTCAAGCTTTGACGAGAAGAGACGGCACCCTACAGCGTGAGAGCAAATCTCGTAGGCATACCCCAGATGACCCACGGCATGGAAGTCTGGTTCTGAATATGTCACGTCAACCATCATCGGCTGCTCAATCACTCGCCGGCACACGGAATTGTCAATGATAAGGTAAGACTGCATTGGGGTTGTTCGTGCGCGTTCTGCTGAAGACGCGATCCCGTATGAGACCCACTGTTTCCTTCCATCTCTTATAGCCGCGCTTCAATCCCGCGTTTTATTATTACTAATCTCTATGGCTTCACCCCAATTTACAGTCCTCCCTTTCATCCGCCTCATCTCTACATGTACATACAGGTATCCATAATAGTAATGACAAAGTCAAGCTCGACGTACGCCGAACGAGTGCCGCGATAACGGCCTTCGTGATGAGCGACAAGGCCGTCAAGACCGACGACGCGCAGTCTGTCACACCTGTCGATGATGAGGCGCCAATGGACCCCATCCGGCTGGTGGAAACGAACAATGCCCGCCCGGCATGTTTCTCTTCAACAACTCAGGAAGTACTGTTTGTCCTGACTGCGACTATGGCCATTGCGATGACGGCGCAGTTCAACGGCATGATCACCGTAACATCCTCATTCATCGGGAGAGATCTGAACATGACGACCGCAGAATTGACATGGATCTCTTCCGCCTGCTCGCTCAGCAGTGGCGCATTTTTGCTCTTCTTTGGCAAGGTGGCTGACTTATTCGGTACGTCTTACGCCATCAGTTGAAGCTGTACGTACTGAAACTGCCGCAGGTCGCAAGACTCTTTTCGTCGGGTCCATGTTCCTCTTCGCCGTCTTCGCGCTCGCAGCCGGCTTTTCGCAATCAGCCATTACTTTAGACGTGTTGAGCGGAATCCTTGGACTCACGTCCGCGAGCGCAGTCCCTCCAGCGGCCGGTCTCCTTGGTGTCTGCTATGACAAGCCCAGCAAGCGGAAGAATGCTGCTTTTGCCTGCTTCTCCGCCGGCAATCCGCTTGGATTTGTGATGGGCACCATCTTCGGTGGCATCGCAACCAATTTGTTCGGATGGAGAGCCTCGTATTGGCTCATGGCCATCATCTTCTTCCTCTTTTCCGTCATCGGCATCTGGACCGTTCCACGCGACGTTACGGACAAAGAGCCGCTCAACATGGAGACGCTCAAGCGTTTTGATCTTCTCGGCACGGTCATGATCATCTTTGGCATTGGTATGTTTTCGGCGGCACTGTCGCTTGGGGAGACTGCTCCCAATGGCTGGCCGACCGGTTACGTACTTGCGTTGCTCATCGTGGGCATTGCTCTCATGATCGCCTTTGTTTTCTGGGACTTGTGGTTCAAATACCCTCTCGTACCCATGGGCATCTGGCGTGACCGCGACTTCTCCCTCTGCCTCGCCATCCTCATGTGCGGCTTTGTCGCGTTCACGCCCGGCGGCTTCTTCATCGCCCTCTACTTCCAAGATGTATGGCATCAATCCGCTCTCATGGTCGCCGTGCGCATCCTGCCAATGGCCGTGGTCGGCACGGTCGTCAACATCATTGCCGCGCTCGTGCTTCACCGCGTATCGAATAAGCTGCTGATGCTCATCGCCACGGCCGCGTACACGATCGCATTCTTGCTCTTCGCGCTCAATCGACACGACAGCAGCTACTGGACGTTCTGCTTCCCAGCCTTCGTCCTCATGGTGATTGGCGCAGACATTGAGTTCAACGTTGCCAACATGTACGTCATGTCTTCCATGCCTGCCTCTCAGCAGAGTATAGCAGGCAGCATCTTCCAGACCGTCGCAAAGCTCTGCATGACGCTGGGGTTCGGCATTGCCACCGCCGTCTTCAACGCTGTCCAGCAAAGGCCGAGTCTGGCAAGTTATTGGGACCCAGTAACGCAGCCGTACGCCGCGACATTCTGGTTAGGCATGGCGTTTTCTGCATTCAGCTTGTGTCTGGTGCCATTCCTGACAATTGGCACGCAGGGCGGCAAGATTGGTAGCAAAGAGATCAGTAAAGGCGATGAAGCTTACGAAGCGATGGATGAGCATCCAGAGAAGAGGGCGGAGGCAGAAGCCATAGTCGACCAGGCGCTACCGACCGCTGGCTGACGTTGGACATTGTGGAGATATGTTATGATACACAGCGAGCATTGAATCTTGTCGTATAGCATGGCTCTGGTACTGGTATTTAGTGAGCTGATAGATCTTCCTCGGTGAAGGTATTCATAAAGCACGCTTCCGCCTCCCAACTCCATTGGAGAGGTTTCGGCCGGCCTAATGTGGACGTAAGGGTCATGGGATGGGATAACCCCAAGTAGACTCCACGACACCCCAGTCTGACAGTCCCACCGCGAGTTGCAAACATTAATCCATCGCCCTTACAGCTTGTGCTTCTTCTCTCCACTCGCAATCTTCCTGAACTCCTCCTGAGGCACACCGGAAATGAATCTGTCCAACCCACCGAACACCTCCTCCACACCCTGAGCATCCAGAACCTCCCGTTCCGGCTTCCTGATCAACGCCTTGATCTTCGTCATGCTGTCCGATACCAGATGGCCACCCATGCTATTCTCAACCTCCTCCAAGACCAGGTCCAAGAATTTTTGCGACTCGTTAGGCTTTGTGCCGAACACCTTGTTCACGAAGCCGCACTGCAGCAGCTCCTCACACGTGATGCGCTTGCTCAAGATGAGGGCCTCGTTGGCTTTCGCGATCCCAAGCCTCTGCACGAACGATCGGCTCGCGAGACCCTCCGAGACCAGACCAAGGGAGGAAAACGGCGTGAGGAGGAAAGTATGCGGAGCGCAGTACACAAAGTCTGCAAAGCCGAGCAAGGCGGCGGAGAGGCCGACGGCGGGTCCGTTGAGCGCCGCGACGAGGATCTTGGGATGTGAGTAAAATGCTTGGGTGACGTTGAGGTTGTTGGCGACGAAGTTGCGTAACCACTGGCGATACGGGTCCTCGCCTGGGATTGCGGCGCGGGAAATGCCTACGTCAGCGCCGCTGATTCTTTTTGTCAGCCTTGCGATTGTGCTCGAAGAAGACCTGTGTGGTTCTTACGCGCTGAAGAACCTGCCCTTTCCGGTCAGGACCGTAATGTAGATGTCGTCCATCTTTGCAACCTCGCGCAGCAGCTGGGACACCCGGAAGTAGTAATCCTGGGTCATGGCATTGAGTTTCTTCTCGATGTTCAACGTGATGATCGCGACCTTGCCGCGAGTCTCGAAGAGAACCGCTTCCTCTGGCGTGGGTGCTGCCATGATGTGCCTATGTATCTCCTCGCCTGTCGAGATTGGGGGTTTGGGGGCAAGGATGTTTTCAGAGAGCAAGACGTTGGAACGAGAGGTGTAGGTGAACGTGAGTGGCTTGGTGACCTACTAGTCAAAGATGTGATATGTATACAAACCCCAATGACTGACTGATGACTTCCAAGGTTCCTTGGGACCGTCGTCGTCAGATCTCAGTCCACGGGTGTTCGTGACCATTGACGAACCGTGGAGAACCGAGGCACGATAGAAGAACGGATAATCTTCGGCCGGTATCACGTGCTTTCTTGGTAGCTTCATCCGTGCATGATGAAAGGCACCCGTTAACACTCGACACTACTCCATCACCACGCCTCCATCAAACTTATTTAGATCACGAGAACAAGAGTAGACTGTCTCAACATGGGCGGCCCCAATCTGGAAGTCTTCAAGGTGTGCTACCATCCTATCCTCAATCCATCCCGAGCGGTCAAGGCTAATGTGTCGCAGTTCGGCATGTATATCATGTTTCCCATCGGCGTTATGTATTACTTCGGCACAAACCTCGACTCACGCTTCGCCGTTCCGGACTTCTGGCCCAAGGAGGGTCAAACCCATACCATCCCCTTCGAAAAGGAGGAAATCTCCGGGGAGTTGGAAAGGTTAAAGCAGAGAAGGCTGGCGGCGCGCTCACGGCGCATGGCTCTGCAGAACGAGGGCGTAAGCACTGAAGTTACAACCCACCGCGATGAGGAAGCGCAGCATCCTCGACCGGACATTTTGCAGGCTGTGAAGGTTGAAGAGCCGGAGAAGAGTCAAATCGCGAGGCAGAGTGGGTGGACCAGCTGGTTCAGGTGATGCGGTTCTTAGACTTTTGCATGCGGTGGTGATTCCAGATCCAAACCAACACTCGTTTGGTGAACCAATGGTTACCTAAAGTCGTGTTGCCTCGGGATCGCCTGGCGTGCCGACGTCCAGAAGACATCATCGAATGTTGAGCTCCTCTTGTCATAGAAGATATGGACACCCAACTTGTGATGAAAGGGACATCTTCCCGCCTCGTCACTCGACGCCTCACCAGCTGACTTGGATGGGATATGCTCGATGGACACTCGGAACGTGGGAGCGACCCGACTTGCTCACGATCTAGCAGTGGATAACACTGTTCAAGACTCATACGCCAACTCATCAACGTGGGCCGCTGATGGCGATCTGATGTCGTCGACGTCCTACTCTCGGCCTGTTGGGGGAAGAGGCGACTCAACTGTAACCTGAGGCTACTCAAAGAAGGCGTGCGGAGAAAAAAAGGCTACAACCTATGTTCGCTACTCTCGTGTTTAAGCCTTGTCGGATAGCCTGATAGAAAAGGCACGTTGTCAAGATTGCTCTAATCCACTTGCGTGGCGTCATCGACGTACTTTGCCATGTTTCCATGCTCGCCTCACCTCGGTATATCTTTATCTCAGACCAGGAGCCTCATTAGATTCCAAATATCAGAGATTGCGAGGTCATGGCACGTATCGTAGTGATTATGAACGGTAATCTTGTCGCCTCGGGCCCCCATGTTATATACATGCCCAGGTGTATGTGATGAATTGATGAGTGTCTCGATCGTTGTTGGTGCCTGAGGCCAGTCTGGTTTCACATCGCCACTTCACGTTACCTACCTACCTTACATGCAACCCTCTTGACGTCGTCAACAGCATATAGAGAGTCTTCGAGCTGACCCAATGTCTCCTCGTGCTGTCTCGACCCGTAGCCGCCCTCGGCGACAAAGGATGTCCGCGGCGGGCACGAGCTCGACCACCAAATCGCCAACTCGTGGGTCACAGCAAGCTTCGATGGAGCACAAAGCGAACGAACAATCTGGCACCCAGACAACAGCCCAGGGAGTAGTGGAAGACATCAACGAAGAAGACCTTTGTCCCGTCTGTCAGCTTCTTCTCTACAACCCGGTAATCACCGGTTGCAAGCACACTCTCTGCAAGAGCTGCATGGCCCAATGGGCAAACTGTTCCGTATCAGCACCGATGACCATAGTCAGGGTGGACGAACAGGCGCGGGATTTTGACGCCGTCACAGGTCTAGAAGCCCGATGTCCAATGTGTCGGACGCAAACATCCGCATCACTGGATACAGAGCGATCGACGAACCTGCGATCCAAGTATTCGAAGACGTACACTGACCGTGAAAACGAAGAAGCTGAAGGCGAAGATCTTCGTGACAGTATCCAAACAATCACAGTCTATATTGGCAACCATCACGAGCTCGTTCAGCCCCGAGACGAGGGAAGTGCCAACATGCATCAGTGGACGTTCTTCGTGAGACCCAGCCGTACAGACATCATCGAGGAAGTCCAGGTATTTCTTCACCCGACCTTCAGGCCATCCAGGATCATTCGCACACGGGCACCGTACGAGATAACCCGACTCGGATGGGGCTATTTCAAAGTGACCGCTGGGGTCATACTGAAGGCAGGGTACAGCTGGGTATCTTCAGATGCCGAGGACTCACCTGATGGTGCGCCGAACGGGATGCTGAGACTGGAGTGGATGTTGGACTTTTCAAGCTTTGGAGGTACAGGAGCTATGGGGAGGTGTAGGCTAAAGGTGAAGAATGATCGCGATTGGAAGGATGTTAGTGATGAGGAAGAAAAGGATAAGGCGGAGTTCAACAGGATGGTAAAGCAGTATCAGAGGGATGGACGGTACGAGCCGCCAGATGAATGACCAACTCGCCGGTACATTGGCACTTGATTTGATGGTAGGACGGATGATGCTGGCCTTTCAAAATTCGAACTTTGCAGTGAGTGCGACAATAGCAGCACGCAAGAGCCAGTTGCGTTCGGAACTAAAGACTCGACATGAAAGGGGTATCGCCACCAATTCAGATGTTTGACATCGGAGATTCAGGCTCTTGCGCGTTCAGGCACATCGCATGGCTTCTTCGAAGCCTCACTTCGACGGTGATTCCACCCTTGCATTTCCTCGAGCGGCCTGAGCTGCTCGTGGTGAAGCGGGTCCTTGCGCCATGAGATGTTCATGCAGGACTTGAATGCACCGGCTTCGGTCAGAAAGCGTCCGTGAACGTTTTGATCCCGCCATACACATAAAAGGTTCGAAAAGCTCAAGGTCGTGAGCCGGATGCGACATTTTAGGGAAGCGCGACTGCGCAGCTCAAGATGGAGTGTGACACAAGGACTTCCACCAAGCGTGCTTCCTTGATCACCATTGACTTATAGGTTGCGAATCCAGTACGGCTGGCTTGGTCCCAACGGCTAGCATCTTAATCAGAGACTTGCTTATGCCGTCATCGAGATCGCTGATTCCTCGACTTGAAGTTTATAGGTAGTTCCACCTCCTGAGGGTTCCTTGGGTCCAGTAGACGTTGCATAAGCTTGTCAATCTCGAATGGATTCGGCTGTACCGCTACTCCACAGTCTGCACAACGAGCGCGGGCGGATGTGGAGGACCGCCTGAAAAACCGTGCCGCTCGCGGAATTCTTCCACTCGTTGGCAGTCGAGAAACATGTCGCTCTATAGATCACTCGTAGAGGCGTTCGCTCAACAGATTCAGCCCGAATCGCTGCTTGATTGATCATCCTCCGCTCGCGCTTCAACCTTCTTCGCCTTCTCCCGCAGCCTTTTCTTCACCTTCTTCTCGCGGTTCCGTCTGGTCTTCTTCTCACGTTCAGCAGCTTCCTTTGCTTCGACAGCTGCGCGAGTGGCGTCTTCCCGGCGATGCTCGGATGCAATCTTGGTACGGAGCTTGATGCGGCTTTTCTTCCCCAACCGTCTCCGCTTGCCCGGTAGGATGGCATCCATGTGACGCTGAACGCCAGGCAATGATTGGACATCCGTCACCTTGGAGGCAGCGTGCAATAATTTCCAGGGGAGTGCGGTACCTGGCCAGGGAATGCGCGATTGGGCCAAAATCTGTTCACCAGTGGGTGCTGCCTTTGCAAAGTCAACTTCCGACACGTCCGCGAAGTAAGATGAGTTGCTTCTTGGTCGGACAAAGCCAGCTGCAGCGGTTGTGGGTGTAGGTGACCTCAGGCGAATTTTGTGAGGATAATTCTTTTGTGCTGTCTCCGCAGAGGCGAAAAGTCGAAAGTCAAGCTGCTCTTCGTCCTGACGAGGCTCAAGAGGAACATCGTGGTCAACGTACGTGTATTCAATATTCGAACGCGCACTTAGATCTGGTTCTGATGCTGGCTCTGGAGTGCCCACCGGCGACCGCAAGGCCGCCCGGCTGACAACATGCTCCATGTCGACAATGACTACGACTCATCATGTAATAACAACTGGTTGATGTGGACGTTGTGTTCAGTCGGAAGAAGACGGAGGTTTCGAAGCGGAGCTGATCCCTGTCGTCATGTGATCCGAGCTCTATGAGCGTGCACATGTGTCCAGGAGACGCCAACTACACACATGATACACTATAGCACCACCTTCTACCTCACCGGTAGACCGCGACTATTGATGTCCACATAGGCTGACAAGCTTCTTTCTCTCACCTATCTCAGTCGCCGACTGCTGGCGTACGCGGACATCCCGAATATTTGATGCGCCGATCAGGCATCATGTCGGACAATAGCAGCAACGACCTGGGTACGGTACCAAAACCTCCTGCCTGGCGGATCGACTGACACCACGACAGGCCACCCGGTCCTCAACCTCTCCCCCAACGAAAAGCGCGCGTTCGGATACCTCTTCACGCAAGCCGACAGCGATCAACTAGGCGTCGTGACCGGCGAGCGTGCGGTGTCCTTCTTCGAGCGTACTGGAGTCAGCCCAAACGTACTTGGCGAGATATGGCAAATCGCGGACACGGAGAACCGCGGTCTCCTGACCAAGCCGGGGTTCTGCATGGTCCTGCGGCTGATCGGGCATTATCAAGCCGGCCGAGAGCCGACGGCAGAGTTGGCGTTCAAACAGGGACCTGTCCCAAAATTCGACGGCCTGCAAATACAAGGCGTGGGCGTGGGACCCAGTGGAGCGGTACCTAGTCCTACAGCAGGCCAATTTCCACCCCCTGCGCTCCAGCCTCAGTTATCCGGACAGGGCCCAATCCGCGTGCCGCCATTAGACCCGCAGAAGGTGCAGCAATACTCTGGCTTGTTCGAAAGGTCCGGCGCGCGAAGTGGGTTCTTAGACGGCGCAACGGCCAAGTCAATCTTCGAACGCGCCGGCCTGCCCAACGAGGTCTTGGGGAAGATTTGGAATTTGTCCGATCGCGAGCAAAGAGGCGCACTGGACCAGACAGAGTTCATCGTCGCAATGCATCTGCTCACGAGCATGAAAACGAGGACGATGGCGGCGCTTCCAAACACTCTTCCACCCGGCCTGTACGAAGCCGCAGCGAGAAGAGGCGCCCCAGCTCGGCCCGGCAGTAGACAAACCGCGGCAGTAGGCCCAATACCTCGACAATTTACAGGTGGATCTACCGGTGCGCCTCCACGTACTCAAAGTCCGCTTGCGAAACCAGCGGGATATGCCACAACGCCACCTCCACCGTCTGCGCAGACGACCGGCACGCCGTGGCTCATCACACCCCAAGACAAAGCCAAATTTGACCAGTTTTTTGCCACCATCGACCCTCAAGGACGTGGAGTCATCACTGGCGAGCAAGCCGTGCGCTTCTTTTCGGACTCTCGACTGCCGGAGGAGACACTTGCAGCAATTTGGGATTTGGCGGATATCAACAGCGAAGGCCAGTTGAACAGGGACCAATTCGCCGTCGCCATGTATCTCATACGTCAGCAACGCGCCCCGAATCCTTCACCTCTGCCTGCTTTTCTTCCACCTGCACTGGTGCCGCCCAGCATGCGGCAACAAACTCAGCAGTCGCAGTCTACTGCTCCTATCTTTGATAACGCTAATAACACGTCGAACCTGCCGAAGTCTGCCACAGAAGATTTGTTCGGTCTGGACGAGCCTTCTTCGATGCCAGCACAGCAACCGCGGCAGACTGATGCTCAGCCGCAACCACCCGCAGCTCTGCAGATGCAGACTACTGGAGCTTCTGCGGCCAGAGACCCTTTTGGTGGCAGTGTCCCTGGCAGTCCGAGCAGTCCGCAACGCTTCCAGCCACAACCGCAGCAGGCTAGTTCGACGTTCAAGCCCTTCATGCCGACCTCAGCGTTTGGCGCCAGCTTAGCACAGCAACACACTGGCGGCTCTACAACTTCGAGTCAGGGTCAGTCCCGTGGCATTCCACCTCAGCAACAACACCCGCCATCCCACCTCCAACAAGCCAGCGCAATGGACGATTTGCTTGGTGACGACGAGACGCATGCGGCGGAGAGCAGTAAGATGACGAATGAGACAACCGAGCTGGCTAACATGAGCAACCAAATTGGTAATTTGAGGACCCAGATGGAGCAGACTCAGAGCAAGAAAAGCTCTACGCAGGCCGACTTGAGCGCGACCAACACTCAGAAGCGTGACCTTGAGCTTCGTCTGCAGCAGTTCCGTTCGCAGTACGAACAGGAAGTGCGCACCGTCAAGGAACTCGAGCAACAATTGGCTACCTCGCGTGACTCTACGAAGAAACTGGGACAAGAACTCGCAATGCTGGAGGGCACGTACCAGGACTTGCAGACGCAGCACAATACGGTGTCGCAAGCACTGCAGGCAGACCAGCAGGAGAACGCAGGTTTGAAGCAAAGAGTCTCACAGATCACCGCCGAGGTCGGCAGGCTTAAACCCGAACTTGAAAAGATGAAGCTGGACGCGAGGCACCAGAAGGGTTTGGTGAGTATCAACAAGAAGCAGCTTGCCACAAATGAAGGTGAACGAGATCGCTTGCGAGGCGAGAAGTCCGACCTCGAGCGAGAAGCTGCCGAAAGGGAAGAGCAGGCTCGTCGCGCCTCCCACCGGCAAGAGTCCCATTACGGGCGCGATGCCGCCGTGGCCGGAAGTTTGGGCGCTGTCGGTTTCGGGACCTACGAAGCCACCAGACACGCAGGTGGTGAGAGCACCGTAGTCGGTCCTGGTCCTGCAGGCCAATTGGCAAGTCCATCGGCGCACAGCACGTTGAGCTCTACAAATCCATTTTTCCGAGCGTCAAGCGTCGAGAACACGGCGAAACGCACAGCAAGCCCACAGGCCGATGGCCCGAATCCAAGCGCATTCGATGCTCTATTCGGTCCCTCTGCAACTTTCGCTACGACCGGCCAAGCAAGCAGTAGGACGGGTACGCCACCAACTACGAGCTTCATTGGTAGGAACATCACCCCAGCGAGCGGTCCCTCCACCGTACCGCAAGGACCAGGTATGACCGACTCAGTACAAAGCGTCTCTTCGGTTGGCGAGCCAACCCCTTCTGCTACCCCACCACTTAGTGATAGGGCCAAGGAGAGTCCACCGACAAGTGAGCCACCACCACCGCCTGAGGATCGACAATTCATGCCAAACCAGCTGCCTGTGGGAGAGCTCGCCGAACGCAGGCCGGAGGATAGCGATGTGAGCTCGACCCGAGTGTTGCCGCCTGGAAGCAGAGCCGGTGGTGCTGAGACTCCGAGAGAAGCCGCCGAATCGGTTGCACCAAGCATGCCTAGCAGCCTCACCGTAGCAGATGCAGAAGAGGAGACCATTCCGGGCGCTTTTCCTTCCGAGACCGAGCAATCAGCCAAGGGCGTACAAGACGTCACGAATAATGAGGCGTCCAGGGAGGCTCCAGCACCGACGGCTGGCCCTAAAGACGACTTTGAGTCGGCATTCGCAGGCTTTGGGGAAAGCGAGAATGCCACGAATGCACATCGCGAGGCGGAGGACCCGTTTGCTCCTATGCCGGATCAACAGCAGAACAAGGGCTTCTCAGGCGAATTTCCGCCCATACAGAATCTGGAGCCGGAGGACGATAGCAGTGACGAAGAACCAGATCGCGGCTTCGACGATGACTTCATTGCGCCACGACCGCAGCGCGACGTTGTTGCTTCAACGAACGGGCACGGCATCGCTGAAGCTACATCTGTCCGCGCTGCCCCCGAGCCAGAATCTGAAGCTAATATTGCAGGCGTCAGACCCCAAGTTGTGTCCGTCGGGTCGTCCGCGAGTGAACTTCCACCAATCACGTCACAAACGTCGCCGCCGTCATACGAGCAGAGCGATGAGATTGCACACGGCGGTGGTGGGGAAAGAACCAGCTCGAATCAGTTCCCGCGTGAGTTTAATGGTCTGCTTCCATCAAGGGAGAACCCAACGAGCCTGCCTCTACCTTTGAGTGACCCGCCGGAGCAAGCTGTCTCTGACGGAAAGCAAGCGCCGATACCACAAGCCTCGCACGATCGGCAAGCAAGCTTCGGTACCGACCAAAGCTTCCAGGCCGTACAAACACCATCCACTTCCGACGTTTTTCACGACGCCAACAGTCGGCCTGCTAGCGGCGTGACAAGTGCAACGTCGCCACGCGCTCAGACGACCCAAGGATCATCCACCACCGCCGCGAAGAATGCGTTCGATGACTTTGACGATTTCGGAGATCTATCGGAGGCGAAAGAAGCGGAGAAGAGCAACGACTTCGACTTTGGGTTCGGCCGACCAAACATTGACGAGTTCAACCCGGCTTTCGACTCCCCCGCCATGTCGATGAACACCATAACTTCCTCGCAGCAAACCCCCGTGCCATCTAACAAATCGCTCGAGGGCAATGGCTTCGACAGTTTCCAGCCAAGTAGTAGCACGGGGAACGCCTTTGGCTCTGGCGCTGGGTCGAGCAGCATTCAGCACACGCCACAGAACGCCCATCACGACTGGGACGCCATCTTCTCCGGTCTGGACAGTTCCAAAACCGTGGACACTAGCTTTGCATCAAGCAGCGAAGATCCATGGGGGGCAACCCCCAGCGCAGCACAGCCCGCAGCGCCGAACGCTCGCGTGGCAGAAAACCCGCCGACGCCTACCTCTCCCGCAAGCGTCGCGACGGCGAAACCGGCACAAACGGCGCAGCTTGGAAGGGCCATGACGCCCGGTACTGAGCACGACGACCCGATACTGAAACGCCTCACAGGTATGGGATACGCGAGGGCGGATGCGTTGAACGCATTGGAGATGTATGACTATGATATCAACAAGGCGAGTCCGCCCTTCTCGTCGCTAAGAGAAGTGAATCGCTGACTGTGATGGATAGGCTGTGGATCATTTGACTGGCAGTTGAGCGTAGTGTATTCTTGTAAACTTGTGATATAGGGTGTGCATATCTTGCATAGCGCTGTAATTCTTTTCTTCCTGGAGTTTCTACGTGATGTATAAGGTATATCTGTATGTATGTTATGCTGTGACTGTTTCACGACATCTCTGCCGAAGTATCACCGAGTTATGCCGAGTCCGCAACGCTTGCACACATCGCGCATCACTCACTCCAAGGCGCACCGTTCCACCTTCACCTCTGTGCACCCTCGACTGGCGCAATAGCATTACGGGTTTAGGCGAAGCAGCTTATCTCAAGGTAGGCAAGCAAGGATGCCCGGCGTCATCGCGCCAGCAAAGGCACGCAAGCCAACCAAAAATGAGCAGCGACGGGCCAAGAAGAAGCTGCAGAAGCACGATGTGAGTCCACGAACGGTATTCCATGAGTGCTCATGACATGTGATACGTGTCTGACGCTAATTACCTCCACAGACTTCCGCGACACCCGCAACGGAGATCGAGACAGAGTCGATAGCAGAGGGCACCGCCACCACACCCACCCCTTCAGATTCCGACGCGAACCATCCTGTTCAACCCGTCAAGCCCGCGCCCTCCGACCCGATCCAAGATGTCCCTTCTATTGATCTTCCCGCGGAAGACCCGCTATACTCGCAGTTCGCCGACGTGTTCGCCAAGTTCCGCGAAGAAGACAAGGCTGACCCGGCTTTGAAGGAACCCGACAAGCCCGAGGTCTTCTACGACGACGATGACAACATCCAAGGCGAGGATGAAGAGGAAGAGACACAGAAGCGGCTGTCAAAGAAGGCCCGCAAGGCCGCCAGCAAGCTCTCCATCGCCGAGCTGAAAGCCATTGTGCGGAAACCAGAAACTGTGGATTGGACGGACACGTCCGCGCAGGACCCGAAGTTGCTCGTCAACATCAAAAGCGCGAGGAACGTGGTGCCCGTCCCCACACATTGGAGCTTGAAGCGGGAGTACTTGAGCAGCAAGCGCGGGATCGAAAAAGCCGGTTTCGCATTACCCAAGTTCATCGCCGAGACGGGCATCAGTGACATGCGGGATGCGGTTTTGGAGAAGCAAGCCGAGGCGAGTCTCAAGCAGCAACAGCGCGCACGGGTGCAGGTCAAGATGGGCAAGCTGGACATTGATTACCAAAAATTGTACGAGGCTTTTTTCCGGCGGCAAACGAAGCCGCAACTCACGCGATACGGCGAAGTGTACTACGAGGGGAAGGAATACGAGACGAATCTGCGACATCTTCGACCGGGAGAGCTGAGCGAGGAACTGCAAGAGGCTCTGAACATGCCGCCGGGCGCGCCGCCGCCGTGGCTGATCAATATGCAAAAGGTCGGCCCGCCGCCTTCGTATCCGGCGTTGAAGATCCAGGGTTTGAACGCACCACCACCGCCGGGAGGGCAATGGGGATTTCATCCGGGAGGATATGGTAAGCCTCCGCTGGGTGAAGATGGTAGGCCGCTGTGGGGCGGTGACGTATTCGGGCTACCTGATGATAAGGACAAAGAGAACGCTGCTGCAGCGCCGCCGGCCGAAGTTGTGGACAAGTCATTGTGGGGTGAGCTGCAGCCGCTTGAGGCGGAAGAGGAGGAAGAAGAGGAAGAAGATGAAGATGACGAGGAGGAGGGTGACGATGAAGAAGGCAAAGGAGTCGATATTGGCGCCGGCTCACAGACTCCTTTCAGTGGTATGGAGACACCGGGCGGGATAACCAGTACAGTGCCCACGGACTTCGGCGGCACGCACAGCATGGCGGAGGATTTCAACTTGCGGAAGCATCGCCGTGGTGCTGAAACGGAGGAGGCACATCACCCACGCAGCGCCGGACAAGTCCTACGCGAGCGCGAGACGAAAATCGAAGGCTTTTTTGGCAGCGATCGTGCATATGATCTCAGCAACGCCAACTCGAACTCACGAGGCCCACCGCCAGGGAGTGTGCCTGTCCTAGGCGAAGAGCAGCAGCAAAGAGGCAACAAGCGTAAGGCTGGGGACCTAGACGTGAGCGTGGATGTCGATGCGCTGGAGCGCGAGGATCGGTTGAGTAAAGATGAGGTGAGGAGACAATATGATTCGCAGAGGGCGCATGGCAGTGGGAATGGGGGGTGGCAAGGCGGTGGGATGGTAGATCAGGAAGATTTGAGCGCGATGATTGCAGAAGAGAGCGCGAAGAGGGTAAAGAGGGATGCCGCGAGACGCGGAGAAGGGGACGGGAATAAAAGGGGTGGGAGAGGAAGAAGGTAGGGGAGCTAAGAAATCTGTGGTCGATTGGTGTGGGTATAGGGGCGCACGACAAGAGTTTTCTCGGATGTCTCGCTTATGTGGACGGCCGAGGGTGTTTTCACGTGCACCCACCGGCAATCAAGAGACATAAAACAGTATGTCATCGAGGCGGCCGAGGTACATTCAGAGGATGTTGCCCGCCTCTTGTGGAAACGTGTTTTCTGGTTCCTGGATTGCTATGCCGATGTACGATGGCTGGGACGGGTCTTCTCGAATAGAAACGGAATATGGGGCAATACAATGTGTGGTGTGCCGGCAGTGAACCGATTTGGGTATCAAGGCGATCAATCTGCCTGATCAATGGCGGCTATGAGGACGTGTGTCGGAAACGCTCAGATGGGAAAAATGTCGTGTTTTCGACGAGATCACGAAGACGCAGTGCACGTGACAGAGATGCAGGGCTGGAGTGTTGGTCTGTGCCAAGCCCTCTCGACTTGCGGACGCCGGAGTCTATCGCTACTCCTGATGAACCTCACGTTTTGGATCCCACAACCCAATACGCGACTTCCACCACAGATTCCAGCATCCGGCGACGCAGAAGCTGCACCTGAGGTGGTAGAGAAGGAGGCGGCAGTAGCGGGCTCATCGGCAGAAAGTCGCAATCATGGACAGGGACCGAGATCGAGACAGAAGGTACGTCCGCAACAGTCGCCCGCCTCGATGGGTGCATGTACTGCTGCACCACAACATGGCCCAACACTACCACCCACGCCATCTTCAACCCTGTCGTTGCTCCCATGAGACTCCACCTCGACTCACCTCCTGAGGAAGGCGAGATCTCCGCCGTCAAGCTACTCACTCCGGAGCAGAGAAAGCTGTTCGAATGGAACACACTAATACTGAACAGCCACAGACGTCCCCGAGACCTCGACTTCCCACCAGAAGATCAGTACGGCACAGGACGCGGACAGTCATACCGACCGGGAGGCGCAAGAGAGCGCACACCGCCGCCGCCGGTGCCGCCGCTGGACAGAAGAGCTGGGGATACGTATCGCGCAAGATCACCCGCGCCGGCCAGAAGGGATGGCTACGGTGACTCTTACCGTGGGCCGGCAAGGGCGAGGAGTAGATCACCTCCAGTATCAACGAGAAGAGCAGAAGAGTACCGTCGCCGGTCGCCTACACCACCGAGGTACCGAGAGAGAGCACGAGACGCAAGTGTAAGAGGCGGAGATAGTTATCGAGGCGCTGTGCGAGGTGGACGTTCCCCACTACCGCAGCGAAGGGAAGAGCTGCCGAGGGACGATCTGTTCAGGCGGGACGGCGCAAGAGACTATCGTGATGAGAGGGGCCATCGCGATATCAGGGATGACAGAGATAGAGGTTACGCGCCACCAGTCGCGACGACGCGCTCACCGCTTCCTAGATACAGGGACCGCAGTCCGCCCTCACTGAAGAGAGGCAGGGAGCCGTCGCCGGTAGGAAGTCGAGGGAGAAGAACGCCGCCGCCACCAGCGAAGCGAGAGAGGCTGGTCAGTCCTCTGCCGCTGCGCTCACGCTATGACGAGTACCCGCCTTCGAGGGCCGCGAGTCCCCCAAGATTGCAGCGTGGGAGGTACTCGCCCGATCCAAGGGAACGCAGAGCTTCTCCACCGAGAGGCATCACTCGAGATTACAGGCTGCGATCACGATCGCCGCTGGCAAGGAACGAAAGAATCGATCCGCGGGCGGTAGAGGACTGGAGGAACAGGCGTTCGCCTTCCGCGAGGGAGTATGAGCGCAAGGCGGAGTATCTGGACGAGGCTGGGAGGGATTCGGCGGCGACGAGTAGGCGATCCAGTCCGCCGGTGCACCCCAGTCGGCTGGCGTTGCAGCATCCTGATGAGCGATCGGGTCGCGCACCTCTGGCGGCGAGAGACGTCCCGTATGACAGTCGCGATCCCGCCCATAATGTGAGGAGTCCGATGGAACCCCCGAGACGGAGAGACTCGCCACCAACGTCTATGAGAGAGAGGGAGAGAGAGTACGTTGATGATCGCGGCCGTGCGAACGGAGAAGACCGGATCCCGCCACTACGCGAGCAACATCGCGCTGACGATGCGCCACCCGCACGCGCACCGCCTTCAGGTCCAGCAGGATATCGTGCTCCGTCGACATCCATGGCGCCGCCGACAGGCCCTGCGGCTTCCACCGTCTCTGTTTCAGCGCACGCACGTACACCTCCTGCTCCGCCTTCTGGGCCGCGAGTATCGACCGCGCCGAGCGCACCGCGAGGTGAACTCCCGTCAAGGGCGCGGGGAGGGTC
>Ga0058704_10000069_pt1 | contig 50257 bp, 40 predicted proteins | sample AgamicMgSfe_FD_71363 | JGI IMG/M metagenome (GOLD analysis project Ga0058704, IMG submission 71363) | Agave microbial communities from Guanajuato, Mexico - Mg.Sf.e | ecosystem: Host-associated > Plants > Phyllosphere > Phylloplane/Leaf | place: Guanajuato, Mexico | collected 2012-05-30
GCTGTGGTTGTTGCTGCTGTGGGGCGTTGACGGCGGCGGAAGATGCAGCAGCAGCAGCGGCAGCGACAGCAGGCGCAGGAGGAGCAGGGGGTGGTGGAGGAGGAGGAGGAGGTGCTGCGCTCTGGCCTTGAACTTGCACGTGAGCAACAGGTGCGGCGGGTTGCTGGGGAGCGGCGTGAGCGTGCTGGGGTTGCTGAGGCGGATGAGCGTGAGCATGAGCGGGAGCGGCCGCGTTGCCGTGGTGCATGAGTGGGTTTCCCACCGGGTTCTGCGTGTTCGGCGGCGGTGCAACGACGATGTGGCCTTGTACGACCTGAAAGGCGGGCTGGGCTTGCGGAGCTTGGGCAACCGGCGCCGCTTGCGCGTTGATGGCGTGGATGCCCACCGGCTGCGGGATGGCGCGGTGGTTCGTGTGGCGGCCGCTCCGGCAGGTATTGAGCAGCATGCCCTGATGCAGCACCTGGACGACGTCCCAGTTGCCCTCGCGGTCGCGCTTCCAGATCTTCACGAGTTCGTCGTAGGAGCCGGAGACGATCTTGGCCCAGCGGCTCCCGCCTCCCCCAGGTGGGACTTTGGTGCCGACGCTCAGCATCTTCTCCGGTCGGGCGGAGCCCGCGTTGCGCCTGCTGTGACGTGAGGCCGACGCGGGCTGCATGCCGTTCTCGAGCGCTCGGAAGAAGTCGCGGTCCGCCTTCCGGGCTTCGTCTTCGAGTTCCTCGTCGGTCACGATGTCGAGGTCTCCGAAGCGGGCCTGCATCGTGCGCACAAGGTTATTATGCCCGTTCAGGCACGCGATTTCCGCTTGGTTCTCGGCGTCGAAGATGCGGACGGTGTTGTCGGAGGAGCCGGAGACGATGCGACGCCCGTCAAACTGTACGCACGCGATACCTTTAGTGTGTCCGATGTAAGTCTTGTTGAGCTTGCCCGTGTCGATGTTCCACGCCTTGATCGTCCGGTCTCCCGACGCAGAAACGATGGTGTTCTCGCGGATCATGACAGCGTTGACTGCTGCTTGATGACCCTCCAGTCTAGCAAGCATGCTGTATTCCTTGATCATCCCTCCTTCGGTCAACAAGTCGCTGGCAAGCTCAAAACGCGGGATCACGTGTGATGGCACAAGCGGGTCGGTACGATGCAAAGCACGGCGGTTCCAGATCTTGATACACTTGTCTTTCGAGCAGGTGACGATGTAGCGGTCGTCGAAGCGAAGGTTGAGGACGGACTCGTTGTGGGCGCGGTTCATTTTCTTGATCATCTCGCCCGTGGAGAACCTCCATACTATCACCCGGTGGTCGCTTCCTCCACTGACGATGATGTCGTGTTCGGGACGCTCGTCGAATTGCAGACACAGCACACTCGCTTCGTGGCCTAACAGAGGCTTGCGCGCCAGGCGATAAGTCTCGAGATCCCAGATGCGGATAGTCCAGTCGCGCGAGCCCGACACGAGATGGCGGCTGGTGTGCTGAATGGTGTACACACATTCGTCGTGGCCCTCCTCCGGGTGACGTGGATGCGGGAGCTGGAACATCTTGTATGCGCCCTTTTCCCAATTCTTCTCGAGCTTGTGCCGCTGCTTGTACAGGTACGGCCAGCTGAGTTTGGGTTGGTCGAGGCCTGGGCGGAAGAGAGGCGGGCTGATCTGTAGATCGGACGGAGCGGGACGGGCTTTACTGTTCATGGAGGCGGCCGAGTCGGTCGAGGAGCGTCGACTCACGCCGTCCATATGTGCATCAGTCGCAGGCGTGCCCGAGGCAGGGGGGTTGTTGCTGTCGGAGGCTGCAGCCGTGATTGCGACCTCCACGCCCTCCATGCTGTCTTCAGTCGCGTCGGAAACATTGCCTTGCGCAACGGCCTCGCCTTCACTAAATGCCTCTTCTGTCTTGCGCTTGCGACTGCCCCTCCTCTCGAGATCGAGGCCAGGTCTCCTGGACGGAGCGCTGGCCAGCTTCGCGGCTCTTCTCTTCGCGTGATCCTCGAACAAGCCCATCTTCGTGGTATCCACCAACCAGCCCTCACGTGCAAAGCAAGCGCGCCAGAGCTTCTCATCATGGGTGCGCTGGCGCCACGCCCGGGAAATGGCGGAACAGGTGAGGAGTTCTTTGGGGGCCAGGTAGGCGAGGACATGAAGCATGAGCTCATTGGGGAGGATGTGAACGGGGTCGAATTTGGTAAGGCGCTCGCAGAGGCCGCCGAGTTTCTCCTTGTCGGCGTTCGGTAATGTGCGGATGAGCAGCTCGGCGATGCCTGCCCGGCGCGTGTCAATCTCCGGACTTGACGCGTCAGATGTGGGACGGGGGGTACATACGTTTTCGCGTCTCCAGCGGCAACTCTGGCGCCAGCGCTTCAATTATCTCTATATATTCACCGCAGTCAGTATGAGGGCGTATGGGGGGTCGAGCGAGTAGGGAAATGCCACGCACGGGAGCGCTGCTCGGCAGGCAGGTTGGCGAGCATCGACTGGATGGCGTCCATCGACCCGCCGTCGTCATTGGTGTATGTCATTTCACTGTCCGCGAAGCTGCGGGTGTCCTCGGAAAAGCCTTCGTCGAGGTGCACTTGGCCGCGAGGCATGGGTGAAGTCGTGCGAGGGTTAAAGGCGTTCGGCGAGCGACGGGGTGAAGGCGGATGGTGGGCGGAGCGGTAGTCGTGATGGTACGAGACCATGACCGTGTACCGATGTCGATGTCGATATCGATGTCGACGCCCGAAGGTCGAGCTGCGTTACCGCCGGTGGCACAGCAGCAGCCTTGTTTCTGGATGGGGAGTGTTGCGCGCCAGTGGTGAATCAGTACATGTTGTTCCGGGTGAATGTGCGAAGGGTGGCGCATGCAGATGAAGTCGCTCTGGTGTGAACACGGGTGATGATGGCGTTCGTTGGGCGTGTCGCGTGGTGAAAGAGTTCGAAAGTGCTGATGGATTCACATGCTGCCACTCGTAGCTCTCGCTGTCCATGCGACGAGTGATGTGTGTATACGTACATGTACCTAGGTATGTACAAATGCAGCTTAGCCTAGGTGTCATCAGTCTGCCTAAGGCTGCAAAGCGTCTCCACATCACAACCTGACGGGATCAGCCGCGCCAAGCTTTGCTCAAGCACTTCGATCTGCTGCCCATGTATCGATTACTTAATCAAACACATCCTGTGGAGATGTATGTACATGTACGTACCTCACGTTATATTCCGTTTCACACTCGATCTTGTAAGTTCGAGGCTTTACTTATGTAATCACGGATATCGAAATATCCTGATGGATATGTACATTCATTACTACATATATGTATCCATGTATAGAGGTCCGTATAAGTCCTATGGGGAATGCGCGCGACCGGCTGATCCGTAGATGTGTTCGTATAGCTAATGACACGCATTGTCTTTCTAACGAAGAATCGAAAGAGAATCGGATCAAGATCGACATGTCACCAACGCCGTGAAACGTCCCGGGTTTCACGAAACAACCAGGAAAGGGACCGAGGGCATGATTAGTCACGCCCGCATCCTGATCCCTGCCGGTGAGGTGACAAAGAAACGGCCAAGGCGCACTCCACCCTCTCCTGTAACAGCCTGATGAGGAGAGGGACCACTTCTCTCCCTTTCAACCTCCCCATCGTCCATTTCCACCTGTCGCAGTGACTTCTATTCCCAAGTCTACTTCCACCTCCATCTCTGCCCCTTCACTCACCCACTACAGTCTGCATCCTCTCCGGCAGCCACATCGGATTGCACCCTGCGCCGCTGTATACGCGCCGACCCGCCTAGACTTCCAGGGACCGCTAGCAACAAAGCCAGAGGCGAGACCGCGCGAGACCCTCTCTCCGCCCGCTTTCGAGCCGTCGACCGCGCTTTGGTCGGCGCATACCTCGCCTCCGCGACCACCGGTGCTCCTCTGATTGCGCATCACTGACACTGCGCCCACCACCTCCCTCTTCGAACGCTCTGAACACCCCGCAACTCATCTCAAACCCTCTCGACTCGTCCCTACGAGTCACATGTCTTCGGCGCCGGCGTGGAGCGACGTGCACTGTGATTGAGGGTGAGGATGGAAGTCGCGGCTCGTGGGAACCCGCATATCGCTCGCAGCTACACCACCCCCATCAACGGAGACTTGGGCGGAGGGGTACATCCAAGTGCGCGCCTTCCCTACGGCCAAGGCGCTGGCCCGAGAGCCGCCATCATGAGCTCCCACAATGTCAATCAGCGCCCGGTGGTGCAGTCCCAGGCGCACACAAGCTCCAACTACAGCATTCAGTCGCAGCCGTCGAGTCGCAGTAGCGATACGACCCAAGGCACCGCCCACAGCGCCCTCTTTCCTCCGCCTTCCGTACCAGCGCAGAATGGCGACGTCACGGCGACGGACAACATCATGAACTCGGTGGCCGACGCGAGCAGCTCCTTGTTTCAGATTTGTGTCTTTCTCCGGCAGCGACTGTTCGCCGTGCCCGCCTTCCGCCGGTCGCTGGAAGAGGAGGAGCAAGATGCGGACGAGGACACCGACCCCGTCACACTACTATGGCGGACCTTCAGACGAGGGTATCCGCTGATGGATCTGTACAACGCCCTCCGACCCTCCCAGCCACTGACGCTGGGGGCCGGGGTGCGAGAGGATAAGAAAGGCAAGGCGGCGACGTTCAAATTCTTGCAAGCGTGCATGAACGAGCTCAGGTTCGCGGCCGAGGACTGCTTTATTGTGACGGACTTGTACGGCGACGATACGACGGGCTTCGTCAAGGTGGCGCGGGTGGTGAACCGTGTCCTGGACATTCTCGTGCATCGAGGCTTGGTGGAGGACATCAGACCGACAGCCTCCGAATTGGAGCAAGCAGAGAAGGGCATGAAGCGCACCCAGCGCCAACATATCATTTCGGAACTGGTCACGACCGAGCGGACCTACGTGCAGCATCTCGAGCTCCTGCAGGCCTTCAAGCACCTGGTCGAGGAGAAAGGCGTGATACCGGGAGACGCCGTCCACGATATCTTCTTGAACCTCAACTCGCTTCTGGACTTCCAACGCCGCTTCTTGATCAGGGTAGAGCAGACCAACGCTTTACCGGAGACGGAGCAGAACTGGGGCAAGCTCTTTGTGCTCTATTGCGAGGCCTTCAAGGTTTACGAACCGTACATCGCCAATCAGCGGAAATGCGAGAAGACCGTCGTCGCGGAGTTCGCAAAGCTCAGAGAGGCCGGAGGCAGCGTGGAGATGAGACAGATGGTCGAGTCTCCCACTTCACTATACGGATTTTTGATGAAGCCGTTCCAAAGATTGAGCAAATACCCGCTTTTACTGGACGATTTATACAAGAAGGGCGATCTGAACGAGGAGCGCAGGGCGGACTTACAAGTGGGCAAAGAAGCCGCGACCTCGGTTCTTTCGAGGACGAACAAGGCAGTCGATCGCGAGGAGAAGGCTGCGGCGGTGCAGGAGCTCAAGATGCGTGTGGAGGACTGGAAGGGACACCGAGTAGAAGGCTTTGGTGAGCTTCTGCTGTACGGCACGTTCACGGTGTTGAAGAGTGAGAGTTCGGCAAGTGGCAAAGACGGCGAGCGACAGGTTGGTCACCACGTCTCATCGAATGGTGCCGCAGTGGTGCCACGACACTGCTCTTTCGCTGACATGAGACAAAACAGTACCACGTCTATCTTTTCGAAACCATCCTGCTTTGCTGTAAGGACATTGACCTTAGCAAGCCGAAGAACAAGCTCTCCAACAAGCAACTCGTCGACAAGCGCGGCAAGCCCAAGCTTCAACTGAAAGGTCGCATCTTCATGCAAAACGTGACGGACCTGGTGTCTTTGGCCAAACCAGGTATGGGTGACATTCACGTCTTGCTCCGGAGCAGTGAAAGGGTACGTCTTTGTGTGAATGCGGCGCTGACCGATTTCGTGCTTGACGCGTAGGCTCATATACATGCCAGATCTTCTGGAAAGGCGACCCCAGCATCGAAAACTTCATCATCCGTTTCACGACCGAGGACATGATGAAGAGGTGGGCGCAGCAGATCGAGTCCCAACGCCGGCGATACCGTGAGAGGAGTCGAGCCAGCAATGGTTCGAGGATCGGGGGCACGAGTGCGACGGAGTTTATGTACATGCAGAATCAGCCTGCTCTCGAGAATCCATACGCAGATCAAGCGGAGGACGAGGACGAGGACGAAGAGGAAGACGATGTGGAGACGCTGGTGGCGAGCGGAGCGCCGAGCTGGCAGGTCTACCCTGGCAAGAGCGACTCCACGCAAAGTCGGAACGGATCGACGAGCAGCATACGGTCGAGAAGTACGACGGGTGACAGTGGTGGGCCGACTCCAGTATCCGCCGCTGCTACGTCTCGCGCGCCTCCACCGGGGTTTCCACAAGGGAGCTTCACGCAGCCGCAGCAGCAACCCTCTCTTGCGGTTCGGACACGTGATCTGCATTCGGCGGTGCCTTCACCTGGAGATCGGGCCGGCGACTCGTACTTCTCGCCGACCACTACAGGCGAATCACCCATGGTAAGTTCGCGGACCAGCTCGAGCTCTGGCACGTATCCTTTCCCGCGACAAGGCGTGCCGCAGAATGGGTACTATGAGGACGGTCATGGCCACACACGATACACTGCGCCCGCCATGGGCCGGCCCTCAATCAGTCAGCGGGAGCCGAGCGTCACGTCGAACGGCTACGCTCCACCTGGACGGGGCCCTCGACCCGGCTTCCCGGCCGGTCTGCACAGCGCGCAACAGATGCCGACCATCCCTCGCAATAGGTCTGCGAGTAGCCCCGATATCCACAACGGCCAGCGACCGCCGCAGCCGATGCGAAGCGGTCCCGGTCAACCTCCGGTGCCGGACATGCCCGCGGCGTATCAGCAGCATCACCCGCACATGGCTCCGAGGAGTCAGAGCAACTCGCCGAACTTGCAGAACGGTGCGCCGACCCGGAACTCGCCGCAGCTGCAGCGGGAGAGGAGCCACCATTCACGACACCCGCAGGACCCGTCGCCCACGAACTATCCCTACGACCCCTTGACGGTGCAACGACCCGATACTCGCATGGGACAGTACCCCGGCTCCCGAAACGGCACCCCGGTCCCCGGCCGAGGCATCGGCAACTTCTCTCCGCCTCCACCGACCAGCACGCCCGCGACGCCCATGCTCGCCGACGGCCCGCCGCCGACCCAGCTGAAGGTGAAGGTGCACTGCCCTTCGGCGAGCCAGACGCTGACGCTCGTCGTCCCGCTCAACATCTCCTGCCAGTCGCTGAAGGACCGCATCGACGCCAAGCTGCAGCGCTCGACCAACATGAGCCTGAGCGACCGCGGGCCCAAGGAGCAGGTGAAGCTCAAGTACCTGGACGAAGAGGACTACGTCTCCATCCAGAGCGACGAGGACGTGCAGACGGCTTTCGAGACGTGGCGCGAGCAGAGGGGCGAGGGGATCGGTGGGATGGGCGAGATTGAGCTGTTTTGTCAGCGCTGAGGTGGGGAAGAAGAAGAGGAAAAGAAGTGCCGAAGATCGACGACGATGACTGAGGTCACTGATTGAGAATTTTATCTTGGAAGGAAGAAAGAAAGAGTGAAGAAAGTGCAATGCCCTGCCTTGAACCGACCGAGAACCACGGCCTGAGCGCCGAGGACACTTTTGAGACTCCAAGGGAGAGAAAGACACGAGCATCGATACCCTTTCCACGATCGCACTTTATGCCATCTGAGCTGTGTTTCGAGACATGCTTGATGATGATGGACGTCAGCTGCTGCTTCGACGACGAATCAGCTTCTCCGCCCGATCGCGGATGGACAGACGAGCACGGGACGATACGACACGACACTCCTTTTCCTGTCTTTGGAGGAGAAGAGGATGACTGCGAGGGTGAGGCTGCACGAATGGTGCTTTTCCTTCACTCGCTCGGATGGCATACGTGCTATCGATTGATTGTGCGAAATGGATTTCCCGCTTTGTTCGAACCGAGCTGGCTCGTGTAGCGGCCATGTGTGGGTAAGCGGGGGATGATGACGGTCGAGACGTGAATGGTGGATGAGTGCTGGCTTGTCGAGAGCGGATGGGTTACGCCATTACGAGGGTTTCGATGCTTTTCGGTAAACGAGACGCGAGAGGGGAGTGAGAAGAGCGAAAGCAATTGAAATCGACGAATGTGATGACTCTGTGTTTTTCCTCATGATGACTGACCACTCGATCGGTCGGGGCGATGAAACTTTTGAGGGGTGTTTCTGTAGATAGAAAGTGGTTTTGTGGGAGATTTTCACGAGGAAACTGAGGGCGCTTGATGAAGTGCGTATGGGATTTTGCTCTCCTCCTCGCTTGACTCTCTATGATGTGTGGCGCTATTGCTTTCGTCTCGGTTGGTGATGAACAACCACGATCATGGAAGGCAGGGACCTTTCGACGCGGTTTTTGTCGAGATGAGCCGGTTCTTTGCGTCCTTCTGGTTTCATTTACGTATCACATTGTGTTGGCATCTCGGCGAGCGAGGATGCCTTTATTAGGCAGATACATGCGAAATTTGGCGCTGTCTGTTTTTCTGCAGATGAAGCCACCGTCTTTGGGAGGCTGTAACGTTGCTGCAAGATAATAAAACTACGTGGGTGTCAAGGCAAAGCTCTCCGAAGACTGAGGGCTGCGCCCCATTGGTTTGTCGCTGTTGTCGCGGGACTCCAGAGGGACGCTGCTTGTGTTCCGACTTTGGGATGCATGCACGTTCTTACTTTGCACATCTAATATGGCGTGTAGCAACGAGGCGAGACGGCATTGGGAAAAGCAATCTTGCATCGAACTCTCGGGCCAAAAGTCTGCATCGCATACCATTGTTCTCTTGGCGGTAATCAAGTCAATCCTGGTGGCGAGAAGAACGCATATACGGGTCCCCAGAAGCCGGCACTGGCGCTCTATACTCAAATCTTGAACCTCCACCTTGGATCCTCGTCACCCTTCCACTCCCCTTCCCGTACCTCTGACCCACTCGCCGCCGCCGCGGCATCCCGCTGCCTGTTGATACGGTTCAGGACGAGCCACGTTATCCCCGTAACCAGACAGTTGGCGACGAGATAAGCCAACGCGACGCTGTGGCCGACGATGTACCGCGGCGTGTCCTCCGTACGGTAGAGCTGTGTCCCGATCACGGCGCCAAGATTCCCTATGGTGATCTGCAGCGCATTGGCCGTGGCGCGTTTCGTCTGCCCGCTCACGTTCATAGCGGGCAGACTCAGGGTCAGGGCCACGGCGGGATAGATGCCGGCGGCGGCGAAGAAGGTCCCGAGGTAGCTGATGCCGGGGCGGCGCTTGGGGTCGGTGTTGCCGAGGAGGATGCAGTAGCCGATGATGGCGGTGAGGTTGGCGGCGATGATGAAGGGCGCGCGGCGCTGGAGGCGTTCGGAGAGGTAGGCGTATCCGATGGTCAACACGGTCGCGAGGGCGTAGGGTGGGATGGTGAGGAGTTGGGCGTCGGAGGCGGTGTAGCCCAGGGCGCTGATGATGGAGGGCTAGGGTTTTGCGATTAGTGTGCTGCTGGATGAGGTAAGTGGAGGAAGTCGATCTTACTAAGAACAGGGAGAGTGTGTATAGTGGAAGACTGAGGGTATGGTATCCCAGGTTGTAGAGCCAGACCTTGGGGTCTTTCACGGCATCTAGCACATTGCTCCAAGTGAACGCTTCATCTTGGGTGGCGTCGCTGTCGACCTTCAGACGCGCGTTGATGAACGCGCGCTCGTTCTCGTCCACGAAGCGCGACTTGGACGGCCAGTCGGAGATGTACCAGTAGCCGCCGATGGCAAGGACGACAGTCTGCGACAAGTCAGTATCGGCGCTATGCATGTATACCTGGTTACTGTTGGCTTACCAGTAGCCCTTCGATGATGAAACTATTACACTCGTCAGTATATACCAAGACTAGGTACGGCGTTGCTGGACTTACATCCACCTCCACCCATTCAACCCTCCCACGCCCTTCATGAAGCCAATCCCATACGCGAGGATACCGCCAAAAGCTCCCGCAAGCGAAGCGGCACTGAAGAACAGCGCTATCCGATACTGCCGCTCATGCCTCTTATACCACATCGAGAAATAGAAGACGACACCGGGGAACAGGCCGCCTTCGGTAAGACCCAGGAAGAAGCGGACGACGTAGAATCCCGCGAGTCCAGTTTTGCCGCCGTCGTACACGACCACGCCTTGGAGAGTGGCCACGATGCCCCAGACGAGGGTGATGGTGGGGAGCCACAGTTTCGGTCCGACTCGCTTCAGGATGACATTCCAGACGACTTCGAAGAGGACGTAGCCAACGAAGAAGATCCTAAATTCAAGGTCAATCACGGGTGCCTGGAAGCTGGCATGGTCGTTGTTTATTCGTACGTTAAACCGGTCAAGTACTCGTCGCCGGTGAAGTGCAAGTCCGTAGCCAGGCCGTCCAGCCTGGCGTTGGCGACGTTGGATCGGTCGAGGAAGGAAAGAAGGTAGAGGATGGCGACTCCTGGGAGGAGATGGTAGTCGAGCTTACGCAGGAGCCGTTTCTCGTCGAGGCCGTACGAGGCCGCGACTTCATCGCTCGCGGAATCGGGCGAAAAGGTCGCCTTGGCTTCGCTCCCGGTCGCGCTCTGCCGGCTCTTCTCGACGTCCATGACTGGGGAGAGGAGGATGTACTTGAGTGCTCAGGGGGAAGATCCTACCCCCAGTATACTGGGAGAATGTTTGCCGACGGCGCAAAGAGATGAAGCAAGGAAGGACGAAGGGAGGTGCAAGAAGAGAGAAATGAAGTCGAATATACCTATTACCGTGCTTTGCCCATACCGGGGACGAGACCACGGTCCACGTCCCCCAATATGGCTGAGGTGGTGGGTGACGAGCGATTCCCCAGCGATGACAACATGGAAACATTTTCGTTTCCCATTTGATGAGACGGACGATGGGGGCTCGTCGACCAATGTGCTGGGGCCAGACGGGCAGAGGGTGGGATGATGAGCATGATGAGCACTGGTTAGCATGGATTCGCTGCCGCCCACGTCGGTTGCGCGCTCGACCTCCTGGATCACGACATCGAGGCTCTGCTATAGGAAGTGGGGAGACCCAGCTCGACTCACGCACGTGATTTGCTGACATCAGCCTTGAACTACTGGCCCTGTACTCGGACTTGTTGAATGTGATCAATCAAGAGCAACACCGTCCCTATGCGTGTCTTTGAGAGCAAGAGCTATTCTCAACCTCTTCTCATACCTTGAAGATGTCTGCGTGAGAAGAAAGGAATGGGATTGATCAATTTTCATAGTATGCCACTTGCCCCAGACAAACGGCTATATACAACAAACACAATCGCGCGCTACAACACAACACAATTTACAAATGCTTACTTAAACCCACCCGTATACTCCTCTCCACTACTGACCCGGCGAGACCAGCATCCCATGCCGGCCAGCATCATGCTGCCAACCACCCGCCAGCGCCTCACCACCCTGCTTCTTCGTATGTTCCGCTATTCTCGCCTCCAGCTCCGGCCGGAAGTGTCTGATCAAACCCTGAATCGGCCAAGCGAAGGCCTCGCCCAGAGCACAGATCGTGTGACCCTCCACCTGCTTGGTGAGCTCTTGCATCATGTCGATCTCGCGCGCGCGCGCCTTGCCCTCCTCGAACCGCCTCATGATCTGCTCCGTCCACTTGCTGCCCTCGCGGCAGGGGGTGCACTGCCCGCACGACTCGTGGTGGTAGAACTTGGACAGCCGGGAGATGGCCCGGACGACGTCGGTCGACTGATCCATGACGATGACGGCGGCGGTGCCGAGACCGGACTGCGAGTCCTTCAGGGCGTCGAAGTCCATGAGCTGTTCGTCGCAGATCTTCCTCGGTAGGATAGGGGTGGAGGATCCGCCGGGGATGATGGCCTTGAGGTTGTCCCAGCCTCCTCGCACACCACCGGCGTGCTTGTCGATGAGCTCCTTTAGAGGAATCGACATCTCTTCCTCGACGGTGCAAGGGTTGTTCACGTGGCCCGAAATGCAGAACAGCTTGGTGCCGGAGTTACGTTCACGGCCGAACGAGTTGAACCAATTGGCACCACGACGGATGATAGTCGGTGCGACGGCGATAGTCTCGACGTTGGCGACAGTGCTTGGGCACCCGAACAGACCAACGGCAGCGGGGAACGGTGGCTTTAGACGGGGCTTGCCCGGCTTCCCCTCCAAAGACTCGATAAGGGAAGTCTCCTCGCCACAGACGTATGCACCCATCCCACGGTGAAGAAAGACATCAAAGTCGTAGCCAGAGCCACAAGCGTTCTTGCCGATCAAGCCAGCCTTGTACGCTTCTTGGATCGCGCGTTGAAGGACGGTGGCTTCATGGTAGAACTCGCCACGGATATAGATGTATGCAGCTGTGCACTGTGCAAACCACCTCGTCAGCGTCGATGCAACAAATAATGACGTGCGACGACGGTGAAACCTACGTTCATAGCCCTGCCTGCCACAAGACATCCTTCAATGAGCTTATGGGGGTCCTTTCGCATAATCTCACGATCCTTGCACGTGCCCGGCTCGCCCTCGTCGGCGTTGACGACCAAGTAGCGAGGCTTGGTGTCCTGGTCCCAGCCCTTGGGGTTCATGAAACTCCACTTCATACCCGATGGAAAGCCAGCACCTCCGCGCCCTCGAAGCCCAGACGCTTTGATCTCAGAGATGATCCACTCGTGGCCTTTTTGGACGATCTCCTTGGTCTTGTGCCAATCGCCGTACTTCATCGCGCTCTTGAGGTCGGCGCCGTGGTGGCCGTACAAGTTCTGGAAGATACGGTCCTGATCTTGAAGACCGCGTTGACGCTGGACTGGCGGTGCGTCCTGGACCGTGGCCATCGACCGTTTCTGTTGCTGTCCATGCTGTGGCGTTGGCTGCGCGGACGCGTTGGTCGACAGGGCGCGGACGGCGGTTTTGGGGAGGTTCGAGTTGGTGGCGGACGAGCGAAGCGCCGTCTTGACTGGTGTAGACAACATGACGATGGTCGTCGCTATCACTGCTCGCACTGCTTGTCGTGCGGCTTCGTCGCCTGAGTATGTGAACCGCTGTGAGGGTGATGAAAGGAGAGCTTTTGGGTGGCACCGACGAGGATGGATGTCCTGAAGTTCAATGATGCGGGAGACGAGAGTCAAAGCGCTGACTGCCAGCAACCCGATTGGCTCGGCTGGCGCTGGATCTCGCAGTTCAGATCTCTTGGCAAGACTCGTCCGGACTTCCTCTGCAGTCTGCACACCATCATCCACCCAGCCACCCATCGATCAACCTACCACGTATGATGAGTTTGCGAAACTCGCATCCATAACAACGAAGCCCACAGACTCGGCTGTTTATACTCTCCATCTCTCGTTGCACGTTCGCGGTACCAAGTAGTCGCAGCCGGCCACTCCATGACGCCTGGACATCGAAACGGTCTTCGCCTTATACCGTCAATGTGTTGTTGGAGTGCATCGACGCAAGCACACCAGTGACACCGTCGTGGGCTGCTCAAATCTTCGGTCTGGTCATACCGCAGTCATGTCTCCTTAACAAGACTCGATGTCCCTCTTCGCTTGCCACGTACCCTACTATGAGAATTTACTGCCAGAACACCCAGAAGCATCGCCTGTGCATACGCAGCTACGCCTGAAACCCTACGCCTGGGACGCTCATCCTCTCGTCCGCTCTTCGATATCATCGTCGACATATACGGTAGGATCTACGTTATCACAGAAGAACCACCTTCTCAAGGGGATATGTGTTCTGTGACTTCCTCTTACGGAAGTGCGTCTGCTAGCCAATAATGAATTTGCCACGCTCCCGATGCCCTGTCGTTAGACCAGGTAACCACAGCGGGGCTTGGCAGATGTTGTGAATCATCATGTTGCCGCGTTCAGCTTCACTTTACATGTTCCACCTTTTCGCCTGTATCAAACACGTTCACCTGCGCCTCCAACGCGCGCCCTTACATCCTCGAGAGTGATCCCTATCGAGATATCGTCGGCACGACATATTCGTTAGTAAGTTCTTGACGCGCAGCTTCTGCCCCCTTGGCTCTCATTCTCTGCGTCTTGGTCGCGAGGCCCGGTGAAGAGGTCCTCCTCACAGCGCGCTTCACTTCACGACTGCCAGTGGGGATACGCCGCGCGCCACGAAGGCTCCAGGTCTGAGCCATAGCAGGGAGAGCGACAATTACTCGACGACACCACTTGCGTTGGAAGTGACAACGACGGCCTCAGCAATACAGACAGGCTGGATTCTCCCTGACCGGCGCGCGATCACTGACAGGCTTTCGTAGACCACGACAGCATGACTGCCGAGCGGAGCCCCAGAGAGCAGAGCCCAGGGGTTTTCTTGGGCGACGGCGAGCCACCCGTCACAGTGAGTACTGTTCCACCCCACTGACATCTCGAGAGTTCGATGCAGTCGTGACCTATCATATTGACCACCCTTGCCACCAAACCGACTGCTCGAGATCGGATAGTCCAGTACTAATGTTTTGAAGGAACAGAGTGCCTCACCTGCCACCGTTCCCGCTCAAACTTCAGCGTTGAGCGACACTGTAGGCGACACAGAGGCCGATACAGGGAGTCCAGTGACGGAGAGCAACGCAACCGTGCTGGACGCAGTGGGGAGCGAGCGTCAATTCTACCGTGATTCCCTCACGGGTACGCTGCGTGAGATCTGGCGCCCGGGTACGTCTACACGCATCTCGGCTATCCCGTCTCCTCCTGTGGCGCTAACAGCGCGATAGGCGATAGGGATGGCAATCCAAACACCGACTACTACGACCGCCCGGGTCCGACCCCCCCACTCGAGCAACGCTGGCGTCTCTACCAACTGCAGACTGGCAACGGCCCTGTCAACGCCACGACGAACATGCCGCCGAAGTATGTCATCCTTGACGATCGAGCCGCGTACGAAGTTTCCGTGTCCACCATGAAGCATGCGCAAATGGTGAGATTCTGGCCGCACGACTTCGGTGGTGCTGGCAAGATCCGTGCTCGTCGTCCTCACCGTGGCCGGCCCGCTATCACGGATCCCAACAGAGAGGACGATGGCAGATACTTCTACACGGAGATCGGCATCCGCAAAGACAAATACTACTTCACTGGAGAGAAAGACTACAAGCCCGTCGTCTACCGCGGTGTACAACAGAGTGGCAAGGCTGAGCCGAGCAAGACCCCAGCTGAAAAGCCCAAGAAACGTCAGGCCGCCTCTCCCCTTCCCGGTGAGCCACGTGATCTGAGGAAGCATGGCCACAATCAGTACACGCCGAGGGACCAGCTTGTCAAGTACGGCGCCCCATCCCAAGCGAAGGGCAGATCGCGTTATCGCCCGAGGATCAACGCGTTCCTGAGACGCGATCCCAGCCCGAATTGGTCGAAGAACAGGAGCAAGTTGTACGGTGGTATCGCGGAGAACGCCAGATCTCACACGGCTTCGGTGGCCTCGCGAGCTGTTAGCAGTGTCGCTCCCCGCACTCAGCAAGAAGATCCTGAAGAGAGCTTGTGGGTGGAGCAGGATGCTGGCACACGGGAGGACGATATCGGTACTGGTGACAAAGGTGGTAACGAGGGAGACCAGCAGGCTGCGACCATCGATGAGCCAACAGCCACACCATCCGACGACGCCTCTGGCTCCGACATGGAATTCCCACTCGCTCGTGCAGGCGCACGTGCCGCAAACGCAGGAACGACCATCGTTGGCGTGGAGATATCACGCGGTCGAAAAGTCGTCCGTCGAATGGGCTACATCGAGCGCATGGCAGCTGAGCAGGACGCTACTCTCAACGCTCAGAACAAATTCGGATCCGACACTGGCTCGTACGCTGCGAGGGTCGAAGCCGAGCTCTCGCAAGCTAAGGTCAGGATCGAGGAGCAAGAGGAGGAGATCATCTACCTGTACAAGGAGCTCGACAAAGCCAATAGCAGCAACCGAGAGCTGCAAGAGAAGCTCGCGGCTGTGACGGCGGGCCTTGCTGGAGCGCAGAAGGACGTCGACTACTGATGGTGAAAATTGTGCTTCGAATGAAGAGGGAAGGCGATGGACCGAAGAGAAGGCCAGCGTGAACTTTCTACTTGGGACAAGAAGCTTAAGTAAGGTAATTTCAGCGTTCAGAAGTGGCAGGGGAGACCTGGGCCTGTGGTGGCGGAGCTGGCTGTCGCTAAAGGGGACACCTACTCAAGACGACGAAGAACCAGCTCGAACGTGAGTGGGCCTGCTTGATCTCATGTGTTTTCGTCCGAGTGGCTATTGGCACAATCGGTCTGGCCACTGCATTGAGAGGAATGCCTGAGAGTTCCGAGTGGAAACTGTTCAGCAGGGTTGCGGTAATGGGCCGGCACGGCTGTTTTGCTGAAAGCGGCACACAGCTTGCTTACAGTAGTGGATATGACATGCAGTGCAATTGCCCACTCTTCTCTCAGCTTTCCACGCCCAGAGAGATCTCACTGTACTCGTAGCTCGTAACCCAATTTAAGTCGAGTCGACTGCTATGTACTTTCTCGTGCACGCCGGACGCCTACAGGTACTGATACAAAAGGACACGGCATTCACTTCATCAATTGTTGGTGACGCAGTATTGAAGTCATAACACGTGATACATCCGAGCGATCTGACGCGCGATTCGCCCTCGATATGCGGAAGCTAGCGGATGTCTAAAATTTCGTAACTTCCTAGATAGGAAATTAAAGTGGAGCATGACATGAAATTGAATGGCTCATACATCAACGCAGCACAAACGACAAGTCGCGGCAGTGTAGTTGCATTGACATGCGTGCCTTAATCTGACGGCTCTGGACACTCGGCCATGGACTGACTCGTCAGGAAACACAAGAGAGCCTTCTCTTCAGCACTACATTGCAGTGGACAAGTTGCCTACCCTGCCTGGACTGGTTGTCATGCCTGTTCGGACAGTTCTGTCGCGAGGACGTGCGAATTGGAATGCATATACAGAAGCACTACTTGCTCTAACGCCAGAATCCCCACTCGTGATATCATGAACAATCTAGTAAACAAACGCAAACCCCGTCATCTATCCCTTCGCATTCCACCTATCATTGTACGCATTAACCGCCACAGCGACCTGTCGATATAGCCAATTCCTGCTGGCCTCATCGGCAATCGGGATGAATGGACCGTTCGTGCCACCTTTGAGCACGATACTCATGCCCGTGCGCTCCTTGCTGATGGTCTGGACGTCCCGTAGCGGGACCTCCCACTCGCTCGTGAGCTTCCTCGCCCGCACCAGCATGATGGCATTGTACGTGATCATCACCAACATCGACGCCTCGGAGCTTTGCTGCTGCTGCTGCTGCTGCTGGCGTCCGCCCGGCGACCGGTCGCCTTGCGAGCCCGAGTTGAGCTCGAGGTGAGCGATGTAGGCTTCGTTGAAGTACTTGCCGTTGTCCATCGTCTTGAGCCAGAATTGCCCGAGCGCCTCCCGCTGGCTGTACGGACGTACGATCCCATCCGTACCAATGAAGCGGGTGAGACGCACACGGTCCAGACCCTCCTGGTCGAAGACGGTCGTGGTGTTCTTCACACCTTCAGCCATGTTCGAGGCAAGGTCGAAGGCGCCGATGGCAGGTTTGGTGGCAAGGCCAAGCAGACCCTTGCCGACACCCTTGACGAAACCGGCCGCACCTTCTTTTTCCGCACCCTGCATCGGCTGGCGAGCGAGACCGCCAATACCGCTTGCCAAACTGCTGGCGAAGGCGTTGCCACCAGATGTGATGCCGTACAGCGCGTGCTTCGGTCGGTTGCGGGACCGCGACATGCGACGCTGGTCTTGGAATTCCTTGTCCATACTGGCAGCCGCGAGACCTTTGCTGATACTGCCCGTGAACTTGGACACACTGTCCGACAAGCCGAATACACTCTTCTTGACGAAGCTGCTAGCTCCCTTTGCAATGCCAATGCCGAGATCTTGCGGTCGATCCGTGACCAGACCTTGATATGGCTCGTAGAAAATGTCGGCAACACCCGAACTGAGGTTGTTGAACAGACCGACTGGGTTGCCAAGGAAGTCGGCAGACCCGATGACGATGTGGACTTGCCGTAACGATTCCTGCACGTAGTGGCTCTGAACATTGCTCATCAAAGCGCCGACGGACAAACGGGCGTTTTCCAGCATGAGCGCATTGTACCGGATTGGTGCATCGTTTACATTGCCAATGGACATCGTCAAAACGTTGACCGCGAACATAAACGGGTTCGTCGAGGAGCTTCCAGTGTCTTCCGCGTTGATGCGCTCCGTCCGCACGAATGACAAGTCGAATTGCATCGGCTGTAGGTGAAGCAACTCGAAGTAGATGTCTTGGCCTGACTGCTCCTGTTGCGGTTCGGGGATGTCAAGGTTGTCAGGCGCCAATGTGCCCTCCTTCTGCTCCGTCCACGACGCGCCAGGGATTTTCGTGAAGTCGAGCACGGCGAAGATGAAGTCCTCGTCAATCTCGATCGTCATCTGCTGCATCAGGAAAGTGAAATACTTGATGTACAGCACACCGTACGAGTCGTCCTTGACTCTTGTGACGGTCGTGCGGAAGATTGGATGCGCCTCCATCTCCTTGCCAGTCTTTGGCACCACACTGGGATAGAAGATGAGTGGGAAAATGCCACCGTAAAGCTGATTGTCGATCTGGATCCACTTCACCGTGAGCGCCACAGTCTGGTACAACGGCGAGTCGGTATACTTCAACTCGATATCACGCCACGTGACATAGATGAGCTCGCGCAGCTGCGAGTTGACCAGTGATATGCCGACGCCAGCGAAGCGTATGACGGCTCTCATGTTGACATCCATATCTTGCTCCTTGACCTCGAAACCCGCCGTCGTCGACGCGCTGGTGGAAGCCGACTTTTGCTTGTACAAGCTCTTGGAAGCCTTGTAGCTCGACATTACGAGGGTCTGCGTCGGTCCGTCCGCGACAACGTTGAGATCGATGATCTTCTGACGCTGGGAGCCTTGGGCCGCCGGTATACGCATAGGTATCAGGTTGCCGATCTCTGCCAGCTTGACGTGTCGTTCCTTGCCATTTGCGCCCAGAATGAGATTCTTGTTCTTCGTGGCCGGGTAGTCCCATGCATACGGCATGATACTCCTTGGCGGGAGGCGGTACCGAATCGGCTTCCAGCCCGAACTCCTGTCTTCTTCCTCCTCGTCCACGTTTGGGTTGGCCTGCCAGAACAAGAACTCCTGGTCACTCTCGTTGCGGATCGAGAAGGGCCAGTGCTTTGTCTCCAAGCTTAGATGCAAGAAGATCATTGCCTGCTCCATCAGAATCTCGACCCGAATGAGCTTCTGCCTCTCGCCAGACTTGGCAAGTTTGACGTGTACGCTGCCCATGTTGGCGATGTCGAACGGCGAAGACCACGAATTACTGACACCCGGAAAACACAAGCACACTTGCTGGCCTGTGGTCTGTTTCAGGAAACGCAGGGGATGCATCTCACCAGGCTTCAGGGTCGCTGATTCGGAAGATCCCGGCTCGCGGATCTGGATGTCCTCCCCAAGCTTATTCTTCACGATGAAGCGAGGCGTGACCGTCACGACTTTGGTGAGTTTGTACTTACCCTCACCCTCCATGACGGTCAAACCCGCATGCATCTCCTGACGACCAGACTGCGCAGGGAGCTTGACATCGACATTCGCTCCAATCGCATCGAAACTGACAGGCTGACTCCAAGCCGAATCGCCAACCTTGATCAACGCACGATTCTTGCGATCGTCGGTCGGGAAAGCAAACATGAACGGTTTCGCAGCACGAGCGTCCTCGCTCGTATCCGCAAACGTCGCTTGACCGCCAGCCGCGGACTTTGCGGACCCAAAGTACGCTTTGCTGCGCACGTCCAACTCCAAGCCCGTCCTGTTGAGGACGACGTATGGAGCGTAGATCGTGATCTTGAACGCACCGCCACTGTCCGGCACATTGAAGTAATGGATCTTCAACCGTAGCTCAAGGTTATTGTTGTCCTTGACCGTCACCGTCTTCTCTCGTCGAAAGTCGTTCTCGCCGTTCGAGTTGATGATAGCGAACTCGCTGGCTTTGAAGGGCGTGTCTTGCATGTCAATGCTCATCAGCAGCAAGTGGGAGAGTTCCACGACATGCACCGGGCTGACGCCACCCTTGCGTAGGAAATTCGTCCAGTCTTTCTTCGTGTTCTTGTCGTAAATTCGATATTTGAAATCGTATGGCAGCAGATTCTGCACCTCGACCGGCGCAGACAGCCGGATGCGCATGTAAGGATACGCGTTCGTGAGGGGGTTGTTCTTGTCGAAGACAGCCTGCATCTGGAAGTAGAACGGTGGACTATGCTGATCGTGCTCACCAGCGCAGCTCAGCGTCCGGACAGGTCGCTTGAGCAGATCCTTCCAGAACAAGCGCTCATTCGACCAGGTATAGCCGAAGCCTTGATCTGGCCGTACGACCAGCGAGTGCATGAAGGCAGCACCGACCGGAGATGGCCGCGCTTCGCCAGGCGCAATCTTCTCAATCTTGAGTAGATGGCCCTCATCCGGACTGTAAACGCCAATCTCCAGCGGAATCTGCGTATGGTTCTCCACCAGAAGCGGCGACCGTAGGGTGATGTACTTGACATTATCCGTGCCAAGGCTGACTTCGACGAGCATGCGGTGCTGCACCTTGTCCTTCCTTGGCTTGAGGTTGTACAGCACTTCGCCTTCCCTGTTGACCTGAATCCGATCGATGACATCAAACCCACTGCCCTCAAGCCTGACACCGATGACGCCCGTCTGGCCCTCCGGTGACAGGGTCTCACGGGTGGTCGTTGGGTCTTCAAATCTCCAGGGCGCCTCCTCGCCATCCTGCAGTTTCGCCGCCGTACCTTCTCCGCTGGACGTCTCGCTGCTCGCCCACACATCAACTGCAAAACCAGTCCAATTTCGCAGCTTGTACGGCGCATCATTGCCTCTAGGCTTGGACAGCACGTCCTCCTCCGAGGACAAGAATTGCGCCGACTTCGACGCTAGCGCAATGGTCGCGGAAGTGACCGTCAACTCCAGCATTTTCCTCGAAAACAGCTCGACAGCCAGCTTATCCGGGTTCGTCTCCTTCGCCATGTGGAAACCCAGCGACCACGGCTCGATCAGCGGCTCCCACGCCGACTTGGAGAAGTTGTAGATGTTGAAGTACGTGTCAATGCTCGTGTCGGCCGTCATATTCGCCGTCCAATCCCGCACATCGACGTCAAATTTCTTCACACTCCAGTCCAGGATCGGCAGTTCGTGCAGGTCTCCGATGAGCACCACCCGGATACCTGCCATCTGTATCTTCATCTCCTCGCGTTTCAGGACGGCAGAGCCCTGCGGTGCAGCCTGTTCCTCTCCCTTCGCGCCCAGCGACTTCTTTGCCGTGTTGATGGTTTTGGCCTGCGGCTTCTGCGCCGTCGACGCGCCAGCCGTCTTCGGCTTCTTGTTGGCATCGGCCTTGATCTGGTCCAGCTTCTTCGGTCCTTCTTCCTGCAGTTTCTGGTCTTGAGCCCCTGACATGGCCGACGCGCGCTGAAAGATCTGCATCGCAAGCAAGATATCTCTGAGCGACAGCCTCAGTACCAGTGGCTCAATGTCGACATGGATGCTCGTGAGCGAAGAGTCCGGACCCTGCGAACGCATGTCCAGCGACGTTTGAATGCTGAAATCGTCCAGAATCCGCAATCTCGTGTCATCGAATTTATCCATGCGACACAGGAACATGCCGATTTTGTCCACCTGCAGCGTCATCGCATGCTGCTGCGACACCAAGACCTGCTTCGTGCCAAGCACGATCGCCTCCGAGTTGCTAATCGCCGGATTGGCAATCAGCACGACCTGGGCGTCGACCACATTCACTCGGAACGAGACACTCATGCCAGCCTCGGGCTTCAGCTCCTCAGACTCGGCATGAGCGCGCTGCCGCTGCTCGATCAGCTCCAGAGTATCGATACTAGCCGCATCACCATCCCCGTCAACCTTTCCATCCTCTTCCTCCGTCTCCTCTTCGACGACCAACGACGTGTCTTGCGCCAAGCCTGAGTTGACGAAGTTTAGGACCGCAAACAGATAATCCAGCGCCAGGATAATCCTCGGACTGTCAATCGTGAGCAGCGCGATCAAGTTCTTGTCCTGCCCTCCCGAGATGGAGACCGAAGCCATGAACTGCTGCTTCACGTCCGTATTGATTAGACTCATGATCTTACGGAACTTGTTTTTGTCCTTTGTGCGTGTGTCTGTGATGGTGAACGACTGGACCAGCAACTCGCTCTCGAGCGCACCGTCGCTGATCATGCGCAGCTTGACACTCGTCTCATTGAGTGAGAACTTTGACAGACTTGCCGCCTCCAAATCACCGATCGGCTCGTTCGCCTTGCCTTGCACCAACTCAAGTCCAATCGCGCCAATTTTGAAGATAAGGTCAAGCTTCGCCCACGTCTCAGCGTCATCGCCAAGCTCAGGTCCCAGATGCGACGGCTTCGCAACCTCGTTGCCTTTCTTCTCGCCCGGCTGCTGCACCTGCTTTGCAGGCTCCACAATCTCAGCCGGCAAATCCTCTGCCACCTCCTCTTCAACCTCTTCGTCTGACTCGAGAGCGAATGCCTGTGGCACGGCTCTTGTAAGCTCCATCACGAACTTCATTTGCGCCTCGGTAATCCTGAGGTTTATGTTGCTCATACTCCCCTCGATCTCGGTGTCAGGCCTGTCGACACCCTTCTGGTGCTCTGTCTGCGTTATGTTGAAGTCCAGGTTCACTTTATCGATCATCTCGAGCTCCTCGGATCGGTCGTTCGCGTAATTGAATGTGGAAGTGAGACGGATATTGTGGATGCCAGCGCTCAGCTTATTGGCCGTGGCATTGTCCTTCTTGCCCTCTTCCAGCGGCACAAACCTGTTGTTGGCGTAAATCTCGCCAAGGTACGCTGTCATCGTGTCTCTTTGCGGGTTCTCGGTGATGACCATGCGAGGGAAGGCGACAATGGGCGTTTTGATGACAACGTCAAAGTGCATCTTGCTCGCGCTCTGCTGCACTTTGCTCGCCTGCTCCTGCGCAGCTTGGCGAGCGGCGTTGAAGATCGCCTGCATCTTGCCGAACTTGACACCAAACTCCATGATCTTCCTGAACGGCTCGGTGATGAAGTTGACCTTGATGGATCCAGAGCGCAAGAAAATGGCGGTATCGTGCCCGGGATACGCTTCGCTCTGTGGGTCGAACGTCTCGTATCTGAAGTCCGCCAACTCATTTCCTTGAATCGATACCAGCTGTCTGAGCGCAGATTCCTCGGAGACACCCTGATTGATGTCGTCCACGAGTCCCAAGTTTCCCAGCCGAGCACCGACCTGCATCGTCTTACCCGCAATGAACACACTGACTTCCGCCGATGTTAAACTCAGCGTCGCTAGCCGGATCCCATCGTTGTTCAGGATGACCGCAATCCGCCTCAGCTCAGCCTTGATGCGGATCCTGTCCTGCTCCTGCGGCTCCTGTGATTGCGACTTCTCCTCTTCTTCTTCATCGTGCTGCTCGAGTTCAAGCTCTTTCGGCGCATCCTTCTGCCCAGCATCGTCGCCGCTCGCAAACGTCGCGAGTACAAAGTCCAGCAGAGTCAGCAGGGTCTTCCGCGTCACCATCAAGTTGATCGTTGACACGGCGACATCCAAGTTCGTCTTGACACCCTCGTACTTGGTTTGGAACTCCGGGTGGTCCTTGTTCACCATTACGAAGTGAATCGTGAGTAGGTCCGACTGCTTCTTCGTGTACAGGTCCTCGCTGGATATCAGGTTCTTGAATTCTGGCGCAGGCGCCTGCTCAACATGATCCTCGACCGTCAGTGCCCGTAGCTTGACGTCCGCAACCATATCAAACGCTCGCTGGTAGAACTCCAACTCAAAAGTCTCCACGATAAGGTCGACCAGCAGCTGATCCTCATTCTTGCCCTCTGGATCCGCCTTGTACAACGAACCCTGTAACCTGTCGACCGTGAATCTGAACTCGAAGTTCCTCTGCTCCGGATTGACATCCTGCTTCTTCTTTGGCTCTTGCTTCGCCGGCGGTCCAACCCTCGCCTCGCGCTGATGCTTCGCTTCATGCTCGCCTTCCTCCTCCTCCGCGAGCAACTCCTCTCGTGAAGCCTGGAAACTCTTACCTCTCGGCCGCCCCGCATCATCGACAGGCAGCGCGCTTCGTCTGCGCTTCGCCTTTTCTGCATCTGTCGCTTTCTGATTTGGAGCATCCTGCTTGCCGCCTTCGTCAAACTTTGGAACGGCAAAGTCGAGCACCCTCATAAGTGCCTTGTATTTCGTGTCACTCAGCTTGGCTTGTAGTAGTGGTAGATGCCCAACGACTCGGAATTTGGTGAGGTCTGCTGCTTTCGGGACAATACAGCTCGCAATTGTGAAGTCCATATTGATCCTCTCGACAACGTGGAAACTCTTGCTCTCGCTGTTCTCGTCGAGCTGCTTGCGTGTATCGTCCACGGTGGTCCCGATCAAGACTTGCGTAGAATCAAGCTTGACGGTGAACTTGTCATACATCAAACTCTCGAGCTTGCGAATGTCCTGCTCAGAGTACTGCTGCGTGTGTTTGCTCTGAATGTCGGCCAGGGTCGCCTTGTCTATCAGATCAGAGCGAACGGAAGCGTGGCCAGCGTCGAGAATCAAGCAGATGGAGCTCTTTTTCGTCACCGAGTCCGGCACGATGATGAGCGGCGCTTGTAGATCGAGCTGCACATCGACCGTCTTGTGCTCTTGAAGCGCATACTCCAGTCCAGCCCGGGTCTGCTGCCGCAGTCCTTCCACCGTCGAGCCTGCACTCTCCATCAGCGCACCGATGGATTCCATGTGCTGCTCTGGAGGCTTGAAGAACTTTGTGACTTGCACAACGAAGTTCGGGTTGTAGACGATCTCCATGGCCTTGAGCTTGAGATTGACCGCCGTATCAGCGTGGCCGTCTAGCGGGTTCTGCTCAAACGCCATGCTGAAGAATGGGTCTTGCTCGTCATCATCGTCCTCGTCATCGCCCGACTTTCCGTCAGCCTTAGGCTTATTGTCATCGCCTAACTTCTGTACTCGCTCCGAGTCCGGAATCGACGGCGCATCTTTCACGCGCAGCATCTGCTCGTACATGTTCCCTTCCGTGCTGCCGTCATATAGACGCATACCGCCCAGACTGAGATCAACGAGCATACTGTCCGTCCTTTGAACAAACTCTGTTGAGAAATCGTCGAACAGCAGGCGCAAAATGTCTGTCTGCTTTCCATGCGGATCCCGCCTTAGCGTGAAGCTTCCCGTTTTCAGACTCATGTCCACTTGCAATTTGATAGCCTCCTTAGGCATGTCGACCGCCTCTGTCAAGTTCTTCTTCTCATCGAAGTCGATGGCCTGATACAGCTCTTTCCGCTGCTGATCCGTCATCTGGGCATCATCGCCGGTGTCGTGGTGCTCCTCCGGCTTCTTCGCATTACCGCTGCCCCAAATATAGCTCGACCAGGTGGCTTTCGGCTTCTCCTGCTTCTTGACGCCTACGTTCTCCTTGCGGAGCTCGTTTCGAGCGAGCGACCGCCAAAACCGCAAGTCCTCGTACGCAAGCTTCCACTCCAACGCATCGAAATCTTTGGTCTCGTCCGGATTGAGCTTTTCTTCCTTCTTCTTCTTCTTGAACAGCGCGATGTACTTCCTGCGATCATCCCTCCGCTCGGCAAAGTAATCCCACGACCAACGTCTGTTCCTGTCGTGGATGCGGTCCAGTACTGCTTTGCCCGCAAACCGGAGCCATGCTTTCGGGTCCTCCTTGGGTGGCTTGACGGGCTGTAGTTTGCGGTACTCTTGGTGGCGGATGAAGTAGTGAAAGAGATCGACCAGCATGAGCGCGTCCCGGTACTGATGCTCGTCGAGCACAAACCCGAGCTCGTTGAACAGCAAGCGGGCTTTCATATTAGGACGGTCGTGTTTGCCCGTCTTGTCCATCTCGAGCCCGGCGCGGCCTGAGACAGGTTTGAGTATGAATTGATGTTCATTAACAGCCGGACTATCGCCCTTTACGATCATCTCCCGGAACTTGTCGAGGATCTGCTTGTGGTCGATGCCTTGTTCTTTGGCATCCTTCTCGCCTGTGCCGGTTCCAATCAACTGTGTGTCTGTGTCCCAATACAGTGCCAAGCTGCCAAGGGTAGCGAGCTTATGCGTGGTGGCACTGGTGCTCTGGATCCATGTTGGCCGCCAGTTCTCATCCGTCGACACTGCGCTCAGCTCCTGCAACGTCAAGCCAGCCGCGAACGGATGCCCGGGGTCGGACACCGCATCTTCGTATCGAATATGCACGTTCTTGACTTGGATCTGCACGTTGTCGATGATTGTGGTCGTGAGAGCGGCAGTGAAGGATTGCTGTTTCTTCTGGTCCTCTTGTGACATGCCCTCGGTGGTCCTCTCCTTCAACAGCTCCGCAGAATCCAGCTTCTCCATCTTGACGGCATGTGCCCGCGCCTCTTCCTCCTCCGCATTGTACTCTTCATCTTCCTTCGGCGCAGCTAAGAGGAAGACGTCTTCCACATGGATTTGTACGGGTTGGCCTCTGAGGTTGCTCCATGGAATCTTGAGCACTAAAGAGCTGATGTGGCCTTCGACAACGTTCAGGGGCAGGTGAAACTGATCCAGCGCCTCTCTCTTCAGCTCCAGATCACGTAGTTTGACATCACCGGACCAGATGCCAACGTTGAGCTGCTTGGGATCGAAATTGCGGACGTACAAGCCCAAGAAGCGATTGAGCAGGTTGGCGACCAGGCTCTCCAACATGGTGGCGGTGAGCGGCCGTTACCCGGGCCCGGGGCAGGGTGAGAGGACTGACGGGGTGGCGGTAGTCGAGGTAGTCGGTGTTATCTGGTGTATATCACCTCATCATTTCATGATGTGGTCTTGTTTCTGCGAATGGCGTGCCGGGAACGTCGAGTAGGCAGCCTCGAAGATGATCGCAACCGTGGAACTGCTGCACTAGAAGCGCGCGGCTGGGTGCATTTATACCGCAGACGTAAGAGACGAGAGAACAGGATGGCAGACTTCCGCTTTGGGTTGGAGTGTGATGGTATAAGGGACGATGTGTGTGACGGGATCAAGTCTGTTTATGCGCGTTTCGTCGTGGCTACCCCCACTACACGGTATTTACTGTGGCGCTTGCGTGTGATCCTCCCCACGTCACCAAGCATGAACCAGCTGCTGTTACATTATGTCAAGAGACAGTATGGCCACAGCATACTTGTACGTACCAGAAGACGATGTGTCGTCCTTCAGAACACACGGTCACACGCTGGAATACGTTCGATCCAAGATACATATATGTTTGAAAGTCCATATACCTACCCAATGTACATAGGTGAAGTACATAGTGGAGCAGTATCCGGAGATCTCCCGCTGAAGCTCAAGCTCTCGAAAAAGGCTTGGCGTAGGGAGTCGTATCTTCATGCTCCGGATAGTTGAGACCGTCTGCCCTCCGCCAGCCATTGCGCGCCCAACTCTCCACTCCTCCCTCTCCCTTCCGGCTCACTGAAGTCAGCTGCCGTCGCTGAATACATTCCGGGCATATGGCGTCCAGCATGTTTCGTTCCGGCGCTTCCAGGAGCATCCTCCGCTCCGTCACCACCGCCAGCCCAGCCTCCCGCACCCAACACCTGCTGCGCTCCCAGCTCTGCACCGGTTCGGGCTCCTCACCTCGCTTGCCCACCAAGCCATTGGCGGTGAAGTCGTTGGGCCTGGTGCGCCATGTGTCCGCGACCGGCGACCGCAAACCCATCGATGAGATCAACGAGCGACATGAGAGGGAGGTCGGCAAAGAGCAGCTGGAAGTGAACCCGCAGGCTGTCAGCACCACCTCGTCAACACATCCGATCAACTCCGAGGTTGGTGCCAGGCCAGGCAAGAAGAGTGAAGACGAGGACCAGACGGAGATGTTGGGTGGGATTAAGCACGATCTGGTATGAGCCGACCCTCCCACATGTCTATCCTCGGTGATGAGGATGAAGGACTGCCCTGTCGAACGATGCTAAGATCAGCGCGCACCGGCTGACCATTCCTGCTACAGCAAACGATCCGCGACACCTTCAGTCTGCAGGATGTACCGGAAAAGGCCTACTACGTCGGCATGGCCGGCGTGCTTCCTTACCTCGCGACGTCTCTCAGCACTGTGTACTGCGCCTGGGAGATCAACCATGCCCACGCTCACGGAGCTGGTTTCCTCATGAGCGACAAGACGGCCGAGCTCGCCCTGCACGTCATTGAGCCGCTGCAGATCGGTTACGGCGCTACAGTAAGTGGGAACAACTTCGCGCAGGTCCAGAGATGTACGGAACAGTCACTGACGTTCCTAGATCATCTCCTTCCTCGGCGCCATCCATTGGGGTCTCGAATTCTCGGGCTACGGCGGCACACACGGCTACTCCCGCTACAGCATCGGCATCGTCGCGACCGCCCTCGCCTGGCCCACCATCCTGATGCCCGCCGAATACGCTCTCATCTCGCAATTCCTCATCTTCAACTTCCTCTACTACACCGACTCGCGCGCCTGCAAGCGCGGCTGGGCCCCGCAGTGGTACGGTGTCTACCGCTTTGTGCTGACCTTCATCGTCGGCTCGGCGATCGTGGTGAGTTTGATCGGGCGCGGGCAGATTGCCGACCGGATTGGCAAGTTGCCTGGTCCGGCCGACAGGATCCGGGCGTTGAGGGAGAGTCAGTTTTCTCAGTTGGAGGAAGAGGAGGAGGCGCGGAGGCAGTTCTTGGCGGACAAGGATGAGGAGGAGGAGGATGAAGACGAGGACGAGGAGTGAAGAGAACACCGGACGGTGAGAGAGCCCAGTCAAGTTCTGTTGTGAAGTGAACTTCGAAGGAAAGATCGAGGTTGACTTTCCCAATTACGCGGTAAAGTAACTGCGTGATAGTGGGAGTAGCACAAAGACCAACCCATGATCTTGGAGAGCGTGCCGGCTGTATGCTAGGTTTGTACTCGACCATATCTGTACAGATGAAACTGTTCAGCAGTCCCAATTTCCTTCTTTCATGGACTCAACATCGAGCTCATTGACTCCGTCATGATCGCGCGCTTGGCTGCTCAAGCCGCGCGTGCGCCCATTTGCACTGATACATTCGAGGTGAAAGAAACGGAGTAGGCTGCAGATGCATCGTAGTTTCGTCCTCCTGGCCGAGCACAAGGACGAAGGTTCTCTCGTTCACTAAGGTACATGTCGATATCTGCAGGCTGTTAGGAAGAAGACGATATCATTTCTCATGATGCATAATGCTTCGCACATGAAACAAAGCCGTCGATCGCCCCTGGGTGTCGATCACGTGAAAATGTAACGATAGACCGTTGAAACCGTACAAGCAGGCCGTGCAGACCTTGCAGCGATCAGGCCTCTCCAGTTCACTACAGCTACCCGTAGACGACGACGACGACGGCGGCGGCGACTACGACTACAATACGTCAATCCTCCCCAAACCCCACTCCAAATGCCTATACGCGCTCCTGGGCTGGAAACCGGGCAGCATGTCCCCACCCAGAAACGTCTCGGCCCACATGAGGCCCCTCTCGTAATGCTGCACGCCCATGACGCCCTGGTGAGCGTCGAGGCCGTCGAGGCCGCTAGCGGTGAAGGTGGTGCTATACTGCAGGTCTGGCAGGGCGATGTCGATGGGAGTGGAGGACCGGGTTTGGAAACCGAGGTGGCCGATTCCAGGTCATGTTTTGGATTGCGAGGAGGGTGGCGTTGGTGAGGATGCGCATGTCGAGGTTGCCATTGGCGCTGATGATAGGAGTCGGTGTTGCAGGTTGGGGGGAAGGGGGAGGCTGAACTTACACCAACACGCGATTCGTCGCCTCGATGACTCGGGGCAGCACTCTCTGGATGGGGTCAGGTGAGGTGTCACCGAGCTGTTCCGGCCCACCATATCCTCCGTCAGCGACCAGAACTGGCTCACTTGAACACTCCGCCCAATTGGCGTCTAGAGGGGCGTGCATGGCTTTCTTCACATCTGTCCTGTTGAAGTACACGGGCAGTCCCGGCGATATCACCTCCAGGTCCGTCGGATATCCGATGGGATCCGACAGCAGCGGACACTGCTGTCCGATCTCGTACACGCTAAAACAGGGATTGGGTCCATAGGCGTTATTATACGCACTGTTCCAAAGCCCACAGTCGGCCGACGTGGTATTATCGGGATAGTGAGGCGGCTGCACATTGCTGGGCGGGAATTGCATGTACTCCCGTCGGTACTGGGCGTAGCCGCATCTTTCGTCCATTTGGGCCATGGTCGTAAGATAGGAAGCATTGTAGTTGAGGACGTTGTTGTTCTGTTCAATGAACGGTACGATATACACGTCGTCGAGGAGGTCGAATGAGCCAATGGTAGGGTCGTAGACGAGAATGCCTAAAGGTTTGCTTCAACGATAGCAAGGAGGATCTTTGATGCAAGCTTACCAGACAGAGTAAAGTAGCACTCGTCCTGTCGATCTAGCATGGCGTCGGCGACATACGGCACACAGCGACCTGCATAGCTTTCACCCGTGACGTAGAAATCGTAGTTTTCGATACCGAAGATGGTCTGCACGAAATGTCAGAGCAACTGTCTCAGAGTATTTTCAGTCGTTCTCCAAGACATACCTCGAAATTCTTGAAGAAGCCGAGGAAGTCCTGCGAGATTTCTTCCTCGTTCGTCGCTGTCGGCGTACCAGTTGAGCAGCCCGTACCGACGGGATACTCAACCCACAAGACGTTCGTCAGGTTGACCCATGAGTAAGGGTTGATCTCCGGTGTGTACTGGCCGCGCTGCCAGGAGATCAGCCCGTTCTCCTGGAGGAAGCCTTCCATCGAACTGCAGCCCGGGCCACCAGTGAGCCAATATAGTGATTTCGTTAACGGGAGTGCCAACTCGGGGTTGGAAGACAAAGAACAAAGCCCTGTCGGGGTCCGCTTCGTTGATCCTGATCACTCCGCTGTACAGTTCCGGGAGATAGTTCGCCGGAACTTCTGGGAGAGACTCAACGAAATAGTCTGAAAGACAAGTTATTCAGGGCACTGGGGTACGAGGTGAGTCTGGACGAACCTTCCGTGTTCTCGTTGTAGAAGCGCCGCGTGCTCGTAGCCTGCTGGCCGAGGCCTGTTGAACGGCGTTCATGATCCTTCAAGGTCTGGGGGTGGAAGCCTCTTCGTCGAGACAGCACGTCCAGACGGTTCGCAAGACTTACGGTTACGAGTAGCAAGATCGACAAGTGATTGAGATGGAGTCCAGCCATGATTGAAGAAGCAGATGCACGCCACGAAACTTGGCTTTATCAGGAGACTATATAATTACGTTCTCCTGCCCCGGAGTATAGACGATCGGTCGATTTTCATCTTCACCTATTGCACGATGAGCTACATGGCTTCGAATGCGGTGGCTACCAAGATGCAAGATGTTCAGGAAGAGCGCGGCTTCCGTCTCCTTGCATCAGTCTTCCAGAGTCCAGGGCACACACATTTGGCGTGAGCGCACGACTATGCTGGATTCACTCGACGAGGACAGGAGCTGCAAGCCTTCGAGTGCACGAGTACGACATGGTATGAAATAAACATGGAGGTTCGCCAGCCGTGAGAGAGGACCTCTGGGCGTACATACATTAACTACTGTAATGCATCTTACTGTAGCTTTATATTATGTATCTAATGTTCCCCGGGTGCGTGCAAGTTTTCCGACCACCCTGGAGTACAACATTTCGTTATCACATAAAGTCCCACGAACACATGCCAATAACGGAGACTGAAGGCTGCCAGGTGAGACGATGTACACCTGATCGAGGTTGATCATGATGAGCACTTGTGGTACAAGGTGTTAGATGAAGTACAGTTGGCGCTACACCTTGTAACACCAATCTTCTTTGGGATAGAACGGTTCTATATACTTGATCGCTGCGATGAAGGAGTACACAGACTTGACGTCGTGAACGGGTCAGTTGCCCTAGTTCACGATCGAGCTCCCAGCACCAACCACCGTCTTCGCCAACTTGACTGTCCACAGCCTTGTCGTGCTGAGGAAAACAAAGGTGTCACCAGCCAACGCAAAGTTCGCGATGAACGGCCCATCGGCGTTCTTGTTCTCCTGGAAATATTGCGAGTTGAACTGGCCAATCACCTTGCCCTTCGGGTTCCTCACCGTCACTCCCTCGTACTCCCCCGTCCAGACATTCCCCGCGTCGTCCACATGGATGCCGTCCGCTTTGCCCTGGCGGACGAGCGCGAACACCCGGCGGTTGACCGGCATCATTTCGGAATCGAGGTCGTACTTGTAGACATACGGACCGAGCCAATCCTCCGCACCGGGACCCATCGGAGGCGAGTTCGGTCCGGGCGGACCGAAGGTGGCTGTGTCGTCCGTCACGTAGAGCGTTCGGAAATCCGGGCTGACCCTTACGCCGTTGGGATTCACTTCGTTCCTGCTGATCACGGGCAGGAGCACGCCGTCCTGTGGGTCCCAACGCCAAACGGTGGCGGGCAGCTGTACTGGCGGCAGGCCCGTGGGATAGGCGAGGTAGGGGAAAGCGAGGTCGGTGAAGTACATGTAGCGGTCGTTGCCCTGTTGTGCCCATGCTATGTCGTCTACCCCGTTGAACGAGAGTCCAAAGTAGGAGTTCAGGACTGTCTCCACCTCGAGTGTGCGAGCATCTACGCTGATGATGCCACCACGGTACGTCGTGTTGTCCGGGTACGTCGCAAAGTAGACTTTCCCCTGGAAGTAGTAGCCGCCGTTGCCGTCAACGATCGGTTGGGAAGTGCCATTGAGAGGATAGACGGCGTTGGTGCTCAGGTTCAGGACGGAAACATGGGGAGTGACTCGTGGGCCGTCAGACACATCCGAAGTGAACCAGACTTCGTCACGCTCGGGTACCCAGACGCCAGCTTCGTACGCGAAAGCAGAGTCCCGTTGCTGGACAAGCTGCGGCTCCGATGCGTTCCGGCCAATGATGTCGTAGAAGGAATCGTCGTAAGCGATGTAGGGTGCTTTTGATGCGGCGTCCAGGAGGCTGTCGATGGTGTCGTTGCCAGTGGTGGTGCTGTTGACGAACGTCTCGTTCGCGTTGCTAGAAAAGCCACTCGGAAGGCGGTAGGTATACTCGTATGGTACAGAGACCGTGAGATTACTGGCGGCTGTTGCAAAGTGCTGGTCACCATTGACGAGCAGCCAAAGGGCTACCGTAAGCACATCCAGCGTCCGTCGTTGACCCATTGTAAAGAATCGTGATCTTCTTCAGTCGAATACGAAAGGGATGCAAGTATGGAAGACTTACAGATGACGGCCGGCGACTTTTATGTTATAGTCATATCACCTACAGTTCTCCTCTTTTACCATCTGCGACAACTCCTCTTTCCCCTCATTCGCCCGAGGTGATCTATGCAAGATCGAGTTGTGCTTGACTTGTGTGTTTGTTGTTGATCTGCACCGTGACGCACGACAGTCCGTTGATGGATGGAGTGCCTGGTTAGTGCCCTGGGCATCATAATAGCCTGAGAAACTTCCACCCCTACGGGAAAGTTTGGGAGATTGGGCCATGTCCAAGTGCATTGCACTCCATTTTCCACATGTAGGTTCCTTCGCCTTCTTCACGAGATCTGGACGGAGACTACAAGATCGTGATATGGGTATGGTTATGCTTAAACAGAAGAGACGTTGCCAACGATTTCTTCAGCCAGAACGGGATGGCCTGCAGAAGTGTCGACATGTGTGAGCTCTGGTCCAGAAAGAGAGAGTCACGGCTCTATGATCCTGGTTTGGTCTGCATTTGCTTGTCATGGTCGTCGTGGTCCTTGATGTTGCCAAGTCTCATAGATGATGTTCGTCGTCAACTGACGACGGCAGGCTGAAAAGGGTGATAAATGAGGGCAATGCCAAGCAAAGATATAGCCTAAGGCTCCTTCATGCGTTACCCCTCTCCTGTGTCCTGAGTGCCTGACTCCTGAGTCCTGACATGCAGGTCATGCTTTTTGTGCCTGGTCACATGGGCAGGACGGTAAAGCACATATGCACGAAAGCTACATATTGGGCGGAGGTGTCAGGACTCAGGATTGTGCGATGAAACAGAAATCGAAGGGGTGGAATGGGTGCGTAAGACTCAGAGCGATTAGTCATACGTGGATTCGCCTCTCCGGCAGGTGGTATATCCAAATGTGATAATTGGGTGAATCTGGTCCTCAAACGCTGCCGCAAAACCATCGATGGACCCCTACGCTGCATGTACATACAGTATGTAGTCTATCGCGAAGCGGCCGCGTGATCTCCATTTTGCTGAAGTTCTACATTGTCAGTCTGCCACCGGCAAATGCACTAATCCGCCTGCTTAGCACCCAGATTCATCTTCTCCATTGTCCTTGCTGCTTCATCCTTATACTCGTCCCTCCACCTCGACTGTGGCTGCCGTTCGTATACAATGTCGCCCATCGTCCACGTCATGCGCTTCCTGTCGGTCTCCCAATCCACATCGTTGTCTGGACAGATGACGTAGAACTTACTCTCCCCCATCTTTTTGTACAGGTGATCCGCGACCTGCTCTGCCGACCATGCGCCATCCGGCTTGGAAGTGTGACTGCCGCGCGTAAGGCCAGTGAAGGTCCACCCGGGCACAAGCAGGTGGACGGAGGTCTTTGGTGAGGACTTTGCGAGATCGAACGAGAGGTGCTCCGCGACGGTCTTCACGGCGGACTTCGAGGCGTTATAGGCAGGGTTACCGGGTGGGTTGGTGATGCCTTGTTTACTGCCCGTGATCACGACCGCTTTCTGCTCACCATCGTTCAATTCGAAGTGTGGGAAGAAGGTGTTGATGCCGTTGACGACACCAAAGAAGTTGACGTCGAAGATCTTGTGGAAGTAGGCGTTGTCCGTCCAGTCGCTGTTCGGACCTACACCTGCGTTAAGGTGGAGGAAGTCAAGCTTCGTGCCGTTCTTCTCCACGGATGATTTAAGCTGGTGCCAATCGTTGATGGATGAGACGTCCATGGGGTGCGTGTCGACGCTACCCTTGGACTGAATGGTCGACTTGGCCTCGGAGAGTTGCGAGGTGTTGTTGTCGACGAGTATGAGATTCATGGAGTGCGAGGCGCATAGCTTCGCGACTGCGAGACCGACACCGCTGGCGGCGCCCGTGATGAGAGCCGTAGCGTTTGCGCGAAAGACAGATGTAGGAGCGGCCATGCTTAGGAGTGAAGAAGAATGACGGATCGAAGAGATCGTGACGAAGCTGAACGCAAACCTACGTTTGATCGGTATGGATGGATGTTTGTAGTCGACGTTGGCGGCGCAGCTTGAGAAGAGTGTCAACGCATGACGTGTGAGGTGAGGGGGCGACGATCATGCTGTTGAATCTGTGAGGACTTCAGGCTGTCAACGATGTCTCTATACTCCAGAGCAACGAGGTCAATACGAACTCAATAGTCGGATGCTCGCGGCAACACACACGCCATGGGTTGCTGGTACCTTCAAACAAGTGTTCTTACAGATATGGATAAGGAAGTGCAAGACTCGCCGAACAGGGATTCTGCGCGTTGCCCTTGACAACGGTCCGGGATCAATAAAGCAAGCATGTGCGTGCGGGATGCACTTCAGAGACAACATTCACGCCGTTGTATTACCATCGGTAGCGTTCAAGAACTTCTTTAATTGTCGCCCATACTCTCCCGAGACTTGCATGATCTGTATCAAACATGGACATCATGTCATCCGCATCGCAGCGGCCCCAGCACAGGCGGAACCCATCTAACAAGTCTAACATCCTCAGGTCACTGGTTTCGTCAAAATCGAGACCAGCATCACCAGAGGCAACGACAGGTCCCGTAAACGAGCGGACCAAATCTATGCCTTTCCTGCCACCAGATCACCCACATGCCTCCAAATCAAGGCCTCTGAGCGAGAGGCAAGGAAACCTACAGTCGCCGCCCTCATCTCCCCCAAAGAGCAGACAGAAGAGTGTAGCGGCACCCAAGACGAGTAGGGAGGATGGCGCTTCGGGCAAGCCAGTGAAGACGAAGGATGGCTCAGTGTCACCTAAGAAGTCCAAGTCATCCACGAATCTTTCCGGCCTGTTCGCCAGGATGAACCGATCAAGCAAAGATCTCCCCGCCGCGGCTAAGAGAGAAAAAGAGAACACATCACCACCTTCATCCACGAGCGGACCCGTCGAGACACCGATATGGGCTCAGTTTGCGGCTAATGGGATGCGTACATCGCGTCCGAGCACGAGGGGTAGCACTTCATCGAGCAACGTCCACGAAGAGATAGCCAAGTATACACCTCGCGAATACTGTCCTTCGAACCAGCGAAATTTCAACGGCACGTCTGCACAGCCTGCCTTGGTACCTACTTTGAACAGTCGGCCGCAGAGCGCATATGTAATGGGCACTGAAAGCATCATAGACGCAATCGGGCGGAGGGTGAGCGGTGGTCGGACGAGCATCGACGGTTGGAGGTCAGAGGATTCGGGACGAGAGTACAAGCGACGCGTGTCTGGCGAGAAGCCGATTTCTCTCACACGTCATAGCACCGAGCGGAAAGCAAGTGGCAGCAGTACTGAGCAGGCGCCGGAAAAGAACAAGCTGAACATCGCCAAAAGAGGTGGTAGAGTGCTGGCCGCCGTGGCTGCTTTCCAGGGTAAGACCAAGGAGACGTCGACGAAAGCGGAGCCTACACTGGCCGCGCACGATGTAGACCAGGCTTTCGAGGCGGTGTTGGAATCCAGGAACATACCGGAACCAATGAGGCGGAAGATGAGGTCTCTGACACTTCGAGTCAAAGCGGACTTCGTCAAGCAAGATCAGGGCTCAAAGACGGCTGGCGACAGCCCAGTCACCGCGCTCGCTCACGACGCTGCGACGGCTAAGTCGCCAGTGGATACAACCAACACGTCCGCGGTAGAGCAGGATCAAGTCGAGGACGACAGCAGATCAACCAAACGCTCGCGGCCGCGGAGTCGGACATTCACTTTTTCGAAAGCAGACAAGCGTAGTGGTGACGCCTCCCCGTCGAAGAAGCACCGCTCGCAGAGCAAGAGTCGACCGACCTCTGTTTACATTCCCAAGGAGCAGACGGCGCCTTCGTCGCAAGGTGGTAAATCTACACCAACAGCACTTATGGGATCTCATGGCAAGAAGGCTGCAAATCCCACCTTACCAGCTGAATACATCGCCTACTTGAAGGACCACCAGGACCCAACTACGCTAGAGGTCGGCCGCCTGCACAAGCTGCGTATTCTGCTGCGCAATGAAACTGTCACCTGGGTTGACAGCTTCGTATCACTCGGTGGGATGACGGAGATCGTCGCACTGTTGCATCGAACGATGGCGCTCGAGTGGCGAGAAGAGCATGAAGACCAGCTTCTGCATGAAGCACTACTATGCTTGAAAGGTCTCTGTACGACTGAGAAGGCGATGGCTGAGCTGGAGAAGGTGGCCGATGGGCTTTTCCCGTCATTGCTGCAGATGCTGTTTGATGAGGAGAAGAAAGGACCGGCTGAGTATACGACGAGGACCATCATCATCAACGTCTTGTGTAAGCACCTCTCAGACGGGGACTGTCCGAGTTGTCTGCTAACCACGTACTCACAGTCAACTTCCTCTCCTCGGCCACTGGCACTTCCCCAAGTGCCCTCGAGCATCGCGCCCGGCGTATCCTGACCTACCTGGGTGAACCTCAGAAACCAGAGGATGCGCGACCTGTTGACTTCGTCCTCAACATGCATACGCCCCGACCATACAAGCTCTGGTGCCGTGAGGTCTCACACGTGACCAAAGAAGTCTTCTGGATCTTCCTACACCATCTGAACGTCGTGCCACTGCCGAAGAACACCGCGGATGCACCAGCCGACGTCGACGTCGAGCCCGAAGAGCGCGCAAGGGCTCTCGCAGCAACATACACGCACCGCCACTTCCCAGGCTCTCGCCCTCCCGTGCCCGCAGCGCCGTACATCGGTGGCGTCGAGTGGGACGCCACCACCTACCTGGCCGCGCACCTCGATCTCCTCAACGGCCTCATCTCCTCCATCCCGACCGTCGACGCCCGCAACACGCTCCGGGCGGAAATGCGGGCATCCGGGTTCGAGAGAACCATGGGCACCACCCTCCGCACTTGCAAGGAGAAATTCTACTCGGGCGTGCACGACGGCCTGCGCGCGTGGGCTGCGGCGGCCCATGAGGATGGCTGGGAGACGAGGTCGGTGCGCGAGGGTCCGACGATGGAAGAGCAGGCTGCGCGGGCGAGGAGCGCGAGCCCGAAGAAGAGTCCGAAGAAGAAGACCGGGGACGAGGCGCCGAGGATCGAAGCGCTGCCGCCTTTGGGCTTGGATAACCCAAGGCTCGATCTGCGGCTTGATGGTGAAATTAGAAAGAGGAGTGCGCTGGATAATGATGGTGATGACGGATGGCTCGGATGAGTACGAGATACGAGTCTTACGACTGGGGAGTCTAATGTCGATTATGGGTAAACGGCGTACAGTTTTCTTCTGGGGTCTTTCAGGGACATTCTTGCACACTGTTTTTGGGTTTTCTACATGCTATGCGACAGGCAAAAGGGAGTCCAACACATTAACCATTCTGCTCTCAACACAATAACCATTTTACTCTTTAAACCAACTTGACCCATCATCCAGTACAGCTCGAACTATGTACTTGACACAGGAGGCAGGAACGCCGCCGACATACATCAAGCACCTCATCACCTGTGGCGGCAACGCTTGGTGGACCTTCCTTGACCAACCAGCGCGCTCACAGCATCAGATTCATCAAGCCACCGGCCAGATGGTCGTCCCAATCCGGGACAAACGGGCCCACGCCCTGCAGCTGCCACCACCTCATTCCCGCCTGCGAGCCTTTCACCGCGCGGAGACTGAAGTCTCTCAGCTGTTGGTACAAGCAAGACATCTCCATCACATCGTCTGCCGGGCTGAACAGGCTTGGCGCGTTGTTGTAGGATCGTAGATAGCGACGGTGTTCGCGGAGAGTGTACGTGCTCGAGATCCCGACTCGCGCAAGCTCGGCGAGCTCCTGGAGAATATCTTCCGCAGTGGTATCGCGCGTGGCATCGCCGTGCAGCCACTCGAACCACGGCACGCGAAGGCGGAAGACTTGAAGACTAGGGAATGCATTTGACCTCATCGGCAGATGGACCTTGGCGATGTCGACCCTCTTTTCGAGAATTTCACCGATGTCTTGTCTACGGTCGATGATTTCCAAACTCTTGAGACGCGGGAGTCTGGCACAGAGTCGGATGGCAGAGTTCAGGTCTTTCACGAAAGTCGGGTGCTTGGGCTTGTTGTCGTCGTCGTCATCGGCGTCCCAGTTGTCGGAAGGGTCTGCGGCGAAGTCGAGAACGATTTTACCCAAGCGCGAGAGAGCACCGCGTTTCGTAGCGGTGGCGAGGAGCAGCTCGAAACCAGTCAGACTGCGGATCGTGATCACAACGTTGTCATGGAGCAGTCCAAGCGTCTCGCTCGCGAGTTGTCGGTTGACGTAGGGCAAGGCGGCAGCACCAGTAGGAACCCACAGTGTGGAACCGTCCGCTTGCACTGTGAAGTGACAGACATCGTCCGCGAAGCAGTACTCATAAATGAGATTGCGCATCTCGGCTGGCTGGTCAAGAAATCCCATGGTCTTCGTGGCAGGCTGTATATACCGTCGTGATATTGATATATAGTCTCGTCGTGTGCGATCTCGTCGTTGATGTTTAGTCGTATTGTATGCGATCTTGCTGATGTATAGTCGTACTGGATCTTGTTGGTGTACACCGACTCCTATCGGGACATCGGGTTTATATATGAGGGGCGGCGTGGTTGTGAGGACATTTCACGTTGGCTGTGAGGACATTACATGTTGCAAGCCTGCACTCTAAAGCACCCTCTCCGCATTAGACTTTCGCTCCGTGGTGTCACGAGCCAGAGTTTGACGCTCACGGCACGACGTTGTCAGACGGATTCAATATGCCGCTCGTTGGGTTGCCATGATGGAAGTGGGCCCTATGCTCCACAGACGATACCTTTCCCTGTGGTGCTTCTCGCTGAATAGAAAACCCGTCCGATCATGGCAGCGGTCAACCTAGAGCACCTGTCACATGGCGCCATCGGTATTCTTGTTGCAGTGCATCAAATTGCGCGTGGCAAGGTGTGAGGTTTTATCGCCTCGTTCATATCGCTTCGTGATCCGGAGAACGATATCGGGGAGTCCCAGTGCGCGAGAGGCCCACCTCGAGGATGTGATACAACGTTTGCCCTCGTATGGCGGTCCAGTGGCATCGTCGTTCGTCTGCCGCTTAGTGTGCCCGGAAGCATTATTAAGCATCTCTTCGACTAGTGGCATACACTCCGGATTGGTGGGATGACTGGCTCACCCATTCCAGGAGGAAGCGATGGACACGCCAGAGCGAAATCTTTCATGATGCTCCACCTTCGATGAAGACACGGCACATTGCAGACAATGCCTGGCCATCGTAGATGCACATAGATGTGTTCCGGATCTCAGGGACAAATTCATTCCTGATTCCCACTGCCGCCCTTGAGCTCCGCGGGCAGGTCCATCCCGACTCTCCTCGCGGTCAACCGCACCCGATCCTCTTCCTTCATGTTCATGCCCGGGTTGTATCGCTCGATGAGCGTAATGTACTCTCTCTGCGCTCGCAAGTAGTGCAGATACTGCTGAGCCTCTTCAAGTCTCTTCTCAGCGCGCTTTGGTATGTGATGTTCCCCGCTTTCCGAGGGCCCGCCAGGTGCTCGAAACGTCGAGCTGAGTCCCGCTTCGGAGTCTGGTGTAGTACTGGGGGAGTTGGAGAAGTCTGCGCGGATATGGTGCTGGATTGGCGATGGATTGGCCAGTATTGATGGTGAACGTGCTGGGAGCTCCCGCAAGAAGCGGCGGTACAATGACCTTGCTTGCACCGCTTGCGAAGTCATGCTTTGTTCTCGATTCGATGATGGACTGATGGAAGACGCCGTGGATACGAGGTGAAGGCGGGAATGGTTACAGTAGGTACATGTACTGAAGCAACGATGTCCATGGAAACGCGGCAAAAACGACGGACCTCGGACTTGCCAAGCATGAACCACATTTTACGTCCTCACTGTACCGTGCGTCCACTGCGATGCTGCTATGTCCATGTACGTACACCTATGATCTGTTCCCGACATCACCACTCGGAACTTTTTGCGCAGCATTGGGTAGAAACATATCATGGGGCGCTCAGCTTGGTTCACTACGAGGTTGCGCTAGCAATATGGCAAAGCGCAGGCAAGCAAGATTTGATCGATACAGGTGACAGGTTATCACTCAAGTGGTCTTGTTCGCACGGTTCGCTCTCTGTCAACCTCGACTGTACGGTGCTCTAATCCTGAGCTGTATGGTGGTAGCGCCTTTTGACTAGTCATTGCATGTCAAGCTGAGTCCCAATCACTGCCCGCGCGCGGCACTCGAGCTGTGCAGCTTCGGCTCGACGAGGCGCACCGAGTTGCTGAATTCGTTACGCCGATTCCGTGCAACATGTGGTGCCCTACCGAAGATTCGATCATTGACAGGCTTCTTCGCCTTGCGTGTCGTTTCTCCACAGGCCGACCGTATGGGATGGCGTGACCAAATCGTGTCAAGAACCGTCAGCGACTTCACTGTCGTTGCTTGAGGAAAATGTGCAGCTTGTGCAACTCCCTCATATGGCGGTGTTGATCCAAGTGTGCAACGAGCGAACGATGGTAAGAGGTCTTGCAGAGGGTGTTAGGTCGTTCACTTCGTCAATGGCACGGAATCCAGTTGTTCGCCACTGCGTCGCTCCCCAATTACCGCAGCAAGATGCATCCAGATTCGTTCACGTCGCAGCCTCTTTAGCCTTATTTAACTCTGGTGCCTCGTCAATGAACTGCGGCGGACCCGCACTTTCCGTCAAGAAGCCTGGCATCTCGCTCTCTCCCAACGCCTCGCTACCAAAGTCAACCTCCTCCCCCAGGGCCTCCAGCTCAGCGTCCAGTTCCGCCTCATCCACGTCCTCTGGCACATCGTAACTTCGACTGATGCTCTCCTGGATATCATTCCCCACGTCCATCAAGTCCGCCATTTCATCCTGCATCTTCTCGATCTTGTCGATGTTGACCTTGCCGTACTGCTTCTTGAGTTCCTTCTGCGTCGTCTTCATTGCATCCACCGTCGCCATGGTATTCTTGAGATTGTCCTGCATCATACCTGCCTGCTCCATGTTCCAGCTTTGCTGTTGTAATTGGTCCTTCTGCGACTCGTACATCTTCCGTTGCTGCAGAATCTTGATTGCTTTTTGCTTGATCGCATTCTTACCAGGGCCGTCGCGCATGCGGGACAGGCGTTGTTGATAGGTACTCAGTTCGGCATTAAGCTTCGCGAGCTTTACATCAATGGATTCTATGCGGCTATCGACCTGAGAGGCGTCAGTTTGGAGCTGCAGGAAACCGGGGAAGCCACACGGACGTTTGAGATGGCGCTGTTTAACGTCGGTTTGGGAGCGTTGCTCTTGGCGCCGAACAGTCGGTTCATGGCGGGCAAATGAGTAAGACTATTGAGTTGAGTAACAACAGTCTGTAGCGAGCCGAGCTTCCTACTGTAGTATCTAGGTACGTGGAGATATGGTCATCAAGAAGCTTGCAGAGCGTTGGTGTGATGATATACAGTCACGTCGTAGTAGCGTACAGTAGTCAGCCTTGAACAGAAGGCTGATGCCTCCGACAAGCATCAAGAGTGGGGCGGATCAAGAAGGCAGGAACAGCGGAACGCTTCCGCTGCGCGACGCATGTTCTCCAACTCTATCGTGCGACAGACTTTTGGATCGACAATCGGCGCATGCCATCATACTCATTTACACAATGAACGAAGCAAATCACAAGCGGAAGTTCGACGGCCACCCTCATGGCGCACATAAAGCGCCTAAGTTGGCTGGCGGAGGTGGCGGTGGAGGGAAGATGTCGTTCGCGCAGAAAATGATGGCCAAGATGGGCCACAAAGAGGGACAAGGTCTAGGTAGAGAGGGTAAAGGTATTGTCAATCCGATCGAGGTGAAGCTACGGCCGCAGGGAGCTGGCGTGGGATCGGTGAAGGAGCGGACCGAGCAGTACAAGCAGGAGCAGCGGCGCCAGGCAGAGCAGCGAGGCGAAGAGTACGAGGACAGCAGCGAAGAGGAGCGGAAAGCCAGGCAAGAGAGAAGGAAGAAGGGCGCTAGAGCTGCTGGAGGTGCCGGTAGCGGTGTCGGTAGCGGCGCCAGCACACCAGGTGGTGGCAGGAGGCCGAAGACGAAATACAGGACGATCGCAGACGTGCGCGCTGCGGCACCGGGACTGGATGTGCCGCCACAAATGCTGAGCTCGATCGTGGATGCGACAGGCTCGCAGACAAGAATGCTGACGAGTGCTGCTGGACTGATGACGCCTACTGGAATACCCGCAGACTCCGAGAGCGACAAAATTGCTAAACGACAGCGGCTGGAGCTGGAAGCCTTCATTGAGGCGTGGCATGGGGTGCAAGAACAAAAGATCTACGTCGAGGAGCACGAGGGCCAGCACCAGGTCGAGATTGATCAAGAAATGGAGGAACTCGAAAAGCTCCAGGCGGTTACCGAAGCTGTCGAGAACTTGAGGCTCGCAAGGTCTACAAGTAATGGCGTGGACAGCCATGGTGAGGGGTCAACTAGCTGGCAGCGCCAACTTGCTGTTCTGGAGAACCTTCAGGTCCAGCATAAGCACGAAATCGAGCGACATGGTTTGTCCGATGCCGCGGTAGGTGCCCTTGCTCCGATCTTCAAGCAGGAAATTGCTACGTGGAATCCATTGCAGGAGCCCGATATTCTCGTGGGGGACCTGCATCGCATCCATATTGTGCTCGGTGTGGGCTTGGAAGACGAGATAGCCACAATTCATGGCCATGGCAACCTAGACGAATCGTATGGAAGATCAAGACGACGAAAAGCTACTTCGGCTTATGAGTCTTTACTGTACACTGTCTGGCTGCCAAAGGTTCGGACGACTATCACGAATTGGGATGTCCTTGACCATGGCTCACTGTTAGCGGTGGTACAGGCCTGGCGGCCACTACTGCCCACCTTCGTCTTCGCTCATCTGATCGACCAACTTATCGTGCCCAAGTTAATCTCAGCTCTTCAAACCTGGGATCCGAGAAAAAGACATCATCACCACAAACGTGAAACCGTCAAACACGTGCCACCTCATACCTGGATCTTTCCGTGGCTGCCACACCTACCGCCCTATCATCTCGACCCGAAGTCCCGTGATGGTCTTTTGGTGGAAGTCAAACGACGTATAAGGCAGGTCCTGGATAGCTGGGACGTTTCATGGGGCATCGTGCCGGGTCTGGGTGAGTGGTGGGATCTCCTTCGCTCGGAGCTTGATCACGTACTCGTGCGCCATCTGCTACCTAGGTTATCGTGGCACCTTTCGCGAGACTTCGAGGTGGACCCTTCGGACCAGGACATCACACCATTGGAGAACGTGCTCAAGTGGCAAGATTATTTCAAGGTTGACGTGATGGCACGGTTACTAAGCGCCGAGTTCTTAACGAAATGGCTTGCTACCTTACACTTGTGGCTCACGACGGAGGATGCTAATTTCGAGGAGATTGGCGCGTGGTTCAATTGGTGGAAGCAGCAATTATCCGGTAAGCTATCGGCATCTCCAGAGGTGTCGCAAGGGTGGGACAAAGGACGAAAAATGCTGGATGCGGCATTGGACCTCATGGACCAAGGTGTACCACTATCGAACCTCCCAGCTCCGGCAGCAGGTCCGGCGAAGCCTGTTGCTAAGGGGACGGCCAAGAAGATGACCGCCGCGAAGTCCGAACCATCCCGGCCTCAGCAACAGTTGGATGCTACCGAGTTCAAGGACATAGTCGAGTCCTGGTGTGCCGAGGAAGATCTCACGATGGTGCCTTTACGGGAGGCTCATCCGATCACGGGACTACCGCTTTTCCGAATCACCGCTAGCGCAACTGGCAAGGGCGGCGTCATTGTATATCTTCGAGGTGACGTTGTCTGGGCACAGCAGAAAGGCAATCGCGATGCGTACGAGCCTGTTGGGTTGGAGGAGAAGTTGGTACAGAGGGCTGAAGGGAAGTGAGGTGTTTCGCCTGCGTTGGCAGCCTATACCACGGCACGTGGAGGTAGCCAACTACGTGGAATCGCCGAAGGTGAGACTCTCCCGCCGGTCTTGGCAGGAACAAGCGACTCCACTCTAGCCTTGCTAATTATGAAAGCTGGTTCAGGACGGCGTGGTCAGTGGTTCTGGAGCCGGGACTACGTTTTCGGCATGTTACTACTACGCTATGCTTCAGATCGAACTCTCGTTACGTTCACCCGCATCTCTGCAAGCTTGCCACAGGAGAGTCTGATATAGTAGTACCGCCTCGCTCGCAAACGCCGTCTGCATTTGGTCATTTGGTCTAGTCAAGTCAACCCTGGCGTAGCTACGACACCATCCCAGTCCTTGTCAGCCCTGGTCCTGCAAGTACCTTCATCCATCCTTCAGAAGGATGATGGTGTGAGCTGAAAGTACCTCGTGGCAGGTTAGTGCTTTTTGATACAGAGGCCGGGTGCCCAATAGCACAGACAGAACGCTCGACGAGTGATGGGTAGTTTTATGCACTGACGCCGTGTCTATACGTGCCTGTCTACACTGCACCACATGGAAGACTTGCGGTTTGAGAGCCCAACAAGCTTTGCATTCATGTTCGATCCAAGAGTCCACCAGCTCTCGCTATACCTGGTATTTTACGTCTTTCATCCGGCTTCTCGATCGTGATTTTTCATCAACTTCGAAGACATGGAGTCGGACAAGGACACAAGGTTGCAGTGAGCTGCCGCAACGAGTTGCCGCAACGAGCTAGAAGGGTCCCTGCATCTGCCTGTGTCACATGATTTTAGTTCCAGCGCTTAGAGACTGTGATTTGGTGGTTCAACATGCAAGCACACACCTTTCGCACGCATTGGACATCATCCGTTCCTAATCAGCACAACTTCAGAATCACAACTAAGGTACTCAAGTCTTGGAGGATTCAGGCCTCGGGTACTTCGCAGTCTTTCCCTATCAGTGCAAAGCGAAAATAGACACTGCATCCTTGTTTGCTTTATTAGCGGACAGACACTCTGCACCCTTGGGGCCAATGGCAGCACGTCTCACTACCTGGACCTCTTCCTTTCGCATCCTCGCGGAGCGAAAAGGTTCGTAAGATGAGACGAATGCAGTCCTATCACCTCTCCAGGTAAGATGGATCTACCTGACACGGGTACCTGTCTTTGTGCATGGGTACATTTTTCGACGCGCACAGCGTGATGGGGGCATTTGGTTTGCTTTACTTGTGTCGTCTTGTGTCGTCTTGCGCTCTCACTTGTTGTTCTCTTTCAATGGCGTTCTGTCAGCCCTTCTGGAGCCGCGAAGGTCTGCGATCACCTACCATCACTGGCGGTGATTTGTCGCCCCAAGCGAGCGCGCTTTTGGCCCGGTCAGCGAGATGAGCCAACAGGATGGCTTCGTTCCACCGCCGCCGCCGTCGAACACATCTGGAGGATTAGGCACACCTGCACTCGCGCACTCAGGAAACTTGTCTTCACAGCGACGACGTCCCGGATCGGCGCAACCTCAGCCTCCGTCAATCAGGACCAACTTCCTAAGAACGCATGGGGTTGGAAGTTCGTCACAACCTCAAGCATATGGGGTCCCCGGACACGGCACACCGTTCCCATATAGCCCTATCACACCCGTCGCCCACGACCCCAGAACGCCGAATGCTTTGATCTCGCAGGCGGCTTCGCCCGGAACCCCAAGCACCGCCATGGAGCCGTACAATCCGCGACAATGGAGTCAAAGGCAGGTCTCTGGCGCACAGCGGGTGTACCAGAGGGCAGCGAACCCATCTGCAAGCACGCGAGACGCAACGGGCATGGAAGGTACGCGTATGCCTGTTCACAAATTGTCGAGTGAACAACGGACCGCGGATCAACCGACATACCTGGATCCACTGTTTAGGTTGTGCTAACATCAGATATGACAGAGGCCATGCCGTCACCTCCACCGCCTTACAGCCCGGAGAGTACCCAATTTGCGGCACGAAGGTCACCACTGATGGAGAGTATGGCTATGACAATCTCGCCTCCTGTGATGGAAAGCCCTACCCGTCGTTCGCCTCAGATCCCGATGTCTCCTGCGTTTGCTCCTCCACCAACACATGTGTCAAGACACAGGGAGCGGTCCGCATCGGGATTAGCGGGTCAACGGTCGTTCCTGAGTAGCTTGTCCGGCCTACGTGGGAAACAACCAGCAAATGTGGAGTCGCCAGTGAGCGTGGCATCGAGTGCTACACACTTGACGAATGCTAGACCGCCTGCGGCGAGAAGAGCAGCCTCGGCCGGCCAAATCGGGCACGCCAACACGCCCTCTCCCACACCTGGCTTGTCCGATAGATCAACTCCGGACAATAGTTGGCAGCCAGGCATGCCTTTACCTGGCCCACCACCTGGTCCGCCACCTCCAGGGACCCGCTCTCAAAGTTTGAACCGATACGGACAGAGCTCATCGAGCGCATCCAGCTTAACGTCTGAGCATGGGTTCGACGGTCAGCACGCTCGACGAGCTGCTGCAGCATCAGCCTTGGGCCCTGTGCCGCCAACACCTGCGGACTGGGTCGATATTGAAGCAGATCCACAACACCAGGAGCAGCCGCAGCAAAAGACACTAGCCAGTACGCAATCTAACTGTGAACCCAACCCTGAATGGCGACCCCTCCGAGTGGACACTGGCGCCCAACACGAACAACCTTTGTCACGTCGACCGGCGACACGGCGAGACACGAGTGCGCAGGGCATCCGTGAGCGAAGGTCCGACAGCCGTCGAGCCAAGTCCCGTAACAACGACATCCTCTCTCCCGTGAGCGACGATTTTCGGCCGAGCGATCTAATCTTTAAGCCTAACGATGCAGGAAAGCGCCACCGTGACCACATGAGAACCGTATCTAGTTACCCCGAGCCTTCGGAATCTTCTCGCGACTCGCCATCTCAAGTCAAGAAGCAACCGCGACCATGCGCACCCGTCTCTGCGAGCGTCATGACTCCTCCTTATACGCCTGCAATCGGTAAAGAAGACGGCAACCGATCAAGAAAGCAGTCGTTGAATGCGCCGAAAAGCGCGTCAAGCGATCGTCATATCTCACATCTGTTGCATACGCCAAATGAAGATAACGACGTGCCTGCTCCACCAAGTCCCGCTCGCCCGGCAGAAGCTGGCTCGACAAAGGCGCCGACTCAGCTAGACACTTTCGCCCTGCAGGCTATCGAGCGTCATCGAGTATTCGTGGAGAAAGAGGCGGCCGTGACTTCGGACGAAGAGCGCCTTGAGCTATTCGCCAACTTCATGGTACATGAGTCTCGTCTCCGCCGTGATCGCTACGCAACGGCGTACGGCAGCATGGCAGGGGATATCGTGGACTTGACCAGAGACATGTGGCGCTCCTCTACACGAGCCAGCAAGCGTGCAGGCACACCGAGCACGTCAATGTCATCCTTCGACCAGATTGTTCCATCGGGGGCCTCTGACGGGCAGCCGACTTCTGCGCGAGGCGGCTTGCCAAGCTCCGCGTCCTCGTTCGGCGATTTTACGCCGGCGACAGACGTTGGATCTGTCGGCGAGCCGAATGATCTCGATCGTTCTGATTCCCGCCATTGGGCGGAAGCCTTCAAGCCATCGCTATCACCCATCCCTAGTATGGCAGTCAGTACAGTGCCAGACGAGAACAGCTCGCGCGGCCGCACTCAGAGTCGGTGGTGGGAGCAGAGCAATTCCGGTTCTGGATCTGGATCTGGATCTATAGGAAGACCGGACCGGATCGAGAAGACTCATCGAGAGACTAAGTACATGGGCGTTACGATGGCGAGACTGCAAGACGACGCTGCGCCATCACCGGCTCTCAGTCGCCACACCGCTACGCCAGGGGCAAGCGCGCAGACATTTGACGCCGCAACGAACGAATACCCGCCGGAGAAGACGGGTTGGCCTGAAAATGCCGAATTCGACATGCCCTCAGCGACACCGGCCCCTCCCGAGACGCGTCAGGGTCTTACTCCTGGCCTGGAGCCGCTCGATGTGTCGAGGCTGGTCACTTTGCCGCCGCCGTATCCGCGCCATCACCCAGCTGTCAACAACAATCACCCATCTCTCGCCACTCTGAGAGGTGAACACCGATTGTTAGCAGATCACTCGGACCTGCAGCAGATCAAAGACGCTTACCTCGATCGAGACTTCACGATCCAGCGAGAGCGGGCAGAGACGACCAGGCAGAGAAGAGTCGGGTTGCGCGCAAGCATTCAGGCCAAGATCGCCAACGGCGGCATTACGTTCGCTGAAGCTGCGCAAGCGGAAGCCGACTTTGGTCAAGAGGAGGCGGAACGCATGCAAGCGAACGCTCGTTCGAACTTTGACGTGTTCGAGAACGGTGTGGCGGAGCCCTTGAATACGCTGATCAGCGAGCGTCTAGACCGAGCCAACGCGGCCGTCGCGCAACTGCGAGCGGAGCTGGAGAGGCGAGATCGAGTCGCGGATCCGAATCACGCGCAAGAGGAAGGCGACGAAGAGCCCGAACGGCTGGAGAAGCTGACGTTGCTGAAATGGCTCTTCGAGGCGCGCGAGCAGCTGCACCGGGAAATGTTCGACCTGCACGCCACCCGCAGCGAGAAGTACTCCGAAGTCATCCTAACGCCGTATCGCTTCCAGAAAGCGCAAGCCAAGATGGATGAAGCTCACGCCTTCTTCGCGAAGGACTCGCGCGAGCGCCGGAAGAAGTTCGCGCAGGCGTCACTGCAGCGCGTCGAGGAGCTGCAGGCGGTGATGGAGAGGAACGTCAGCCGGGGCGTCGAGGACCAGCTCTCTGCGTTCTGGGACATCGCGCCGGATCTGCTCGCCGTGGTGCAACAGGTGCCTCCTTCTCCGGCGCGCATTGGCGAGCTTGACATTCGCATCCCGGCGCGGGAGGTCGAGGAGAACCCGGCGTACCGCGAGCACCCATTACAGTATCTATACAGTCTGCTCAGCCACGCGGAGAAGTCTACCTTTCAGTTCATCGAGTCGCAGACGAATCTGCTGTGTCTGTTGCACGAGGTCCGGTCGAAGAGTTCGTTGCGGACGATTGAGATTGAGCGGATGGTGGGGGTGGAGAGTGGGGATGGGGAGGTCGAGCGGGCGAAGAGGGGTGTGGAGGAGCGGTTGACGGCGGATTTGAAGGAGAAGGTGAGAGAGGTGGAGAGGCAGTGGAGGGAGGCTTTGGGG
>Ga0058704_10000070_pt1 | contig 50023 bp, 52 predicted proteins | sample AgamicMgSfe_FD_71363 | JGI IMG/M metagenome (GOLD analysis project Ga0058704, IMG submission 71363) | Agave microbial communities from Guanajuato, Mexico - Mg.Sf.e | ecosystem: Host-associated > Plants > Phyllosphere > Phylloplane/Leaf | place: Guanajuato, Mexico | collected 2012-05-30
CCGATCCCACTTCTCCCGCCCCAGCACCCCCGTCGACGTCCCCGGCCGCGCGATCGGGTCCGCGGCGGCAATGTTCACGCTTGTCGACAGCCCGAGCGCGTGCGGCGCCAGGGAGACAGAGTACGGATTGCTCGGTCGGCGGTTCTGGTCGTGCTGGGGAGCGGCGGCGGGGGTGGGGATAGGCCTTTTGGGGTGGAAGGAGTCGAGACTGCTCATTTTGCGCAAGCGGTCTCGTAGGCCTTCGGGACCTCCTCCGCCTCCGTCTAGGAAATGTCGGCCGGAGCGCTGTCGTGCCGGCGTGCGGTAGGCCATGGCTCGGAAGGCGTGGCCGCCCGGTGTGCTGGAGGAATAATCGCCGGGGCTGAGTCTGCCGAAGCTGATGTTGCTGCCGGTTTTCCGGAGGGCGAAACCTTGCATTGGCGGCGGCGGCGGGTGTTTCCGCGGGGAAGCGTCGAGGGCGTGCCGGAGTTCGTCCAGGGTGGTTTGGTGTTCTCGCTGCCGCTCCAGTGATTGTTGGCGGGGCGCCGCGAACGCTCGGCCTTGGGTGTACGACGGTCGGCGGCGGATCTCTCGGGCGTGAGCGGGGGAGGAGACGGAGCGTTGGCGCGAGGGGATCCGCGCCGTCGGTCTCGACCCGGAGCTTCGTCGTCGGTGGTGCGCTGCGCGCTTTTCCTCGATCGCGGCCGCCACTTGCGCGACCGAGTTCGGGACGACGTCGAGGGAGTTCATGTGGATGAGGATGACGGGCAGCTGCACGGACACGAGCTTGGAACCCGACGCCACGACGGTGACGTTGAGGAAGTACCGGACTTCGAAGTACTTCCCGCAGCGGACGGTGGCGTGGCCGCGGGGCAGCTCGAGGTCGCAGGTCCGGGTCTGCGACGTGTGTGGTTCCACGCCGCTCCATCCGTTCGTGCCGGCCTTCAGGCTCGACATCGCCAGCGTGCTTTGATGGTTACTGTCGAAGATCCGTGCCTGCCCGGCCGATTTTTCCCTCGTCGCAGCCGCGGCGTGCTTGTAGCACAGGACGTTGCACTCGAGCGCCAAATCCAGTCTCTTGACCGGCTTGCGGCACTTGTTGGAGATGTGCACGTCGACGAAGATGCTGCTGCCGCTGACCCAGACCTGGCGATGGAGGCCTGCCGTGATCTTGATGCTCTCGTACCCACCCGCTCGCGGCAACGGTAGTTCGTCGGTCGCTGTCAACGGACTGGACAGCGACGTCAACGCCTTTTCCGGATCGTACGTCGGCAGCACGTGGACTTCTTGCGAGGTTCGCACGCGATATGGATTCACGGCGTCGCGGATGAGCGCCGTCGTGCACAGCACATACCGGATGCAGGCCTGCTTGGAGTGAAACGGTGGAGGGCCGGTGTCGAGCGGCAGGCTGATCAGGAAAGGTAGTGTGCAGGTGGATGGCGACAGCGTCCAGAACCGATCGCTCGGGGTCAATGGATTGGCCGGCTCGATCATGTTCGCCGGAGGGGGGTGCTCTGCATCCACCAATTCCGTCCCGAGCGCGAGGAAGATGGCCCGCCGACTCACGGCTACCTCCTCATAGCCGATCAGGTCAACCGCAATACCTTTTATCCCCAACGTCCTCCGCTGCTTCATCCGCTCGTTGTCGTCGATCGTCACCCTCACGAAGCCTTCGACCGTTCCCCCGCCCACGAATACTGGAGCCGACGCCTGTATGTCCAACTTGACCCGAGAGTGCTTGTAGTTCGGGAACTCCAACACGTCATACGGGTGTGGACTCCGGATATGCGTGGTCGAGGGCGCCCTTCTGGCAGCATCGGCTGTGATCGCGTCCAGCCGCAACCCCGCCTCTTTGACCGGCGATTCGCTGTACCCTTGCCGTGGCATGCCGAGTGCATCATCGCGAGGCGGCGGCACCGCTCGGATCGACGGTTTGCGACCGTGATGGCCTGCCGACGGGGCTCGGGCGAAGGTCTGCGACGAGGAACGTCGAGGCACGCTGGAGTGCGGGATGGCGTAGAAGCTCGACTGTTCGGGCGTCGTCGAATAGGATGATGAGGTGGCGTTCTCGCTGGGTTTGGGTGCCACGGGGGGGTGGCGTGGGACCGTCCGTGTCGACTCCTTCCGTTTGATCGAGCCATTGCGCCGTATCGAGCTCCCTTTTGATGTACTGCGCTTAGGCTGCCATCGGTCGGCATGTGGTCGGGTCGCGACGGCGTCGATCAAGCTCGGTTCGGTGAGTTCTCGGATGTCGGATAGAGGTCGTGCAGTGGTCGGAGGCCAGGCCGCCACCTCTGCCGCGGTGGTAGTGATGCGCTGAGAAGCGTCCTGTGGGGGTGGTTGCGCAATTGCTTCGATCGGAGGCTGAGGGATGAGTTGGGGTCTGGAGATCTCGTATCCACGCAACCGGTTGGCCATTGAGCCCGTACATTGACTTTTTCGCTATTGTCTGCGATTTCTGTGAATAGGACGTGCCGTCATATGCGTGGACCTGAAAGGAACAACGAAATCTAGTGTCCGTACCTACATGCAGTAACATTCTCGCCGCTGTGGGAAGGACGAGGTTGGTGCAGTAGGCGCTTGCTTGGGCAAGGGCTTTATGAAGCATCTTATCCAGCGAGATAGGAAGGAGAGATCCGTTGCCACAATAATGGCGTTTTGATAAGCGCTGGAAGCATCGTGACCTTTCTCATCAGTCGTGGTCGAAGAACACTCGCACTCTACCCTCGAATGCCTGCAGCGAGCTGTCGCGAGTCGATCGGTGGCCCTTTGAAGTCAGGGGGTATCACCTTGCTACAATGCTGGCTGAACGCAGTGAGCGGTTCGTGGTTGGATGTCCCTTACGATGAGCGGCGTTTTCAACGTCGATCGCCCTTCAGCGTAGTCCGTCACGGCCGTACACATGGCGGCGCAAGACGAATATTGAAGTGATTGCATGGTTGTACGCACAAGCTGATGGAAATGGAATGGGCGAAGCTGAGGCCATACCGAGTCGACAGCCTTGCCTTCGACCTTGCGTCGTGCGCCTTGCCGCCTTGTTTGCTTGCTCATTTGGCTGCAATCCGGCACCTGATCTGCACTCGATCTGGCAATATGTTGACTGTTCAAGTCGTTTGCCGAGGTGAAGAGGAAGACAGTTCCGGCTGTACAGTCCACACTTCGGCAAGAGCCACGGTGACTTTTTCTCCAGCTTTCCCAATCTGGAATGCCCGCACTTCAACCTTGCACCAGAGAAGCATTGCGGGTACTGACGAGGAGGCCAACGAGTGCTGGTCGTCGCGGGTGTCTATCGCCCAGAAGATACTTTGACGACAATTCGCCGTACACGCCGTACCTGACCCGTTCGCATGCCACCCTCGACCTCGCCGTTAGGCCAGCAAGCGAGCATTGCAGGTGATGTGGGCTCCGCTCCCAAGTCCGCGTGACCGTGTACATAGATCGGCGCAGCTGACAACTGTTCACTGTTGTGACGTTTTCACCCTACGCCTATCGCATTGTCTCCATCTGCTCTCCAAAGGGCCTTTTCCTTTGCGATCATGAGGGAGAATTCCTCGTCCCAAATCTGAGGAGAGCTTGTTTCCCTGACCCCAGCAGCTTGGTCGGACGGAACAGTCTCATAGACGGCACAATGGCTGCCGCCAGTAAGGATCAAGTCGACCCGGAGCGTGGCAACACGTCGAGTACGATGGAGTCCACTTTTGAACATGATGCCATTGCCAAAGTTGCGCAAGAGCCGGCGAAGCCTCCGAAACGAAAAGGCGGACGGAAGCCGGTAAGGTCTCACATTACCGACGTGTCGTACGTACTGAGGCTGACCACCATGTATCAGATCTATGCTACTTCCGAAGAGCGCAAGCAACGCAACAGACAAGCTCAAGCTGCGTTCCGCGAACGACGCACCGAATATATCAAACAACTCGAAGGAACGATCAAGCAGAGCGAAGACACGCTTGCCAGCCTTCAGCACAGCCATCGCACCTCTACTGATGAGTGCCTGATGCTTCGATACACGAACTCGTTGCTCGAACGCATCCTGCTCGAGAAGGGTGTGTTGCTGGCCTTCTGTCCCCAGAATCCACATTGACTGATCCATTCACCAGGCATTGACGTTCAGGCGGAACTCCAAACCAAGACTGGAAGCCCCCAACCGGGCCCAGCCTTTGTCCACCCGGCGGCAGGCGTATCTCCTCAAGTGCAAGCGTCACAACCACCATTCCAGCAAACGATGATCCAAAGGCAGCACGCCCGACGCTCGGGAGGTCCCTTGCTATCGAAGCTGGCGCCGGCTCGGCCAAGTCTGGACATGAGCTTCCCGGTGTCTTCGCCACGAGCCACCCGACTCCCTCGTCCCATGCGTCGTCGCCGAGGAGTAGTATACCGACGAGGTCGCCGATGGCCATGCACCAAGGTGGGATAACATCACCGACTTCTGCTGCACCCGCTCAGCCGCAAGCACCGCAACATCGTCCATACACTCGCCCGTCACAGCAGCAGCCTGATCCCGTCTACTACCCAGCTCAGGGGCAGCAGTCATCGCCTCATATGCAACGGCGGCCGCCGCAGCCAATGCTACCACAGCCTCAACCTCATTATCAATCCCCCAGCAGCGCTATGCCCAGCCAGTCTTCAGCCAGTCATCACAGTTTGGACCCTCCCTTGAGCGCTGGAGTTAATGGTGGCGTGGGCGTTGGACAACCATTAGCAACTGCCCACTACCCCAGTCCATTTCAAAAAGGCATCGATGACCTCGGCAAGTTTACTCCTATCCTTGCGAATAGAACTGTGTTATCCTAGGTTGATTCCGTGAGTACAGCACAGGAGTACGATCCGCAATATACTCAACCAATGCTCGACCGTCCTGACCACGATCACGTCAACACATTGGACCCAAGCATGAATCGTTTGCAGGGCTCTTATTCCCCACAATACGATGATTTGCAGCAACCGCCACAGGAGACCGGGTACTATCAACAATCGTTCGCCATGCAGCACCAGCAGGTCGCGTCTCAGGCATCATTCGATCAATCACAAGTGGTGCAGACGGGGCCGACAAGAGCGATCGGTGGCATAAGTTGCTCTTACGAGGCAATGGGACATGGCATTGACCCTGACGAGCCCATGTCGGATGCCGATCCGTTCGGTCTGAGTGCGAGCATGCACCATCCAACGTCGTACTCTTCGGGGGAGTATCAGCGATACCAGAGATGACTTGTGTCATTCAAAGGTGTGCGTGCTGCATCACGACATTTGGGATTACTGATGCAAAGCGAGAACTAGGAGAACCTCACAAGCCACGGTTTACCATAATGTGCGTAGAGCAAGGTTTCGACTGGCGTGGCCCTTGTGAGGACTGAAAAGAAGAATCGAAGCGTGGTTGTTTTATTAGCGAAGTATCATTCTGTAGCTATATGCGATTCTCTCATCTCTTGGTAGGACAGGTGCTGTCTGTTGGTGTGACCCGTACTCGGCGAGAAACACCTTGGATTTGAGTTCTTGTCACGAGACCGTCGCACGAGCATGCCTCTGAAACTTTGAAGGCTTTGGGAAAGTTTGCTACATGCTGGCATTACAGCGACCTTTGTTTTGATACTCTTCACCGGATTGAAAATTATATCTGCAGTGCTGTACTCGACAAACAAACAAAACGCGATTGCGAGGGGTGATGAAACGCGGTTTGAGATCGCCAAGGCCGGGAGCAGCCGTTTCCACACGCTCGCTTTTCGCTGACCTTTGACGGCTGAGGCCTCCAAACGCTCCGCGCCTGTGCTCGTCTCCACCCAGCCAGCCATTCTCTTCCACACCGAGGGAGATGGGTCACTTCTGCTCGTGACGACCAACCCATCATGAGTACGAACATTGCGAGCAAGGTATGTTGACATGGCCTCGACGGGCAGTGAGACATATCTATCCGGTCATGCGACCACACAGCTGACACCCTTCCTCCCTGCAGAACCAGTACGAGCTCCTGGGTACGGCCACCCTCCACTGCTCCCACCCTCCGCCTACTTCATGCCTGAGCATTCGGACTGCTAGACACTGACATGTTATGAAGGCAATGACCCGGAGCTCGACCCGGACAGGGAGCCGGAGCCGCCGACCAAGGCCGTCGACAAGCCTGTCCAGCGTACCGGCAAGCGCAACGCCGGCGCCGAAGGTCCACCACGCGACACCCCGAGGCCGGCGGCAGGCGGGCGCGGAGGCAGACATGAGGTCTTGACAAGAGCTGACCAAGGTGCGTCGGACACGTGCCGGGCGAGGAGTCCACTGGGAATGGGAGTGTGCTGACGTGGGTTGTGTGTTGTGCAGCTGGCTCGTTGAACAACCGTGCCGAACAGCGCGATGATGGCCTGCGTCAGGATCGTCACTCGAACCGCACCCGTGAGCCGCGTGAGCATCGTGACATCGGCAACCGTGGTCGTGGGTCTCGTGGAGGACGTGGCTATGGTGGAAGGGGCACGCGCACCGCCCGTGACGACCGCCAAGACCACTCTGGCATCGGGTTCGTCTCATCTGTCATGCTTAATCGTCGGAATGTTAAGTGACTGACTTTGTCTTGAAGCGAGCACGAGAAGCAAGCCGCAAGAGGCTGGGGCGAGACCACCGGCGAAGGCGAGTGGAACGACGAGAAGGCCGGTGAAGCTATTGCCAACGCGGAAGCCAGGGACGAGCCCGGCTTCACCCCTGACACGGCTGGCGCCGACCCAGCGTTCACCAATGGCCCGGGCGCAGACGGCGAGGCAGTCGGCGAGGATGCTGCGCCAGCCGAGCCCGAGGAGAAGACCTATTCCTACGACGAGTACCTCGCCCAGCAGGCGGAGAAACGTCTCGCACTCGGCGGCAACTCCCTCGAGGCTCGCAAGGCCAACGAGGGCTCCAAGCAGAAGTTCCCCGAAGGCACTGCTTTCCAGCGCAGCGCGGACAACGAGAACTTCATGGCACCGTCCAGCGGCAAGTCGAAGAGGGAGAAAGAGAACAAGGCCAAGGATCTCCTGGTCCTCGAAGGTCAGTACTACGCCGCTCCCGACTCTGGCGACCGTGGAGGCCGAGGACGCGGAGGCAGCAGCGGACGTGGTCGCGGCGAGTTCCGTGGGGACCGTGAGCGCGGTGGAGGTCGTGGTGGTCGCGGCCGTGGAGACTTTAGGGGGGGCTTCCGCGGTGATCGTGGCGACCGTGGCGACCGTACCGAGCGAGCACCTCGTGGCGGCTCCGGCGCCTTCAACGCCACCGACCAAAGCGCCTTCCCGGCTCTTGGCGGCTCGTAGGAGCCTTCGCCACCACCAACCAGCCAGCCCGCCAGCGCGCTGCCGCATATTCTGCCATTGAGCCCATCGAAGATTGAAATGGCCGTGTGACCCGCGGACCGACTCAGTAGACTAGCTTGCCCATTGAGGCTGCGACGCCGTGATTGACAGTTAGTCGCATGTGAGAAAAAAAACAAGTCATTGTCGTCTCGGTTACTTCTTCATGCCTCGTCTTTTCTCGTGTCTGTCAGGCTTACCGAAGGCCTCGACAACGATTGACTCCAGCTGTTCGCCCGCCGCATACATGATGGGACACTCTTGATGGCGTTGAATAGTCTTCTCCCATCTGACTCGACCTTCGGTCAGTCCGTACATGACTTCGCTTTCGAAAACAAGCCTGGGCCATGTTAGGCATGATGGCATGGATTGCTCGTTACGGGTACTGCTGATCGTTACTATGTACCTACCGGTACATGCATGCACGCATGCGCCTCACTACTGCGCCGCCACCACAGCCTTGCTCATAACGCTGAACCTCCTACCAGCAAGCTTCCATGTCGATACATACACTCACCGGCGGACGCTCACAGCCCTGCACTAACGAGCCATTGCATGGGGTCATCCCAGACAACGTTCAGTACTATCGACTCACGCACTGCTCCCTCTCTCTCCGCCCCCATCGGCCTGGCTGTACGTTGCATGTGAGAGAGGGAGCGGCCTCAGCCCTCAGCCTCATTAGCTCCTCATCTTCATTTTTCATAAAGGTGTTCAGCTTCCCACGGTGCATGATCTTGTGGTACGTCTACCTCTCTCTCTACATCCAAACAGGCACAAGACTCGACTTTCGGATGAGTCGCTATCGAGGACTTTTGCTAATGGCGCCTCTGCCTCGCAGGATCGACGCGATTATGGATCTGACTCGCAGGAGTCTGCGCGTGGAGATGCCGTTGCATGGGATCAAGACGTGGTCGCCTTTCAAGATCGATGCTTTGGGTACGTGGCCAGCAAACGAGAATCGAAAGGTTGCTAATCTTGTGTTATCAGGGCTTGTCACTCTCCTGGGTGCCGAAGAGGTCAACTTGAGCATCGGGACATTACAGCGAAGGCGGTATACGGAGTACCTACCGCTGCTCGCGGCGTTCGTCGTCGCTGGCGACCGCTTTCGGGACGAGCAGGCCGGCTATGCTCTGTATAACATCACGGACGGCATTTACACTACCGAGTTGAAGGGCTGGTTTACCCGATGGCTGGCCTTGCAACGGCAGATCCGTAACGGGACCACCATCTTCCATTGGGATTATACCGACGACTCGACCGCGTTCCGGGTGCCGGATTTGGTGGCACCGTTGATCAGTCTTTTGGCTGTTACGCCGCTGCTGGTGTGTACGATCCTTATGGACGACGGGTTCGGTATTGGAAACACCGTTGCCATCATCCTCAGTATTCTCGTCAGGGTCTTCCTGCTCCGAGAGCTTCGACAAGGCCTGAATGGCTCTGCGATGCCTAACGACGAATTGACGATACCCGCACAATACTATCGCGACGATGAGAAACCCCTACCAATCCCGGAATCCTTCGGAGGCGTGAGGGAATTGCACAGAGAGTCATCTCAGCCTACGGACAGGGAATGGGTCAAGTTCTTCGCGACGCGAGCCGACGGCAAAATGGTCACCATCCACGCCCGCCGTTCCATCTCCTCGACTTTCTTCCGGGACTCCCAGCCTCCCCACCCGCGGCTATACCACGTCCTCCGAGGGATCGGCTGGGCGGCCTTCGGCGCCCACATCTGCATCCTCGGCATGAGCACCCTCTTCACGCAAATCTACACCGTCGCCCTCCTCGTCTTCAGCACCTGGATCCTCTGCTCCGACCTCCCCCTCGATCTCAGCCAGCGCCGCAGCACCTCCACCGCCGCCGACGGCACCACGAGCGCGCTCACCACCTTCACGCCCTTCGGTCCGCGGATCGCCGTCGTCCGTGAGGATCCAGACATCGAGCGCCCCGGTCTCGATAAGCGAATGTGGGCTTACGCTCGCGCCGAGCCGACGGAGAAGCAGGAGATGATGATGAGGCATTGGTCGCTGCTGCCGTTCGATGGTGCGGGTACGTGGTACGAGACGTACGGGAAGGTGAAGGCGGAGATCCGACGGAAGAAGGCCGAGCGCGCGGAGCGCGAGGTCCGGGGTTTGTCGCGTAAGGTGATGTCTGCTTCTACGAGTGTTAGCAGTGCGGCTTCGGAGCCCGTTAGGCTTGGGGCTGGGTCTGCGCTTGCTCCGGTGCCGAGGAATACGATCTAGAAACCAGCGACGGACACACGGTTTCGGGCGATGTCTTGATGCCGGTACGACGTCATGAGCTCATGAGGTCATGAAGGTGGAGGGAATGGTTGGTGTGGTGTCTCTTGTTCACGAGGTGTCGACGGTGTGTCCTTCGTGCCTTTCGAGCACACGACCTTGGCTATTTACTACTGCATCCGGCAAGTGAGCACGATAGTTCACGGGTGGCGGGATACGCATCATGGCAAGAATGGACGTATTGCCATCATCTATACACGGCTCTAGGTCGGTGCACACATTTCTCGTGCATGGACTGCTCGGATCACTGCCTGCCAACCCTGTGAACGGATGTGTCCTCGAGTCGATGCTGGAAGGGACATTTACACGCACGCTTGAGCATCGCGCCATCTGACGCCTCCGGCTGCGTATTCAGGCGTGTGTCAAGTCGAAGAGTTTGTCTCGACGCTTCGGTGCAGCGGATGAAGTACGAAACCTTCGTATCCCGACAATGATCAATCTTATGGTGTGCCATTCGAGCTTATAGGTCATTACTTCGTGCGCTCACTGCGGAACGACAATCTTCAACCCATACATACCGCCCGTAGAATACCTCCCAATCCCGTCCGATCAGAACCCTGTTGCATGGATCGCCACGTTCCCGCTGTTCGTCGTGAAATCCAACCGTGAGTCGCCATGACCTCTCCCCACCACCACACGCCTGCCACTACTCCCTATCGGTACATCCGCGTACCACGTCAGATCCGTGCCGGCCACATCGATGTGGCCCGATCTCACCTCTCCATTGATGGTGCCTTGCCATTCGGGCGGTAAGGTCAGGCCGAGCGAACCCGAGGACGATATGTGCGACGAACGCAGCCCTTTGATGGATGTTCCGGACTTTCGGTAAGGCGACAGGATACGCAGATTGGTGGAGCCGGAGTGGCTTTCTGTATGGAGCGTGGAACCGGTTATGTTCGTGGTGTAAGGAAGGAGGTTCGCGGTGATGCTGCCGGCGTTGGATGTCATGAGGGTTGCGGTGCCGTGGATGTAGGTGCCGGTGATGGAGGAGGAGCTGCACTCGACGCGGGTTCGGTAGTCCCGGTCGGGGAGGTCGTCGGTCGGGAAGACGACGTGCGCGCTGCCCGACTGCGATAGAGCGACGAACGAGGCGGGTTTCGGTGCGGTCGGATCGGCGGGTTTGGGGGCGGCCCGGATGTTGATGGAGCCGGAGCGCGAGCGAAGCCAGAGTAGGTCGCGGAGGGCGTAGGTACCTTCGATGCTGCCGGAAACGGTGTCGACCCTTGTTTCACGAGACGACCAACAGGCCGCCTTTACGGAGCCGTGGACTGTGGTTATAACGGTCGAGTCTGCTGATGACGACCCGTGCGCACCACATAACCCATCCTCGATCTGGACATTCATGTTGTGAGTATTGATGCGCCAATGCCCAATCTCGACATCTCTGCGAACTCTGATCGTAAGGGCAATGCCCAGGCAAGGTTTGCCGACATAGCGCTGTCGCACCTTTCGAACGTCAGGAGCCTGCAACTGCAGCCCGGCCACGTCCTTGACGTAGTTGAGCTTAGTGACGCGCCAGGGTTCTGTGGTTGCCAGTCCTACCGAAACCCGGACATCGGCGTCCTGGTCAGGCTCGGCTGGCATGACGACCAGCAGGCCGCTGATACCGCCGGAAAAGTAGTTCGACTCGTCCACCAGCTCCACAAAGGAGAAGTTTCGTAGGTGCGCAAAGTCCATCGTGGTTGTCTCGGTGTAGGAAACGTATGGGCATTGAGGAGTGCGCAAGTGCGGTGGGATGAGAGGATGTTCATTGTCGTAGTCGGGGTCACCGCCTCCTGACCCTCTACCCCCGTGACCTTCGCCGTCACCTCGGTTTGGAGAGTCATTCTGACCGCTACCGCCTTTCCCACGATCGTCGTTGCGGTGAGTTCGACTTTGGCTGGAGTATCTATACCCTGTTGCCAGTATGATAAAAAGGCCGACGACCACGACTGCCATGAGTATGGTGGGTATGGATAGTAGCTTGCGACGCACATTTTGTCCCGTCCTCTTGCGTCGCGAGTACGCGCCGTGTCTTTGTCGTGAGCTACCGAAGCCATGCGATGCTTCTTCCCCATCGTGAGCGTCTCGCATGGTTTGCGGTCGAATCGCACTGCTGAGTGGATCCATCTGCGTCACAGGTCGTCTGTCTGGGCCGAATGGAAAATCAGACCGGAACGGATTGCCTCGATCGCCAACAGGCCACTCGGGCTCTGCTATTGCAACAGGTAATGAGGCAGGGCGGCCCGCTTGACCTATACCACCGTAGTCCGCTCCTACGTGAAGTCTCCGTCCACTCCCAGCGCTCTCCTGTGCCTGAGCATGCCGAGTCGCCTCTTCCGGTCGATGAACGGTCGCAGCAGAATAGTCCGGTGGGGCCGGTCCTGCGTCCAGCAAAGGAGTGAACTCATCAGCCCATCTCAGAGACCGCGAGGATGTCGCGGGAGAGGTTGCCGAGGGTGGTGCCGTGACGGAGTTTTCAGTGCTGCCTTGCGTCGCCTCTCGCGTCTTCGCTTCCGACTCCGCCTGAACCGAGGAGTGCTCCATAAACCTCTCTTGCGGGTGGTCACGGTGGGAGAAGTACCCGTCCGAGGGTGAGTCTGCGTAGATGGACTCGTGATCCGAGCGGTTTGCGTAATCTTCTTCGTATCTACCAGAGCTTGACATATTTGCGACAGCTCGCTGTGCAGAGGAAGAAAGGGTTGTGGGAGGAGGAAATAGCAGAAAGTCGGAATCAAAGGTCTCACCTACGCATGTCCTTGAGCGCGCAGCTCTTCTACTTGGTCACTCCAGCCATCGCTGTCCTACTAATGCCCTTATCTCGCAACCTAGGACAGGCGAGCCGCACTGCAGCTACAGCTGTAGCGGGGTCGCCGTCGCCAGTGTCCAATTGCTGCGCTGGACAGACGGCCGATCGTGTTCCTTCGCATATCGAGCGTCGTAACGCATCGCTTCCGCCCGACTCGATGGGAGTGACCCTGGAAGTGATCCAATTCGCTCAAGAGCACCGCGAGAGCACTCCCGCGTCTCCATCCGAGTCCCTATCTGGGAGGAAGTGTGATACATCCCCTCGCAAGCCAGCACTGTCGACCGGGTCGGAGAGTGTCGCAGGATCATCAAGGGACCCAGAGATGAATATTGCGGTGGTATGTCTTGTCGAAGTCATGTCTGTCTTGTGTTGCTGTTCGTGCCTTGTTTACGAAGCTACGACGCGAGTCCAGGCCGCGTGGAGAAACTGGGGTCTGCCTTCGCGTGAATTTCCCCAAATCGGAAGTTGGCGTCGCAGCTGCTTGCTGAGGTCTGGCAAACAGTTGACCTGCACGGCGACACCACCATCTTGCACCCCGGACAGTAGGCCATGTATGTGGGCGTCTGACTTCGTGTCGCTTACCCCAATCCTCGACAACTCGGATCTACAGACAAGAAATAGGCATGTCAGCCAGGTCTGGCACTGAACACACATATCGATACACGTCCTAGAGGAATGCCTCGACAAGTCTGCGAACTCTCTCTACACCATCAACGGGCGCAGCATGTAAACGATTCAGCTTGGCCAAGAGGTTGCGGCTTGAGCACGACGCCTTGAAGTAACCCGCGTCCATATTTTGAACGACACCTTTGCTTTCGTTCCTTGACGGAGACGAGAACCTCTGCTGGAAATCGTGAGAGCTGGGCTTGGTATATCCTCGATCTTCCGCCAGGAAGACTGCGGTTGCGAGTGAACTGTGACTCAGCCCCAGATACCGGTCGGGGACTCAACACCATACATCGACATTCCACAGTGCCTTCAACAACCTGGAGCAATGCGGTGTACCTACGTTGTCCTGGCGCAAAACGAGCGATGTATTACCCTGACAGATGCTCAAAGTAGCATGAAGATACACGCACACCACCGAAGTTGGCGACAGAACTTGCTTCGATATACGTCAGGCCACAACCACTCCAGTCTCTAGCATTGATTCAGACCTTAAGCTCGAGAGCTTCCACAGCGTGAATCCCCGACAGAGAGTTCAGATTACCGCCAGAGTCCCTGCCAAATCGTCGATATCCCAGGGACTTGTGATCCAAGCAGGCGTCGGGAACGTAACCGGACGTCCGAAAAACGCAACTCGAGACGCCTGCTGCTTCTCGCTGGGTACTTGCCTTTGTCTGATCAACGCTCGAGCGATACGTCCATATCATACCTGCGTTACTGTGCGTATAACGACAGCTGCGTTGCTACGTCCATGTATTCCACATCTTGTTCAGGCCTGGGCACTTTTCATATCGTCGTCGCTTTAACCACGGTCCACGGGCCACGGCATCCGCGGCTCTTCCAAAACCGCAAAGTTCGATCGTGGTGGAGACTCCACACTCCACCATGACGAAAGGTCCGCTGCCCTCAACCGCATCAATTCCATCCATCACCTCGAGTGGAAATCTTTACCTCCTACTAGCTGCTTCGGCGTCCACTGGCACCCCGATTCCCGAAGCAGCATGGAGCAGCACATCTCTCCTCCTGCGTTTGCCTTTCAGAGAACTCAGGGAGCATCCTCACACTTGTCACTTCGGCAGTCGGTAGGTCTCTTACCTCGCTCTCTCTTCCTTTGCCGGCAGCATCCTCGCATGTCAGGTCCTGCTATCTTGATCCGAAAGAAGCCATCATTGTGATTTCTGCTTTCTACTTCTATTACTGTGCCCCTCCATACACATCAGATGTACATCCCTTAGAGACATGGCATCCTCAACCCCCAGCTCCAGCTCCGTGCGGCATCGCGATCAAGGAGCCGCACCGCGCGGACACCGATACCCGGACTATGGCGGGAACCCGCTCGCTCATATCATGAGTTACGACGACAGCAACTCCGTCCGCCTGCCCGCCTTCGGCGGAGCTGCTCAGGTCGGTCTGTACAAGCCGCCGCCGTTTCCATTCGCCAACCCCGTCCCGCTCGGTCTGGCCGGTTTCGCTCTCACGACCTTCCTGCTGTCACTGATCAACCTCGGCACGAAGGGGTTGGAGAATCCGAGCATAGTGATCGCGCCGGCGATGGCTTACGGTGGGCTTTGCCAGCTGCTGGCGGGCATGTGGGATATCGCGCTCGGCAACAGTAAGTTTCGGATTCCCACTATAACAACTACACTCCGTTTCGCGAGATGCGGTCAGTGAAGAGACCGCGCAAGTAGAAGTTGGGCTGTTCCTGTGACGCTTCGCCTGACCCTTGCATTTCTTCGCAAGTCCATCTCTCCAACGTTTGTCGTACCTACCTTGGCTGCGATAAAGATCATCATATCTCTTGTGAAGCATCCCGTCCCGCTGACTAGTCCGACAGCATTCGGTGGCACCGCGCTCTCCTCATATGGCGGCTTCTGGATAGGAACAGCCATCATCTTGACCCCGGGTGGCTTCCAAATCCAATCATCCTACTCAACGATAGGCGATTGTAAGTCATTCGCGGACTAATTGCAAGGCATAGATAGCCATCATGATCGGCTGACCATTCTCCACAGTCTACGCAGCGTTCGGCTTCTACATCTTCGGCTGGTTCATCATCACCTTCATGTTCTGGCTCTGCACGCTCAAATCCACCATCGCCTTCTCCTCACTCCTCTTCTTCGTCTGGTTGACGTTCCTCCTACTCGGGATCGCTTATGTGGGCGCGGCGAACAACGGAGGAGTTCCCGATGTCGGCGTGACCCGGGCAGGCGGTGCGACTGGTGTATGTCTCATTTTCCCCTTTCCCCCTTCGCTCGTTCTATATACCACAATGTACTGACTGGTGGACTCTTTAGATCATCGCCGCTTTTATAGCCTGGTACAACATGTTGGCCGGCTTGGCCGATCCGAGTAACACCTTCTTCATCATCCCCGTCTTCCACTTTCCCTGGAGCGAAAAGGGACGGGAGATGAGGGCGGGCGACGAACCCGAGAGCGGTGCAGAGGTGTAGATCCGTGAACAAAGATGTCGGACACGCGGGCTGGCATTCGCGAATGGGAGACATCGTCGATGAACCTCACGCCCAATAGAAGCTATATTAATATAGATGGAGACAGAGCCTTTATGAGGCGCAATCGATTGTCCACAGAGTGTGCACGCTGCGTGAGAGAAGGCCGCGAGGTGCCTTATTATGTCGGATGATGTGGACTTGACTCAAAGAAAGCCTCGAGAGCGAAGCAGTTGCCAGCCCCCCCGAGAACGCGAATTCAGACATACTTGCATGGGGCTCGTCGAACGATCGTCGTCATTCGCCATGGGAAGCTGCCCCAGCCATTCAACCCCGATGCGATTGACGAGAGAAGTCGGGGGACATAGTACAGTCAAGAAAGCGGCCGTATAGATCGCCCCATCGCCCGCAGCCCAGGTCGCCATGTATTAGAAAGTCTGCCCAGCCTCACGTACAATTGAATGATTGCCGTGCAGCCCGTGTTACCTTCTACCCTACATCTGCATGCAGTCGTAGATCATATTCGTAGTTCTGTCCACGAAAAAGAAATCACAAGGCTGGGGATTATTCGTCATTGGACACTGATACTGCGAGAATCCAATGTGTGACCAGGCTGGGTGTGTTGTGTAACAGTAGTGTACGACGCACCACTTTCAACCAAGTACACTCGAGATTGGGGACGCCAGCGATCCGATTGCGACGACTCACCTCTGTCGTTCAAACATGTTCATGACCACATGTGGCATATTCAGCGTGCTAGTTATGAAGTAAGGGAAACCGACGACCGAGACAGCGACAGCGACGATACGAATGGAGAGAAAAGCATCTCGAAAAGAAAGCAGGCTTTTATACATGAGAAAGATTGGTGAGCGTTTATTTCTCCCCAAAGTTTTCGTGTACAAATCTCTTCTAAATCACACGTCCCATAGTATAGTATGCATTCGTGGTATCGTGACCTGGTCATCGTCCCCAAGACTCCAACGAGGATGGCGGCAGCTCAGCGCGCTCAAGAGCCTCTGTCAAACGTCTCGAAAAATCCGTTTGCTCAAACGACCAGCGTCACATCCGATGCCCTTGAAATGAAAGAAATCCCCAAGCCACTTGTCTCTCCGTCATCATCGACCACAAGCCTTAGAAATCTATGCACAAGAAGCATGCCAAAGAGTGGAGAAGCAATCGCGACCCGAACCGCGGTTCGCTCTCCTTTTTTTATGTCCAGAAGAGAAGATCATGAGATTGGACGGTCACGGACCGCGCTTACGAGCGGTCGGCGGCGTGACGACGGTGGTGCTCGTGACGCTTGCCCTGGTGATGCCAGTGAGTGGCGGTGACGACTTCGGTCACGACGGCCGTCTGGACCTCGGTGATGGTGACACCGGGGTGAGGGGTGTAGACGGCGAGCGTCGAGGTCGCGAAGGTGGTTGGCTGGACGGTGACACTGGCGACGTCGTCGCTGGACGAGCTGACTGGCGCGGCGGACGAGCTCACTGGGGCGGCAGACGAAGTCTGAGCGGTGGTGCTTGGGGCAGCCACACTGGACGTGGTGGCCGCGGCGGCCGAGGAGACGCTGGTCTTGGAAGAGGTGGGCTGAGACGGAGTCAAACTTGGGGTAGAGAAAGTTGAGGTCTTAGTGGCGGCGATCGAGGTCTGCGCGGCGGCGGAAGAGGATGCGGAGGCCGCGCCGCCATCGTTCTGGGACTCGCCGGAGCAGAGCGTAACGGTGATGACCGAGTCTTGGGGACAGGCTTGCATTCCGTAGGCGTCGTCGGTGGCGTAGCGGTAGGCCTGCTGCTTGGGGTTGCACTCACCCGACGCGGACGTCGCAGTGATCTCCCAGTTCTGGTCCCATGGGTTTCCGTTGACGGCGCTCAGGTCGAACCAGATGATGTCTTGACCGTCGTTGTGAAAGGTGTATTCGTACTGCAGGAGGTTGGTGCTCAGGTCGGTAGACTTGGACAGCTTAATCGACCAGCCGTCACCGTTGGTGAGCTCAGTCCATGACTGGTTGAAAGTACCACCGTTGGCATTGAGCCACTGGGAGATATCAGAGTAACCGCCGTCGGCAGCGGGCGTATCGCAGAGGTAGACGGGGTAGGTGCACTTGTTGACGACGATGGCTTTGCCAACCGATTGCGCGATGGCACCAGTGGCCATCAAGGCCGCAGATGCGATAAGGGCGTGAGAGTACATTGTCGTAGGTGATTGTTCGAGTACGTTGGTGATTGATGGATGTGCGAGACGTCAAGCAACGATGAGCACAGGTAGCGTGAGTGTGTCAGGTGCGAAGCACGTGTCGTTTGGGTCGTGGAACAGGAAGCGCCTTGTTTGGGAAGCCGAAAGAGTGATGGCTTGCGAGTATTGGGTAAAGAGTGAATGCGGTGCAGTGAAAATGAGTGATACTGCGCAGCAGTGAAGGCAGCTTTCCAGAGCGCAAAGAGACTGTAGAGAGCGTGGTGCAGGAGGAAGAAACGAACGCGAAACTCTGCGGCGGGCCGGGGATCTTTTATGATCGCAAAGTTGCAGGTGAGTGCGCTGCAGGCCCTTGTTGGTTGGACTCGATGCGCACAACAAAACGTTTGGGGTGGGCCAGCAGCGACCGGGGCCCACAATAAAACGTGTGAGTCGCGAATGGCCAGGCTAACTCCTCCTGTATGCCCCTGGACGCCTTAGCGGTTCAGCCTCCCGTCAATCAGAAGGCGGCCGTGGGCCCGACGGTGCAGTAGAAGGCTGGGCGAGATCAGCCGGGGAGAGTCCGTCGATGGGGGAGCGGAGCTGTCACGGGCCCGCGCGGACTGTCAGGTACCGTCGGCATATCGGACTGTGATTTGCTGGCGCAGCGGCTGCTGGGAGGTTGTGAACCTTCGAGCCCTTGTTGATGATGATGACCCGCACGGCTGACCCCTTGTGTCGTGTCAACCGGCCCCAATACCGAGCTGCTTGTTTATCCGGATCGGGCATCTATCGACGAACCAACAGCCCGGACTCTCCAATTGTTCGTCTGCATGCCCCCACTTTGTCCATCATCATCCATCGAGATTCTCGTTCGCCGCTTCGGACGGGCGGCTGAGGATGAGTTGAGCTCGCTTACCTCTTTGGCCTTGTCCGCCACGTTTTTGCCTTGGTTTCGTGAGGTGTGTGTGGAGTGCGCTTGGCAATGAGAGGGTGGCGAAGAACAGCGACGCGCAGACTCTTCCTCACGAGTCACCAACCCGTGCCGTCTGCCCCCGACGGACTTTCGTCCAAGATTGCAGCGGCTTTATTCTGTTGGAGAAACACGGGCAGGCAAAGACCTTGTTGAAGAGATCCTTGTATAGACGACGGGGTTCACCACGCAGGTACACCGACGCACTCCGCAGAGACGGATTTCGGCCAGAAATAATCCCCTCGCGCGGCTGTTGTTTCACCACCGATGTTCGCGTCAGAGAGTGCGGTGAATCGTGCTGGTGGTTGGTTCTGGACGCTGCGTCTCTCGCTCCAGTGTCTGAATACAGTCTCATCATGATTTTGTTGTCTCTGATGGGTCTCTCTGTCCAAAGCTTCTTCACATCAGCAACACGCGCAACAATCCCGATTAACCGCCGCCGAGGGCGTTAGGCGAGGAGTGACGAGAACCAGTGCATATGGTCACCGCGATCACCACGCGCCCGCGTACCACCACATCCGTCATCACGCCCTGTCATTCACTGGGCCCGAAGGCTGGACAGCGCTGACCTTCTTTTTCCAACAATTCGTCGCCGATGCAGGTGCAGGTAATCAACAGCATTCGGACCGCTGAATGGTGAACCACGTACCACCAAAGTCGCTGGGCTGGGATGAACACGCGTCGTTGTCGATGAATGAATGGATGGGTGAGACACCAATGGATTTTCGCGCGCAGAGCTAAAGTGCTTGCGTCCCGAACGCGTAAAAAGGCTTGGCAAACCTGCTGCGAGGTGAACGACGCGACCGTGCGCGAACCACGAGGGAACCATAGCAGGGCAGTACCGATATTCAGTGCTGCTATTGACTTCTCTATAGCCACCGTGGGCGATATTGTGGCAGTCGAATTGTCTTATACCTCATCAAATCTTAGGTGCGCGAGAGCCCGTCTGTCTTCGTGAAACGCGAGTAGGATCAGGGAGGGTATACATGTATATACATGCGGTGCATCGCTTGTAGAAGTATATAGGAGCTGACTGAGGGTAGATGTGTATGTAACAGTTGTCGGCGAGCCCGTAGTGAGGTTACTGTGTCTGTATGCAGAAATGAGGAGAAGAAAAGGACGACCTGTGTTTGCCTCTGCGTTTGCCACCCCAACCCCCTTCCTCCACCTTCCGCGAGAGATGAATTGACTGGCTACAGTGCTATCACCAACAGCAACAACAGACAAGCAAGCAGGACAAACAAAAACCTAGCGCGATGCTTCGCGCCTCCAGAAGCCGAGCTCTTGGTCGGTATACTACCACCATCGACTGCGCCCTGCGTGGCAGCTTGACGACTGTCACCAGTGGTCCCAAGCGGTCTCTTAGCCGCTATGGACGGCCCGCAAACGATAGGAGGTACCGGTCTCATCGATGAACACGGTGCTGCTAGCCGCACTGACTGCGTGGGATTGGAAGACCGTTTGCTCGTATGGATCAAGCGTGATCGTGGATGCGCCCTGGTGAAGATTGAAAGCGCCGCCGCTCTCAACGACAGCGATCCAGGCATTGGTTTGGGAGATTGAGAATGCTGTCGTGGTCGCGGACCGGGTCGACTTAAGTGTCTGGACCTCCGACGCAGAGCACGTTCATCGGAATAGAACGTTCCGGCCAACGGATGGCACCGTACTCGCCGGGGCGAGCTTCTGTGTGTCGTGCGAAGGGTTGAGTGTCATCTGGCCGCGTCTGGTCGTAAAGTCACTGGAAGCAGCGACAACGGTGTGAGTGTCGAGCACTCCGGATGCAGTAGCATTGTTTGCGGTGGCATCGTCAAAGTCCATGGCGCCTCGGTCGCGATGCTGAGGCGTTGACCTGGGATAAAGACAGCGGATGTATCTGCAAATGCTATTGCGCTCGAAGCACCCTGAGTGACAACGAAAGCCTCTGGCTCGTCAGACACGATCTTGATGGTGTAAGCTTGAGACTCCATGGCAGCGACGTAGGGCTGTGGGAGGCCTATCAGAGCAGACGAGGTTGCCATTGGGGCGACTGTGATGGCCAAGAGTGATGCAATGACGCCCGCATCCTCACGTACAGCTCGAGAGTGTCGAAGTTTTCTCAGGCAGCTCGGGTCACGGTGTCAGGCGCTTTGAGGATTGCGCCACCGGTGATGGCACAACGTGCGCACGACAACGTCCAGCAGGGCGCCAGAGTTAGAGAGCTTGGCCAGACATAGTCCCATTCACTCGCCTTGGTGTCAACGACGACTGTATCCCGATCGTTCCCATCGATTCCATGGCTCGGGACGTAGGCATCCCGCAGAGAGCAGCACTGATCAGCATCCATAGATGCTTGCGTGCACGATGGAGACGTGATCGACTCTACCAAGGAAACGTACCTTAGCCAGCTCTACTGCAACATAGCTCGGCAGTGTACATGATGGCCTGATGCAAGAATGCAGTGAGCTCACTTCGAAGTCACGCGAGTCCTCCACTCCAGGTTCCAGGCCATCATGTCGAACTTCAAACCAAGAAAAGAGACATAGAGCTTAAGAGAAAGCTAAAGGTAAATTGCAACGACGTCTTCGGTCATATCATCTACCGCCCAGTCGTGACCTCTCTTCGTTGCTCCAAGTGCTTTCTAAAGGTGAAACATCACCACAGCGCTTGTACGACGCGAAGTTGCATCATTCTCTGTTGCCCTCTCAATCGGCTGCAAAAGCCGCCCTTTGCATTTGTACTGTCGTGGAGAAGGTGCACGCTCGCACGTATATCAGAAGGTTAAAGGGTTCGATGGACACGCGCAATACTTTCGACATCGTAAATGTGATTGTATCATCTATGTATATCAGCGTCATGTGGCTTTAGTCGGGTCTTGATCTATAGCTTCGAATGCTCCTGTTCCCACTCCTTCGAGAATGGGTAATCAGCGTAACCTTTTGTACTCTTGGCCGCGTAGAAGGTGTCGCGGTCGTACTGGGCGAAGTCAATGCTCTTCTCCATCCTGTAAACCAGATCCGGGTTGGAGATGAAGTACCGGCCGAAGACGATCGCAATGTCCTTGTCCGCATACTCCTGCTCGACTGCCCGCCGGGCCGAGTCCGGCTTGAAGCCTCCTGCCACCAGGATCGGCGAGGTGCCGGCCCAGATGTCGATGAATGGGTTGATCTTCTGCGTCGCCTCAATGTCGGCGTTTCCGGCGATACGAGACTCGACGAGATGCACGTAGGCTAGCTTCAGCTTCTTGAGCTCCTCACATACATAGGAGAACTGTAGGATCGGGTCGTCCATCTGCATACCTTGGAAAGTCGACCAAGGCGATAGACGGATGCCCGTCTTGTCCGCACCGACGGCGTCGACCACAGCCTTGGAAACTTCGATGGCAAAGCGAGCGCGGTTCTCGACGCTGCCACCCCACTTGTCTGTACGCTTGTTGCTGACATCCTGAGTAAACTGGTCGATGAGGTATCCGTTGGCGGCATGGATCTCGACGCCATCAAACCCTGCACCCTCCACGGCGTTTTTGGCAGCCTGCGCGAAGTCCTTGATATACTCCTGGATCTCCTCTTCATCCAAGGGCGTCGGCACAGGGCTGTTGTCGCTCATACGGAGGTCCGAGGAGCTGACCACTGGGCCTGTGCCTTCCTTCTCCTTGACCTCTGGGTTTGCCGTCCGTCCGAGCGCCCACAATTGCATGTAGATCACGCCACCGGCTTGGTGTACGGAGTCCACAATCTCCTTCCAGGCTTTGACCTGCTCCTCTGACCAGATACCCGGCACGTTGGCATATCCGCTCGCTCGTGGGCTGATGAGTGTGGCCTCTGTGATGATGAGCGTACCCGGGACGCACGCACGTTGTTTGTAGTACTCCTTCACGAAGGGCAGTTGGACGTGGTCGTCGTTGGCTCGGAAACGGGTCAGTGGCGCCATCACAAGGCGGTTGGAGAGCTTGTGAGGCCCGATCTGGAGCGGCTCGAAGAGCTTCGACTGCAGCGGTGCGCTACCCATTCTCGTGTGCTTGCTGTTCGGGTGGCTTGTGGGTGGTTTGTGTATGTATATCTCTAGAAAGTAGGACTTGAGACTGAAAGGAATGAAGGCACATACTTTTACCTCAGTGATTTGTTCAGGCTCTACAGGGTTTCGCCCAAGAGGAGCATCTGATTTATCAGCGCCACCGGTGCAGAGCAAGAGAAAAAGGGCGCGTGCTCGCCCGACGATGCGCGACCCACAGAGCCGAAGCCGCACTCATCAGATTGCATCCGGAATCGCGGTTGGGGATGGAGAGAAAAAAGCACTGCCGACAGATCTCATAATATGGGAAGATGTCCTGAGTATCTGCCGATGACAATCCATATGCAAGTGATGGCGGTGACCGAAACAGAAAGCAGGGAGCATGAAGTGCAGACTGTTGTCACGTGCAGCAGGCGAGCGATCCCCCAATCAGCTGACATACCGCAGGCCTGCCTTTCTCACATCACCTCCCCTGTTGCCAGAGCGCATCTTGTTGAAGTCCTCTACAGCACATCATCGCTATCCCGGGTGGTGTGAACATCTGCGGCCACAGACTAGCTGTCTTTCTTCGCCATTGCAAGCTCGTCGCGGGTCGATGGCTAGAGGCAGAATGCCTCCGTATAAGTAATAGCAGCACAGCGTGCCCACTCCCATCTGGTATCAACCTATGGACTTTCTCCTGCCTCCTCACTACCGAAAAGATGTGCGGAATTGTGTTCATCATGGAGCGAGGACGATGGCTGGTCAAGATCACGCATTCTCTGGTGGGCTCGTGCGGCTTATTATCATAATAGCAGCGACTTCGACATCCCCACTCATATCGCTATTGCCACTATGCACCACCGTTGTGGACTACATCTCCGTCGCATCATCCCTGGTATAGCAAGACGCATTCCCCCCTACCAAACGCGTTGCGACACTGGCAGAGGGCGCTCTTTGTTCCGGCATTGCACTTTTGTTCAGGCTCGACGAGCAACAAAAAGACAAGTTGATCCTGCAAAATCAGTCCTGGAGGGGAAGCAGCCGACGGATCCTTGACCTGATTGTGTCAATCACATACAGGTATGCACGGCCAGCACGAGCTGCATGACCTCTGAAAAGCTCATAAGAGAGCGGAGGACACACTTTGTCTAGACTGAAGCCCATGCAGGTACATCGGATAATTGAACAGTCAAACAACCAGTCACCTTGGCCAGCAACAGCGGCCCGAGACAAAGACGCGACCTCTCTCGGTATTCGGAAACAAATAATATGGCTTGAGGTAAGCTTCACCGTCCCGTACGGCTGGCCTGACCCAACCTAGATATCTAATCACCTTGGCCGACGTCTGCGAGTCCCAACGTTACTCTCGAATCACCAGGTCAACACAGGTGAGAGCTTTCAAAAGATCGCGGAATTGCAATGCATGTGTCGACTGCGATTCAAGAACGTGAACTGAGTGTTTACGCGACGCAGTGTCATTCAGGGGACTACTGCGCAGACTGATGTAGTCCTTTCACAAGACGTCAATCAAACTCAGGCTGTACACCCACAAACCTTCGCAACTACAGGATCCACGCTGGTGTTATACCTGTGTGGCTCTGCGGATGTTAAAATTTACCGCAGAGCACATATTGCAGTTCTGACGCCGACAAAGAATGCTTGTTGTACGAAACAGCGAATCAATGCCTCCACGACCCCAATATCGGACAGCAGTATGGTCGGCGCATCTCTTGTCTTTGCACCGACCATAATAACGGTCGTTTCCGTATGCTACCCGGTATGTTACCATCTGGTTCCTGAGATCCCATCGGTCTCCCACATGGTCCTCAAGGTCACTCAGTGACTTACTCTGAGCATCGTCCTTTGGACCTCACGATGGAAAACACATTCGACATGTCTGGGTCCCATCCCAACCGTAGTAGCGCCGAGTGGAAGGTCTCCACGTCGCAGCAATCGTTACCATCACAACCACAAGAAGAGAACGGCGAGAGAGATGGGGACTTCGATTGGTCGCCCACCGGCTCGGATATCCATCTGCGCCCACTGAGCGGAGCATGTGCGCTCAGCCCGACTTCCGCGACCTCTCGCGATGCTTATGCTACGATCGACGGTCAAGGCGAGGAATCGAACGCACGCCTTCACAGAGACAGCGTTCAGTACGGAATCGCGCTGTCCACCGACGAAAAGAAGTCCGATGACTACGATGAGGATAAGAGCCCTCATGATCGCAGTCGACAACCGGACGAGCAGCAAGAGGGTGTTTCAGAGCCCGAACAACAATCAGTGTCACATCACCATCCCCACCCACTTTATCGGCATCCCTCACAGTCACGAAGCCTGGCTAGGAGACTCTCTGCAGACAACCAAGAGCGTCTTAGCGGCCGTTCCGCGCAGCTCACGCCCAGCTCACCCATTCGGACGGGCAGCGGCCAGTCTGGAGACGACAAGTCCGTACACCACAATGAACTGTACGAGAAAAGGGCTTCGAAGTTCTCCGAAAAGCTGACAACGCCTTCTTTGGTGGTGCCCAAGAGGGAGTCTACGCTGGTAGGCTGGGACGGCCCAGGTGATCCAGGCAATCCGATGAACTGGTCAAGGCGTAAGAAATGGTGTACCACCTTCGCGCTTGGCTCCGTCACTTTCTGTGTCACCCTTGCTTCGTCCGTCTTCAGCCCTGGCACCGAGATTGCAGCCCGCGAGTTTGGAGTCCCTACGGAGGTTATGGTGCTCAGCACTGCATTGTTCATACTCGGCTTTGCTTTCGCGCCGGTCCTCTGGGGCCCGATGAGCGAGTTGTATGGTCGGAAGATACCCATGTTTGGTAAGTCCTGCGAATATTCGAGTCGTCAGCGTTCTCCGTACTGACCAATGGCATAGTGAGTTACTTAATCAATCTCGGCAAAGATTCTCCCCGGGAGGAACGTAACGTACTGATGTTCGGATAGGTTGGTTTCTTCATATTCGGCGTATTCCAAATCCCGACAGCCGTGGCACCCAACCTGGAAACTCTCCTCGTCAGCAGATTCCTGGCTGGCTTCTTCGGATGCGCTCCTCTCTGTGTGGTGGGCGGTGCGTTTGCAGACTTCTGGGCTCCGGCGGATCGCGGCGTGGCCGTCTCGATCTTCTCCGGAGCCACCTTTCTCGGTCCGACAATGGGCCCTGTTGTTGGAGGGTTCCTCACACAAACACCGAGTCTGGGCTGGCGTTGGACGGCATGGGTGACGCTGTTCGCGGCCGTGGTCTTCGGGGCCATTGGGTGGCTGGTGTACGACGAGTCGTTGGGATCGGTGCTGCTCCAGCGTCGGGCGAGGAAGCTTCGGTACGCGACGAAGGATTGGGCGTTACACGCTCCGGCAGACGAGATCGAAATCAGTTGGAAGGCCATCTTCGACAAGTACCTCACAAAACCGGTCAAGATGCTGGTCTGGGAGCCGATACTGTTGCTAATCACGATCCACATCTCCTTCATCTACGGCATCCTTTGTAAGTCACAGACTTGGTCATCTATCTGATCTCTCCAGAGCTAACCGCTCGAACAGACCTCTACTTCGAAACGTATCCCATCTCGTTCATACAACAGCGCGGCTGGAGCCTTGGGATCGGCAGCCTGCCCTTCATCGCCGTCATGGTCGGCGTCATCATAGGATGTCTCGTCAACTACATCTTCATCAAGACCCGCTACATGCGCCTCCTGAAGCAACACGGCCGGGTCCCGCCCGAAGAACGTTTGATCCCCATGATGGTCGGCTCGATCCTTCTACCCATCGGCTTGTTCTGGTACGCGTGGACGTCGCGGCCGGGCACTCCTTGGCCTGCTCAGGTCTGCGCTGGTGTCCCGACGGGTGCAGGTCAGCAGATCCTTTTCCATCTCCCCGAAGATAGTTCGCTGATGGTGCCGTGCTGCCGCAGGTATCCTCTTGATCTTCTTACAGGGCATCAACTACATCATCGACGTGTACAAGATGTTCAGCAACTCCGCGATCGCCGGCAACACCATCATCCGATCGCTGTTCGGCGCCGGCTTCCCCATGTTCGGTAGGTCGCGTGACATCCTGAGGGTATCCTGTGTCACCCGTGAGCTGACTGTCCCTCGCAAGCGATATACATGTACAGAGATCTGGGCGTCACTTGGGCCACTAGTGTCCTCGGGTTCGTCAGTGTCGGTCTCATCCCCGTGCCCATTCTCTTCTTTGTCTACGGGGCCAGGATTCGGAAGATGAGCAGGTTCACCCCGAAGATGTAACCCGGGGATGAGAGTGGTATGTTTGAGAAGAGGCAATGTATCTTCCTTCGGCTGATATGAGGGCCGCGAAAGGCGCGATGCAAGACCGCGGGACAGCTGCGGCTAGTTTGGACATGAGATAGAGTGCTTTATACATGTCGTCCGAGACTGACAAGACTGACATCTGCAAGAGTCTACGGGTACTAGCGCATAAACGTCTCCTACGTGAATGTAGCAGAGGCGCCACCTAGCGTGCGGCGGACCTCGCGTCAATGACCTTTCTCCCAAATCTTCCTCCCCCTACTCCAAGTCTGCAACACATTTGCGTCATCATCCAACACCACAAAATCCGCCCGGCGCCCGCTCTCCAAGTTCCCCCTGCTCGAATCGCCCATGAAATCGGCCACGTTCTCCGTAGCACACCGCACGGCCTCGGCAATCCCACACCCGCTCCATCGCATCACGTTCCTCACGCACTCGTCCAAGCCCGCGCATCCGCCGATCAGGGTATCGGTGCCTTCGATCGTCACGCGGGAGCCGGTTTTGGTCTGGTCGTGCGGGATCTGAGCGTGACCCGGATAAGTGCCGTCCGGAAGGCCGGCGAGCTCGATGGAGTCGGTGATGATGATGCACTTTGCCGGGTTGGAGCGGAAGAGGAGGGTCGCGACGGAAGGGTGGAGATGGTTGCCGTCCGGGATGATGGAGAAGTAGGGTGAGGTGCGGGCCGTGGACGGCGCGGCGGTGACGAGGCCGGCGAGACCGGGGTCGCGGTGGTGGAGGGGCGCCATGGCGTTGAGGGTGTGGGTTAGGCAAGATGCGCCGGCTTTGATTGCTTCGAGGCCCTGGGCGTAGGTGGCGGAGGAGTGGCCGAGCGAGACGCGGATTCCTTTGCTGACTAGGTCCTCGACTAGCTGCGTGGTGCCTTCAAGCTCGGGGGCGAGAGTGACGAGGCGGAGGACGTCGTTTGACATCGCGGCATCGCCGTAGATCTGCGCTGGCGACGTGGACGGTTGATGGAAGAGACTGTCATTATGCGCGCCCTTCTTGCTCGGGTGGAGATACGGTCCCTCGGCATGAGCTCCGAGCAGCGAGGCGCTTCCTTCGATTTCGCGAGGGGTCAGGGAGGGTAATATCTACTGGAAAACGTCAGTCGAAAGGTCATGAACCGATCGGACAAGCGAGCAGTTGGTCGATGGTCGGTGCAAGGATGTCTTATTGTGTGCCCGAGACGCACACGACGTATTGTGAGGAAGGCTAAGTTATTGCGTTTGTTCAGGGGCGATGTACGTAGTACTGCTTCTGTGCCAAGTGTGCCGTGAAATCTACGCCTTGGTCATACCTTCTTGAACTGATCCGAGTGAACGGTAGGTATCGTGGCGTAGAACGCTGTCACACCCGTCTGCGGAAGGTAATGAGCAACCTCGTCAAGCTGCCGCTTATAACTCTGCCGCTCCTCGAAGTGTGTGAAATGAAAGCCTCGCAAGCCGTTCGTCTGTAGCTCTACGAAGCCGGGAGCGAGGATCTGGCCCTGGAGATCAACAACAGCACCCGTGACTGGTGCATCGGACCTGGATATCGTACCCGTCTCATGAGAGACGACGAATCGTTCACCTGAGACTAAGCTCCCGTTGCGGCAGATCCGAGCGTTCGTGAAGATGGTGTGCTTGCCAGACATCTTGACTTCCTCAGTCATCATCAGACGCAGGAGGTGGAGATCGCTCGCTGCTCGGGCGAGGTGGACGTACAAATGCCGAGCAACCTCAGTGACTCCCAGCGCTTAATCACTGATGACTTGGCTCTGGTTTCATCGACGTTGTGACAAGCTCGCTACCTCCGTACTGTACTGGCTCCGGTTGCCGGCACGCTGGGAGATGATGTGAAGCGTCAGCATTCAATGATCTTCGCCGCTTGCGGGCCGCATCCCTATATCGGACCAGCCACCCAGCCTTGCAGCCTTTCGTGAGGAGCTTGGTGGTGTTTCTTCGTCGTCGCGTGGAGGTACTTCGAATCGGTGAATGCAGGTACTTCTCGAGGACGAGCACCTGGGACGATGGTGAGCGAGGGAGATTCATGTCCGAGGTATACATGTAGTTGTGTACTGACTCGATAAGTGAAGTTTGGGATAGCATTGCGATTCTTCCCCTCGGCTCGGGCGGGCAGCGTGGGTGGATCCGCGCAAATCCCTTGGCAGCCCGATCGAGTGACGTCGCGCCTTACGACTGGGATGGGGAAAGGTCGCACTGTGCAGAGAAGACACACGGCTTCCTTGTTTTTGCGCGTCTGGCTCGACTCCTCTCCCACTCTCCTGTCTCCCCTCCATCATCCACGACGCCGCGCGGCACCAGTCAGTCAGTCAGCCCGTCAGTAGGCGGTGCCTACCACCCTCGACCCTCTGGCAAGCCTATCACCTGACAAGTGACTGTTTGCGAGACCCCGCAGAGAAGCGCCCGCAGTCTTCCCACCGCGGCGAGGGGCAACCGCTGTTTCGTCATCTCCTGCGCTGCTTTTTTCCGAGCGATTCCGATAACGCTGGGAACACAGTGTTCATCCGCACACGACAATGGCGGATAACGCGCAGCAAGTCGGACCAGGCGGCCACTACTCAGGCAAGAACAAGATCCCGACGGTGAACCAGCTGCTGGAGCGATTGGATAAGGACAAGAAGGACCGTGACAGAGAGATTGACGAGCAGAAGAAACACCAGGCGCAGCAGAAGAAAACCGGCGGCGGCGATGCTGTACCGCATCAGAATGAAGTCAGAACGACGGCCGGTCAAAAGACGGTCACGGATCCCGTGACGGGCAAGCAGGTCGTGATCGAAGATGTCAACAAGGAAATGATGAAGAACGTTGATAATCCGGTACTGTCGGTGCCCAACGCCAACCTTGGCAAGGATACGCCTGTGAGGACAGATGCAAGCCAGAGTAACCCAGAGTACAAGGAGAAGCAGGACATCACCGCGCCCCCGGATCCAGTCGCCGAAGGTAGTACTTCCGACGTCCCAATTCACGGCGAAAAGACAAACATCCTCTTCCACCCCACGCCATCCGTCAGTTATGAGCCAACGTTCAGACGGATGGAGGAGCGAGGCCTGTGGCTTACGATCGGCGTCTTCTTCGCCATCGTCATCCTGGGCAAGACCTTCGGTGGCAAGTACATCGGCATCATTCCACTCGCCATGTGCGTCAGCAGTGGCATCTGGCTGTGGGTCAAAGAAGTCGTTCGCTCGGGCCGAGAAGTGGAGTGGGAGAGCGAAAAGGAGCGCGGCCAGACCGCGACCGCCAACCTTTTGCCCGAGAGTGTGGAGTGGATGAACACGCTGCTGAGCATCGTGTGGGGTCTCGTCAACCCTGACATGTTTTCTGCAGTCGCCGACACCCTCGAGGACGTCATGCAAGCTTCGGTGCCGGGCATCATCGAGAATGTCCGCGTGGCAGAAATCAACCAAGGCAGCAACCCGATCCGCGTGCTTAGCCTGAGGGCTTTACCGGATGATCACATGAAGGAAATGAAGAAGGCCATTCACGAAGAGAACAAGAAGACCAAGGATCCGCAAGAAGCTGCTGCGGACGAAGAGGGTGGCGATTACTACAACCTGGAAATCTCGTTCGCTTACCACGCCGCACCAAGTGGCAAGAGAGCGTCTGACAAGGCGCGCAACATGCACATGCAGCTCGTCTTCTATCTTGGGATCAAGGGCTTGTTCGGTGTCCCCCTGCCCATCTTCGTCGAACTGCAAGAGCTGGTAGGCACGGTACGCTTGCGGCTTGCCATGACACCCGAGCCGCCTTTCTTGAAAACCCTGACATTCACGCTCATGGGGGTGCCGCACGTCCAAGCCGGCTGTGTTCCCATGGTCGAGAAGGGGGTCAATCTCCTCAACCTGCCACTGATCTCACAGTTCGTCAACTATGCCATAAGCGCTGCGTCAAGCATGTACGTCGCTCCCAAGAGTATGAGTCTCGATATGCGCGCCATGTTGCAGGGCGACGACATAACCAAGGACGTGCAGGCGCTTGGTGTCATGTGGATTCGCATCCACAAGGCGGTCGGCCTCAGCAAGCAGGACAAACGTGGGGCGAAGCACGGCGGTAGCGACCCGTACATCACACTCACGTTTTCCAAATACGGCAAGCCAATGTACTGTACCAGAGTCATCACCGATGACCTCAACCCAATCTGGGAAGAGACGACTGCGCTCCTCGTAACGCCCGAGCTGATCAAAGCCGACGAAAACCTATCCGTCGAACTGTGGGATAGCGACAGGCACAGCGCCGATGACATTGTCGGTAAAGTCGAACTGAGTATGCAAAAGATGATCCAGCATCCTGGCAAGATGTACCCTCAGGTCTCGAAGTTGGCGGGAATGGACGAAGGCTCCGAGATGCCCGGGACCCTTCACTGGGAAGTCGGTTACTTCGGCAAGCCGCAGTTCAGACCGGCGCTCCGGACCGACGGTAAGAACCGAGCTTTACCGGAGAACCTGCGCGATAAGCCCGAGCTTCAAGATGAGAAGGGTCAAGCCAACTCTTCGGCGGACGACGCTGTACAGCACACGCCTCCGGACCCGCTGTGGCCATCCGGTGTCTGCAGCATCGTCGTACATCAGATCGTCAACCTCGAGCTCGAGAACATCAGTGGTACGCAGGGATCTAGGAAGGGCAAGGAATTCGAACCCGCCAAACCCTACGGCGAAGCGACGGAGGAGAGCGGCAAAGACCTGCCGACCTCCTACTGTACAATCCTCTACAATGACGAGCTGGTCTACCGTACTCGTTCCAAGGCCGTGTCCAGTCAGCCTATCTTCAACGCGGGAACGGAGCGTTTCGTGCGCGACTGGCGTTCTGCTATCATCACCGTCACCGTGCGCGACTCCAGAAACCGCGAGCATGACCCCATCCTTGGCGTTGTGCCGCTCAAGCTCTCCAACGTCCTGGAGACATCTTCGCAAGTTACGCGCTGGTACCCACTCGACGGCGGCATTGGCTTCGGCCGTGTTCGCATCTCATTGCTCTTCCGCTCGATCGAGACCCGGCTGCCGCCTCAGCAACTCGGCTGGGACGTCGGCACGTTCCTCTTCACAGGTGATCGTATCACGGCGAAGGGCTATCGGCATCACGCCCGCATCAAGCTGCGAACGGGCGGCTCGGTCGGCAAACTCGGTCAGAGGTCTTGTCATGCCATCAAGGATGGCGGAGCGGAAGGTGGATATTACTGGGATCTCACCAACGCCACCGAGAAGGGCGGCGCTGGTGCAGGCCATGGTGTCAAGCTACCCGTCAAGTACAGGTACCGCAGTCCGATCGTTTTCGAGATGCACGTTGGCGGGAAGAGGAAGGCGGATGCGATCGCCGTCCTGTGGCTGTGCCAGCTGGTCGACAACGAAGACCAAGACATCGACATCCCGATCTGGCAGGCGGCTTCCCCCGCTCGGCTCACACAGAACTACATCACGTCAGAGATCCTTGCGGATGGTCCTTTGCCTGGATTGGAGGACATCAAGGAGGTCGGGCGACTGCAGTTCCGCGCGAGATTCAAGGCCGGCATGGACGAAAGTCACGAAGCCTTTGTTAGCGACAACGACAGCAGAGAGACTTACGAGACGTGGGAGGCTTGCATGACGGAGGGCGTGAGGACGCGCCAGGTGGAGAAGGAGCTCCCGGAGCGCGTCAGCACGCTGCACGAAGAGTCGCTCACTCAGGGCCGCGACATATTGAAGGAAGCCGACCCGGAGGAGAAGCAGCGATGGCTCGCGAAGTCCGGCACGGATTGGTCGGGTGCCTTCGGCGACGACCCTGCACGGTATGTAGACGAGAAGGGCCGCAAGCGACGCGAACCCGGTGCCGAGCCGCCCATGGACCGGGACCACACGGCGTGCGAGACGGCGGACGAAGACGACTCGGACGACGACAGTTCCGACCTCGGCATCACCGACGCCTCGCACGCGAACGGCGGCGGGGCCCCCCGCTCGCCGACCGACGCCCGCAAGAGCATGCAATCCGCGCGCACCCAAGGCACCATGGAGTCGGGTTGGACTGCGGGCACCACGTCGACGACGGGCACGGAGCCCGGATCCCCGCGCAGCCAGAAGGAGGTCAACGCGCAGAACAAGAAGACCGAGGAGCGGAAGCAGCGGGGTCTGATGCAGTGGAAGCCCGCGCGGAACCTGAAGTTCGCCAAGGATGAGGGCAAGATTGGGTTGAGGAAGTTGAAGGGGAAGATTACGGGGGGGCTGGATGGGAGGCAGCCGGGTGTGGAGACGGAGACGGGATAGGGGTGGTGCTGCGTCGGGTTTTTTTCCAAAGGGTGTGTTCTCATGTCGACTGTTTCTTCAGCATCGGCGTGCGTCTGGGGCTCGGTCGAGTGGTTTTCTTTTGATTACGACGTTAAAGTGATTTATGCGAGCACGCGGCCCAACCGAGCAATAATGATGTCCGGTCTTGAGTTTCTATTTTGCTCTTTTGAAACCGTTGTAGTTACCTGATAATGATTGGCTGATTTATTAGAGAGGATAGTAGCGAGTTTCTAAAGGATGGATGCTCTTTAACGGAGATAGGGCAGTAGTTATATCTACCTACCTACTTTGATTAACATAATAGTGATTCGATCCTTAATCGAAGCAAAAGTCTCTTAAAGACTCCTTGTTCTATGTTAATAAGAATATAAAAAACTTTAATCATAGCTATATAGTTTAGGCTATTACATAGTATATAGACTAAATAAAAGGACTATGATTTAAAGATAGTCTAAAACAATATCAATATAGATATATAATACTTTACTATCTAGAGATAATAATACTTCTTAGAGTCTCTTTAGTAATTAGTATTATCTACTAAATAATATCTAAGTATCTATAATACCTATAGTAGGTAGTTTATTAGAGATATACTATACTTTCTATTACTACTAGTATAAAGATAGCTACTAATAATATAATTACATTTAGATATACTATATACATTGAGATTTAGTATGAAAGAGGTAGAAATAGTATTTAATATTATAAGATAAAGAGTTATTTTCTAAATAATAGCTAGATAAACACCTAGCTATAAATCATAACTTAATAGTAATACTAGTAAAAGCTTAGCGCACTACTACTTTTATTAATCTAATACCTAGTTATATTAATATTTATATATATAATCATGTATAATAGCATATAGAACTTTTTTAAATAGTTAGAAGTATATTTGAGTAATAATAAAGACTAATAGATTAGCTATACTCTAAATATATGTAACCCTAATTCCTAAACTATCTCCTAATCCTAGCCTAATCCTTTTACTTTTACATATGCTTATATATGCAATAATATATATGACTATTAAATCTACAAGCAAGTACGTCTATGCATAGCAAAGCATACTAAAAGCTAAGTAGAGCGTTGCCATTCGCCAAGCTATTAGTGGCGCTCTGCGGAGCTAAGCCAACAGCTGGGCCTCTGGTGTTACCTCACGTACTCCCCACAACGCTACCACACATATACATGTAGGTAGCACACACAAACATGGGACTTAAAGCGCCGCGTGATCACACCCTGCCTTGCTGCTGCACGGTAAGGAATTCGCTCTATGCTCTCTTCGCCCTTCGCCCCAACCAAAATTCATTCACTCCGGACCTAGCGACAATGGACGCGACAGTGGACGCGACAGCGGCCACTTTGACATTCGTCGAGTCGAGGTTCGGAAGGGTCTTGTCCGGCCGGTGCACGAAGTTCAAAGAGTCCGAACTTTCGACCGTGAGTGTCTTCGAGCGCGACGGCTCCGCTTGGGACCTGTGGCCGTTTGTTCGCCTGCCAAAGCGTCTCCTCGTCAAACAGTACCACCAACTGCGAAGCTGGGTTTCGAACAAGCGACCTGATGAGGTCGAGGAGGAGATCTATCAAAAGCTACGTCGTCACCAAGGTGCTACTGTCCCATACTATTACGGGCGGGTACGCCTGAACGAAGAGCGAATACCAGCACTTGCTTTCCAGTATCTCGATGGGCAGACTTTATGGCAATTCTCTGGGGCCGAGCATGCTAAGCGACGGGCATTCAAAACAGAGCACATAACTAGACAAATGGATGACATTATCAACATGTTGTCGCAGTATGAGGTAGTGCACGGCGATCTGGACCCTGATAAGCTGGACAATCTCATGCTTGTCGAGACACCGGACTGGCATGCTTACTGTCAGTTTGCCCTGGCAGCTGCTGTGGGAGTCGGTGTAGGTGCAGCGATAGTCGGCCGGGTGCCGTACAGCCTAGAGATGATGGTGGCCGGTGTGTTCCTGCTTGTGAGTCTGGCAACATACGCAAGTCTTTGTTGGACTGATCTGACCGGGAAGCACATATAGGCGGTTCTTTGGACACGGTGTAAACGCATTCCACGCGTCTACATCATCGACTTCGCCGAGGCGGAATTTTTGGAATTTCAAAAGTGCGAGAGTTTGAACCGGCGGACGGCCGAGAACGTACGAAGCGTATTCGAGATGCGCATGAGGTACAGCGCCTTGTTTACACCGCGTTGAAGACTTCTTTGAACAGCTGCCCAGAGGCCACCCGCATCCACTGCCGGCTCCTTCTTTCAATGTTCAGCTTCTTCTGCACCCCAGGAGGAACTGCATACCTATTACCCTGTCGGTCCACCCATACTTCTCGGCCATGCACTTCCCTTGTGAAGTAATAACTGTTTTCTAGGAACCACGTGCCGGAGTCGCCCAAGGTTTCAGCCAATCTCCGATTATACTGGTCCCTTACTGCTTGATAATACGCACGGCGGATGCTGATGAATCCTTGTTCCTCTCGTGTCTGAGGCTGGACCGGCAATACCCAGCAGTCTGCTACGCATGTCTGGATCTCAGCCCTCGTTGTGCAGTCGAAGCGTAGAATGAGACAATATCTCCCATCAAAGCACATGATGATGTGGCAACCGTAGAGGTGTACATACCTGTACGGCATTTCAGGGACCAACCATGGCGGGTTCAGTGACAAACGATTTACCCTCTGAGTTCTCGCCCGAGCCTCCGCGTGCCAGCAGACGGAGCCCTGATGTCAGCCCAGTCAAGCTGGTCGATGACACCTGGTCTTTACTTCTCGTCTGCGACTATCCCAGGTCCTCTCTGCCCGGCGGCGGCGTACTGTACGTGCGCATCGACAGTATATGATGAGGTGCTACTTTCGGCACCGGCGTTTCGAGGAGGCACTAGGCTGCGGAATGTTAGGTGAGGTCCATACGGCTCAGCAGACCAAGCCGCAGCTACTGGTTCTCGGACTGATGTATCCTAGAACGTAGTCACGTCTCCTTCTGTCGTGAGGGTTTCGGTACGTTCTGCAGGATGATATGGTCGACTCAAACGCAATCTGTCCGCTTCATCGAGAGGTCCAAATTTCGATTCCCACACTTGGGGGCTTCCACTACAGTAATTCCACTCTACATCGCCATATGCATCCACCCACGGCTTTTGGCTCGTCGTTGGCGCAGTGCCTGGTAGCTCTGGAATAATCGACGGACGGGATATCGCTCGAGCCATGTATGAAGAGTACTCATGGTTGGGTGCTGAGGTGGTAGGGTGTTACCGTTGACGGCGTGGGAAACGAGCCCAAAAGAAGATACTGGAGGAAGCATGAAGCGCGGTCTTATTATTATATTGTTCACTAATTGCACTGGACGGAGCGTGTGTCCAGTGAGCGGCTGCCCTATTGCTACAAGTTCAAGGCTCGTTACAAGCGCCACAGGCGCGCGTCTGCAGCATCGTCACGTACATATCCACTGAACACGCCCTCCGATCCCATCATGCACTGGGCCACGGTCAGTAGGCGCTTCGCCGCCCCCCCTCCTCCAAAGCCCGTAATCAGAAGCCTATCACGATGCACAGCCTTCGAAACCCTGGCGGATTCTATGCAGTCGCAATCTGTTTCGTCTGGGATGTACCAATCAGTACAAGTACGGAGAAGCTTGACGGCGTAGCTGTCCTTTGGTATCCTCAGTACTAGTTGCGATGCTCCAGCCATCAATGTTTCGAGGTCCTCAGTGTGCCAATAAGCGCCGCATTCATGTTCTCGCGAAACTATCATATAGGGTATCAGTACATCCACAGCGCCCTGCGAATGTATGGTGCGTCATTTAGATACAATTCCAAGTATCCCCTCGCCAAATGATGAGCGAGAATGACAGGAGTGATCCGAACATTACCACCTTTCAAGCAGTGACATGCGCCATGAGAACCAGTTGCAGCAAAATCACACCCGTGCGCACACATAGGCGAAGACAGGCACCTCACTTCTTGGCCCTCCCCTTCCCCTTACCCTTCTTCGGCTTCTCTTGCACCTCTTCATCATCGTCCTCGTCTTTTCCGGCCTTTCTCTTCTTACTCCCGCTCGCTTTCCTAGCCCCACCAGCAGTAGCAGCTGCCTTACGTTTCTTCGGCTGCTTGACATACTTGTCCTTGCTCAAATCTCCATCCTCCTCCTCACCCGCCGCATCGGCCTCATCCACCGCTTCGTCTGCACTCTCCTCGAGCGCCTCCTCCAAGTCCGGCTTCTCCTTCGCCGCTCCCCGCTTCGGCGCCACCACCTGACTCGCTTTCATGAACGGCAGAGGGTGGCTCTGCGAATTATACATCCGGGTGAATGTGGCCTTCGTCTGCGTCTCGATCTTGATCCCCTCCATGTCCGCCTCTCCAACCCCGAGCTCGAGCACCGCTTCCCAGTCCTCCTTCGTTAGGAAATACGAGTCCATGAGCTCGATGACATCCGGTACGGCTTCCTTTCCATCCAGTTGCAGGCGTTTGACCAGTCGCTCGAACAGGAGTGGAAGATACGTCTGCCTAACCTCGTGCCGGTCGGCGGACACGCGTAAGCGCATGTGGCCCTGAATCTCCTTCACCATGCGCATGAGCTTCCCTTGCGAGGAGTTCTTGCCCAGCCAAGCGGTGAAGCGTGTCTGGCCGTGTCCGGCTAGAGATCCGTACACGAAGCTCGCCGGGCGAACGAACGAAAACATGGCGTGCGTGGGCATGAGACTCCACTGTTGCTGACTGCCGTGAATCATGCGGTCGACGAGATCACCATCGCTAATGGAGTCCGCGGCCTTGCTGGCTAGGTCAAGCGTTGCAAGTTTCTTCAACTTAGGGTTGGCGTTGTATTTGTTGCTCCGCTGCGGGTTCGTCCCAAGGTAGTTCTCCTGTAGCATCAGTGGCGCGAAATCGTGGTCGTTGAAATAAAGCTCCTGCTTATCATTCAGACTGCTCATGGAAGCCGGGTTGAACAAGCCTCCACCGAGTATTTTGCTAACCATATCCCATGGCTTGAGGACGATGTGCTTTTCCCAAGCCTTGCTCATGTCTTTTCCATCCTCGTAGTTCATCGTCTGCGAGTCCAGCTTCGCCGTACTGATCATGTTTACCACCTGGCGGATATCTGCATTACTGCCCTCAATTAGCGCATTGATGACGTTCGCCGGGATCTTCAGCCCTTCGCGGAATGCGATCGTGCTGATCCGGCTGCGGATCATCTCGGTCGTTGGGCGCCGAAACGCCAAGTCGTACGTCACGTAGTCGAAGGGCTTCATTTTGGGTTGCTTGCGATCGTTGCAGATGAGGATCATTGGAATCTGCGTCTTTTTGCACACGGCAGCCAGCGCACCAACGCCACCACGGTCGCCGGCACTCATGCCATCGACTTCATCCATCACCAGCACGAGTCTCTTCTTGCCCGCCTCGACTTCATCGGTGCCGCGACCAAAGTAGCCCATGAGACTGGTAGTCGAGAGAACGCCTTTCAAGCCTGTCTCCACGAGCTTCTTACTACGGGCGTCAGAAGCATTGGATTCGACGATGTCGTAGCCTTCGAGCTTGGCGACCAGGTGCGCGGCGGTCGTCTTACCGATACCAGGTGGGCCATGGATCATGACTGCGCGGTGAATACCACTACCGTCAGGCCCAGGAAGCTTGAATCCGGTTCGCTGGTTCTTCGGAAAGGCACGCAACCAGCGCGCCAGCTTTTCGACCTGTCCCTTGTTGCCACAGATCTGAGTTAGTGCTTGAGGAGCATAGCGAACAGTCCAGAGTCTTGTGTCCGGACCCTCTGCCAATTCCTTCCCTTTGCCTTGCGATACCTGCTGTGGCCCGCTTGACGACGCCTGCGATTTCGGCTTTGCAGCAGCGAGTGTCGCACGCTCCTGCTTCTCCATCTCGGCAGCCGCCTTGCGGATCTCTGCTTCCTCTTTCGCGCGCTTCTCCGCCATTTTCTCAGCGGCCGCCGAGTCACCGCCGTTCGCCGGCAGCCGCTTGATGAGCTCGAACAGTCCGTCTTCATTGATAACCTTGAGGCTGAAATCCTTGATGGTTTGCAGCTTCTTCGGGCCTGCATCCTCTCCGAGAACAACGTAACTGGTCTTCTTTGACGGAGCAGTGGTGACCTTGCCCCCATACTCCTTGACAAGACTCTGCCCTTGCTCACGTCCAATCCGCTGCAATTGGCCGGTGAAGACAAACGTCAAACCAGCAAGGCAGTTTTCTTCGCCAGCCGGAAGATCTGAGAGGTCCATCGCACCAGCTGGAGCGGCAGAATTGGCGTGCTGCCCGTACTGAAACTTAGGCTTTCCTTGTGCTTCGTCAGACTTGGGTGGTGGAGGCGGCGGCTCGATGGTGGGAATGCTGTCGAAGATGGCCTTGATCTCTGAGCTGTCCTGTGGCGCCTCCTTCTTCTGCTTCTTTGCAGGCGTGCTCTTCTTCGCTGGTGCGGCGCGCTTCTTTGCTGGCTTCACCTCTTCGATCTCCATGTCGTCGTCATCATCATCATCGTCGTCATCATCTAGAATAGCTGATTTGCGCTTCTTACTTGCGTTGGCGGGTGTCTTCTTCGCTGGCCGATCTTCGACAATCTTTTCATCCACGTCGGAGACAACGAAATCATCATCTGCATTCGTGTCCTTCATGTCGACGTCCCCATCCGGATCAAAGTCATCTTCCTCGTCTTCTTTGAGCTTCTTTTGTTTGGTACTCTTTCGTTTCTTCGACACAGGCGGCTTGTCATCCTCGCCGTCCGTGCCTGCCTCGTAATCATCACCCATTCTTCTTCCTACTTTCGCATCGGCCTCGAAGTTATCCTTGACGTCCGCCTCGGCATTGAAATCGTCGTCCGGAAAATCATCCTCATCTAGCTCGACGTAACTCGAAGCCTTCTTGCTCCTCCTCGCGGAGCTGCGTCCACCATTGGGGGTCGCCTCAGCCGAACCATTGACCACCTTCTTCTTTGGCGTCTCATTCACGTCGGTCGCAGGCTTGCCGCGAGTCTTTGGTCTTACCGCCTCACTTCGCTTAGGCTTGCCACCTTTGCCGAAGAAGTCATCGGCTGTCGTCTCCTCTGCTAAAGGTTCAGGCTCCGCTGCCGCCCTCTTAGATGATGCTTTCAACGCAGGCTTCGCCTCCTCGACTTCATCGTCCTCATCCTCATCCTCTACTATCTTCCTCCCTCTGCCTCGTCCCTTGCCTTTCGCGGTTTCCTTTGGCTTCGGCTTCTCTGCAGGCGTGCCGGTGGGCTTGCCGCCGAAGAAGGAGCGAATGTCAGATGGCATGATCGTCACGATTGATCAATCCGGTACTGAAAGCCCTGTCAGCAGGCGATACATCGAATGCACACAGATTCACGGAAAGCGGTGGTATGTCGTGATCAGCGTGGCTGTATCAGGTCGGAAGCGAACGTGACGCGTGACAGGCACGACTCCGAAAGTCGCGATGTCACTTCCGCGGTACGGCTGGCCATATTGAGCAGTGCATAGCGAAAAGCAGCTTTGCACTAGCTTCCGCACCAATGAAGATATTTGCTAGTGAAATTAGAGGGTTATCGTTTTAGTCGATAATACACAAGTAAAGCAGTATCTGTAGTTTATCATGTTAGGCTAGTCTTAAGTTAGTAGTACTACTTTACTAGTAGTACTAGTAATCTCTTAATTGATACTGCAGATACATTAGGTACTTATACTTAGAGAAGATTCTAAAATACCTATGTAGCTTCTTCTAATAGCTATACACACTTACACAGGTAGTATTACTGATACTCTGTACTGACTATGGGGTTGGATGACTGATGCTTCGCGGCTGGTTGTGGTCTTGGCAAACAGTCCTCAGACTTCAGCTGCTACATTCGCATGGAGCATTGATATTTCAAGACTTGCTGAACTTACCATCTGAAGGGCGAAGGTGTCGTCCGTACGACTTGAGTGCCGCATTCACATCTACTCTCGCACAAGATGGCGAGCAAATACGCGCAGCCTCTCTCCACCTCTCTTCTATCCTCATTCACTGCTCGGGCATACTGTAAGTGCGCCTACTCTACAGAGTCCACCACCTTGACGTACTCACCCACTCGCAGGCCTCCGCTCGGCGCTCCAAGCGCTCGTCTCGCGGAAAACTACTCCAGTCACTTCCTCCCTCTCCAACCGCCGCCCCTTCTCCTCCACCTCCACAGCCCGCGACTGGCTCTCCCCCAAAGCCGGCGAAAGCACCAAGTCACGTAAGGGTCGCCCGCGCGTACCCACCGGCGGTAGCACGCGCGGCACCACACTCGTCTGGGGTGACTACGGTCTGCGCTTGCGCGACCACGACCGCCGCATCTCCGCCTCCCAGCTCAAGATCGCCGACGCAACGATCCGCCAGCGCTTGCGTGGCACCAAGTACCGCCTCTACCACCGCGTGTGTGCCAACATCGGCGTCTACACTTCTGGCAACGATCAACGTATGGGAAAGGGAAAGGGCAGTTTTGATTACTGGGCCGCGAGGGTCGCGGTCAGTAAGGTGTTATTTGAGCTGAAGGGAGATGTGCACGAGCAGGTCGTGCGGGATGCAATGAGACTGGCAGGCAACAAATTGCCTGGGAATTACGAGTTCGTGCGGAAAGGCGACCCGCCCGTGATGGGGATTACGAAAGTCGGAGACAGTCACGCGGAGGAGATGTTGAGGAGACCAAGATTGGGGAAGGAGGTGCCGCCGCCAAATGTGCAGAACAGTGCTATGAGGATGCCTGCAACAACATCGGTATGACGGGTTAAAGGGAGCTCATGTGTGAGAACAGGCGAGCCATATGTACTATCAAGCTGTACATTTTCGTCAAGGTTTTACTCATTCGCCATGAGTTCCGCACCTTGTTCTGGGTGTAACCGGCCCACCCAATACGCTCATTAAGCAGCATCAACCAAACGACTTATCCATCCTCGACTTAGAACATGTCCTCCATCAATGAGTACTGCCACCGCCTTATTTAGTACCTCCATACTTCGCCCCACTCACAATTGCCGCCAACTCCGTCCTCTCGCATTGGAAGCCCAGGCCCTCCAGCGCCTCACATAGCTGCAAGAACGATGAAGTCCGCGCTAGGCTCCGCCGAACCGTCTCCACGGGCAAGACTTTGCCTGCGTTTGCCGAGAGCGACATCAACCATGTCGCAACGGCTGTGGCCAAGGCATTGACGGTACCCTGTGGTGCTGGCCCAGAGGCGCTGAATCTGGAGGTCTGCTGTGAAGACGGTAGCGCTGGTGGGTGCGGTGGTAAGTACAGGTTGCTGGACTTGAAGGTTGAGGTGGCCTTCTTGCTATTGTCGACTTGCTTCAGCGTTGCCGGGCGTGACTGTGGGATAGCTTGCTTATTGGAGCTCTGAGGGCGGGAATGTTGGCTGATCGGTAACTTCACGATCATGCTCGGCTTGGTTCTCGTGGTCGGCTGAAAGGCGGCTGATGACACTGAGCACTCTTCATGCTGCTTCTTGGTCCCCTTTCCACACAATCGACGCGTGATTTCAGTACTCTCGTGGCTGTGATGATGCCCGGCGGAGATACGCCTGGTATTCTCTGGCAACAAGCTCGAGTGCGCGTTCCCACCCTTCTTGGTGCCGGACGGAAGACTGCTTCGACTGTTGACTGGCTTTGGTTCGGACGGCCTGTCCACCACCCGTTTGGTCAGCAAACATTCCACGAACCTAGTCAGCATACCGTTCCGTTAAGCCACCATGACAGCCCCCTGGCGATGAGTGCGAGCTTACGAGCACATCTTGACTTCCACCCCACCAAAGTCCATCAACCCTCCATCCGTATGATGTTCGCGAACGTGTTGCCGCAGGCGAAGGGCTTGATTGTAGAAAGCACGCGCGTCGGCGCCGGAACAGTAACCGCAAGTGCGCTCGCCAGCGCAGATGACGAGAGGCCCAGCTTTCGGCCAGGGCGGGTGGTTGTGGGAGGGGTAGTGGCAGGTGGGCATCGTAGAGTCGTGTTGGAGGTGGCTGTACGGCAGGGTATTTCGGCGATGAGCATGGGCTGAAGCCGATGAAGATGTCAGGACTGTGCAGATCTTTACATTTAGCTTCGCTGGAGCGTAGAGTAGGAGAGAAGCAAATAATGCTCGAGGAGGGGCAGTTGGTGGATTCTGCTGAGGAGAGGCGAATGCGAGTGAACCAGTAAGATAACCGCGACACCTACGAGACTGAGAGTTGGGGGCAGTATGTGATCGCGAATAGTGCTCCGGTATGGCACCAGGGAAAAGGGTAAGGCTTGCTGAAATCGTAGTGTTGATGATACTCTGGGCGCTTCGCTGCTTCTGGAGAGTGGCTAAATGCGGTCACTCCTTTGTCCTAAACTTGGTACACGTGAGGGAAGGTCGTGGAGTGTCATACTTGTTCGTTGAAGATGAAAATTCCCGTCCGAAGCACTCGAACGCACCGTGTTGGAGTAATTGTGCTCAGTTCCCTCCATCAGTCATTAGCAGCTGTCTGGACATCACCGTTGGAACAGCAACCTCACAAGTCGCTCTTGCCTCTTTTGGCAGGTGTTTCAGCTTTCGCCACCCGCAACATGAAGCAATTCTCACATACCTCACCTCACATTCTCCATTCGTATCCAAATTCACTTGACCGAGACCCAATCTATTGATCATACCGCATTGACACAGCCTGTAAGTATCCCACATCCTTTCTGTTCTCTGCGCGGCGGTGACGACGGCGGCGGCGGTGAACAATGGCGACGTACACGAACTGTCGCAAGATCGGCCTCGAGAGCGTTGCGAACATGAGGTCGGAAGGTCTGTCAACGGCATCCCAGGTTCGCCAAAGTCCAGGAAGCGAGAATGTCAGCTGTGAGGATGACGATGGCGGATCGCCATCAGAGAGTCCGCCAAGCGTGTTCGAGCGGTTCGCTGAGGCGGCGAGGCGCGCATCGAACCTGTATGAGCGGTTGGTGGTGGAGGCAGGTGAGCTCGGCGAGGAAGACGAGGGTGAGGGTAAGGACTGGAGCCGTGGCGCGATCGAGGATGAAGATGAAGACTACGGTGAAGAGGCGGCTGTTGGCGAGGAATATGAAGACCATGAGTCTGAGGGAGCTGAAGATTCCGTCAACACAGTGGTAAGCTTGTAGCTGGAACGATGGCGACGGCCGGGTTCTTTCGCTCACCTCTCCTCCAGATTTACCATGAGCCTGAGCGGGCCAGCTCGCCAGAGGATGTCATCAGTCACTACGCAGTATACCGCGCTGTGACACGCGAAGCAGAAGGCCTCATCACGCGCCACGACGAGGACAACAAAGCGCTCACTGATGAGGAGCGCAAGGACGCCAAGATCCTTCGCTTCCTCTTCGAGAACAATGAGGCGCTCACACGAGAGGTTCACGATGCCGAGGCGAACTTCGACAAGCATCAGGACAAGCGCTTCGATCAGCCGTGGGCCGCCGACGATACATGCAACCTTTTGTGGTACAATGCGAACAACCGGTACCAGAAGGCCTTGCTCAACTATAACGTTTTCCAGAAAGAGATGCTTTGTCTGAAGGAAAAGGGGCCAACGAGAATTACACGTGAAGAAATTGAATCGAAGTATGGACGACTTTCGAGGTGGTATAACTCGGAAAGGAAACGGCACTTGCATCACGAATCGAATTCCGTCGATCCAGAAGAGCTCAAGCGTAAGGACGAACGCATCCGAGATCTCGAGCAAAGACTTGAGTCCGCTGAAGCTGGTCTGCGCATGGCCCAATTTGACGTGGTCGATCTGCAGGATCGCGTGCACCAGGAGATCAAGCGGCGTGCCATGGCGCTAGAGCAAGCCCAACGTGCGGCTTGGAGCGAGTTGCAAACGATGCAGAAGACCAGATTCACTGTGGTGCGGTTCGAACAGGAGATTGACGGATTGCGCGCTGCCTTGTGGAGGGAACGCAACCCGCAGCGCGAGATGGCCTTCTCGGCACTCAAATCCGAGATTATGCATTTGCGGAGAGCACTCTGCATCGAGCGCGCCCATAATGATGCTGTGCGAGCTCGGGCCGACGAGCGTATGCATGAGTTGGCTGAAGAGCGTGCGTGGCAGCAGGCACAAGAAGAGACCCAGCAGCTACGTGCGGCGCTGAAGCATGAGAGGGATCTGAGGTACGCCAAGGAGGTGGCCATGCAAGCGGGAGTCGTTTGTTTCCCCACTCTGAACCCTCAGCATGCGAGACCGGATGGTGTCGACGGGGGCAGCGGGGTCATTTGCGAAGTGCAGCCCTCACCGGTCCACGCGCCGCAGATGCAGATGCGGGAGGGCTACGCCCCGCTCTTCTTTCGCAATTTTCGGTCCGGAAACCATGAGTACCAAACGAAGGAGAAGGAGGGTCGCTTGGAGGGTGCTTTCCGTGTGGTGACGATTTGAATACGATGCGTTCTTGGGGACGATGAGCTCCTTGGGGGTGCTGGAGCCTGGCATAGTTGTGTGGACTCTCATTGTCAGGTTCGGGAATGTATCCAAAGTTATCGAGATTAGTTTGAAAGGGAGACTAGCACCTCCCCAGTTTAGCAGAACCGTTTGTGCCACCACAAGCCTGTATCGCAGCTCAAGCTATCTGTCGAAGTCAGTTGGGCGTACATATGGCATGTCAGGTTTACCACCAAGGCTCATACACCTCCACCTTCTGCCAACACGGGCACTCGCTTCATGGAGTATCTCCGGTGGCTTGATGGACTTTTGACGCGCCGTAAGCACAACATGCGGACTGAGTGTGAGTCAGCCTACGATTCATCACCGCCGGTACGCAAAAGCTTGCGCTTCACCAAGCTGGCGGCAAAGACGGTCAGCCTTACCACGGCAGAGACAGCATGTCCCTTTCGTGTCTCAGTACTTGCGATTGACTGAAGCTCTCTGCGGTGGCCCATCACGCGGATGGTACCTTCGAGAGAGACAGCCAAACGTCAAGTATCGGCACCACGTCTCCGTGCACCCGAAGTCGCCTGAGCAAACGAAGGCCCCCGAAGTGTTCCTGTCGCTTACAGCCGAGGAGGGATCAGGCTGAGCGGGAGCCGTTCAATGGAGCCGTCTTCCAGTAGTCTTCCAACATAGCCGGGCTACTGACGTCGCGTTTGCGACCCTTGTTTTGTGGACCACCTTGGTCAGACTTGTCATCTTCCCCTTTATACCAGCCTCCGCAGCCGTCTCCAGGATTGTAGTCGTTCGGGCGACAATCGCTCCAGCATTCCTCCTGCTGATAGCGCTTCCGCGGTAGTCGTCACAGCCAACTTGCCGTTGCTGTACCCATTGTCGTTGTAGATGATAGCTCGATGCATGTCTCTGAGCCATAGAAAGTCCCCATCTCCCGCCCAAGCCGGAACAACGCTGCAGGTCCACATACCTTGGAGCAACGAGGCGTTTCCCGGACGCCACAAACTCGCCGTAGAAGTCACGCCGGGTCGACCGCGTGACCGTGCGATGAGTGGCAAGGAAGCGTAATTGAGCGACCCACGCAGACGTACAAGTGCTCCGCCACATTATGACTCCGGCGGACGAGTCTGCGCTGGAAGGATTCGTTCAAGTGCCTGGTGAATGGAATCGACGATGCGCCACCATGGCAAAACCCGGCATCCTCAACCCGCAAACTTCGCAGCGCTCACAATCTTCGTCCAACCCTCCATCTTCCACGCACCACGCCTCGCCGTCACCCTCGTCGTCACCATCGACACACCCTTTGGTTCTCCCAGATAGACTCTGCGCCCCAATTTCCACCGTGTGCTCTTCGCGCTGATCATCACACCCCCGTTCAACCAACGCTGCCGGCTCTGCAACCCGAAAATCCTTCAGTACATCCTCCTGCCTCCTCAACATGCCTCCGATATCTCTGCCTCCCGCGGTCTTCCCTTCTCCTGCGCTCATCACCATGTTCGTCACCGCCACATTGACCAGACTCAGGTTCCAACCCGCTTTCTCCGGGTGCAGTTTGCGGAACATGTTCACAAGCGTTTCTCGCACGATGCGCGAAGCAAGACTGTCGATGCTTTCGGACAGAGAGAAGACGAAGTTTGGTAGAGGTCCTGAGTGGGAAATGCGCTTCAAGGAGCGCTGACGTGTGCCGTCCGGTTGTAGGGGAGAGCGAGGGCGTGTAGTGAGACGAAGGGTGCGAGGATGGGCAAGCCATTTCTTGTGTTGGTATGCGCGGCTTTTCGGGATGCTATCGGGGGCGCTTTCTTCGCCCGAGAGAAGGCGGTTATCAGAGTCGGAGAGGTCTTCTGCATCAGCGGTCAAATCGATTCTCATCCTCGTAATCAAACTTTTGGCCAGCACCTCCAGCTCTCGCAGCAACTCAGGCATGGTATCTAGCCGGATGTAGCTGTCTTCGATACTGATCTGGCTCGGGACAGATTTCGCTTGACCGACCTCCGTATCGTCTACTCCGTGAAGTAGACACCAGACCTTGTGTCCGATGCCGTGCGGTGAGCCAGGGCCGCTGAGCAGCTTCTCTAGCATATCCGAGTTCACGTCGGGATGATTGCGGACGTCAGCGACGGTCACGTGTTCCTTAGTCGCGCCATATACCAACCCCGTGTCAAACGAGGCCGAGCGAGAGAGGACGACCTCGCGGAGTCTCTGGCTGAGCTTGAAACCGATACCAGGTATTTTGCCGACTTCGTGGGAGTCCATGAAGATCGTGACGTTGCTATCGAATGGGGGCAGGAGCGTTGTTTGCCCCTTCGGTTTATTAAGGTTGCCGACAAGTTTGGAGAGTAGCTTGGACGTCGTGATACCCACGGTGGAGGTATAGCCTTTGTGCTGCTCTAGTTGGTGGCGCATATGCAAGGCCAGATGGCTGCCTAAGCGGAGACGGAGGGTCAGGTCGTCGATGGCCATTTGAGGTGCCTGATAGTCCTTCGGGAAAGGGTGTCCGGCGACACTTGAGGCGTCAAAAGGAAAGCCATGCGTTGGGTCCTGTTTGGCCATTTGAAAGAAAGCACCCGAGAGGTTGTGTCGATTGATCATCTCCACGTTATAGTCGATCATGTCCGTTACGTCCATCCAGACCTGATGGTTTGACGATCAGTCTCGCGGTACCGCAATAAACCCAGATCTCATGTCCGTCCACACTCACCTCATCGAACCCCAACCTTTCTACCTTCCCATTCCACGAGAATGCCTTGAGGTACTCATACAGCTCCTTACTCGCATCGCGGAAACGACTGATATCCTCTCCTAGCTCGATAACCACATCGGGACATATTCTCTTCGCGTCTCGGATAAGCTGGAGCTTATGCAGGCCGCGACGCCGGGCCTCATAGTTGCAGGTGACGATGATCTGCTTCTGCTGCACAGCGAAAGGAAGGGACTTGAGGGCCGGATTCTGGGCTTCAAAAACCGAGGCGTAGAAGCAGTCGTAGTCCTACTCTTTATGTCAGCATAAGTGAACCCGAGGTCATTGCGCGGATGAGTTTACAAAATGTATGATCACCCTCCCGTCTTTGCGTGGCGGGATCTTGCGGGCTTCCATATTGGGCGCATTGTTGAGTCGGCTCGTCTCGACAACTCAGACGATGGCCAGATGGTGAACTGGCTATTTCTCGAGCGAGGTATGCAGATACGGCAAGCACGTAAACGTAAAGTTGAAGAGTGCTTTGCCTTGCGCAGTTGGAACCGTGCAAAAGACTGGTGAGTTACGTTGGCGTTCGAGGTACGATAAAAGGAGATGAAGCCTACCTATGTACCTAGATAGGTAAGCTCCGTTGCCTGCACCTCGACGCGTTGATCTATGCTCTCTACATACATGTACCTACATGGCGCGAATAATTGCACCTTATGGTCTAAACTCTTGATAAGTAGTGCTTTAGCTAGAATGTGTATTTAATCTTTATGTATAACCTAGAGAATAACAATATGAACATTCTTAGTACTAGCTATAATAATATAGCTTTTAGTAGCTATATTTCAATATTATATAGTATTCTTCTATAAATAAACTATAGCTTTCTTTATTCTATAATGAAACTCTAAAGCATGATTACTATAATAAGACAGCTTATTGTATAAGTTAAATAGCTAGCTAAGTACTTAGATAATCTACTAAAGTTTAGAATAGAGATGACTTTCTATACAGAGAATGTATATAGTAGATAGCTACACTACATTCGCCATTGCTAGCAGCCTAACTTTATGTGGTATTATGATACAATCAGCAGTACATAGGTACTCTACATTTGGTGGGTTCCAGAGAACGTAAGCGTGCGCTATAGTCACGTGCAGTATGGTGGGATCCTAGGTATGCACCCATACGTCATTCGTTTTCCCTGCGCGCCACATGTTGGGGCGTGGTGAGCGCCACTTCGGTGTATCAAGTGTCAGTCGAGCTTGTAAACTTCTATCACTGTCTTCATGGCATCCGACACTCATGTTCGGCAAAAAGGCGCCAGCCGAATCGAACGTTGGCACTGCTGTTGACCAGAACAGCGACCAAGACGCTTCACAACGTGAGACTACAGCGGCCAAGGCGCAACAAGCACTCGACGATCCAGCCCGAGAGCACGACGACGGCGACGACCCGGAACCCGCCAAAGGCCGCTCGTGGTGGACGACAGCGACGACTGCCCTCTCGCACTTCGACCTTCTCTCGTCCCTCTCTTCATCCGCCATGGCCTCGGACATGGACGTTGGCAAAAGCCTGAGCGAGGCTGCCGCAGCCCAGGGGGTTGACGTCAAGGACCTCGCCAAAGGCGCTGATAAGGATCAATTGATCCAAGCGCTCGCCGCTCAGCAGGATGCCACCGGCTTACTCTCCAAAGCGATGGGTCTCAAGGACCGGGCGATGAAGTGCATGGACCCGCAAGAACGGCAGCGGATGCTACAGGAAAGCTACGACAATGAAGTCAAGGCGAACGGACAGAGCGCAATGGCGAGGCGCATGCAGAGTGGGCTTTGGCAAGGCGGTGTCGGAGGCGCGGGGATCGGGGGAGGAGTGGGGA
>Ga0058704_10000071_pt1 | contig 49773 bp, 48 predicted proteins | sample AgamicMgSfe_FD_71363 | JGI IMG/M metagenome (GOLD analysis project Ga0058704, IMG submission 71363) | Agave microbial communities from Guanajuato, Mexico - Mg.Sf.e | ecosystem: Host-associated > Plants > Phyllosphere > Phylloplane/Leaf | place: Guanajuato, Mexico | collected 2012-05-30
CGCCCTCACCCTCCACCTCCCCAGCCCACAAACACCGCACCTTGCTCCCCACCTCGTGCCCCTGCAGCGTCGCCACCACCCTCCCGGACCGCGCCTCGACGCCCCGCACGCCGCCGTCGTCCCCGTTGACCCACACGCCCGATCCATCCGGCCGCCACGCGACCGCCGGCGTCGAATAGGCCGTCTGCGGCGCCAGGGTCGTGCAGTGGATCCGGATGGCGGCGTGCTCGCGGTCCGCGACGGCGAGCGCGGCGCGGGCTTGCGAGGCTTGCGTTTCGGGTGCGGCTGGGTCGCCGGCGGTGTCCAGGAGGGATGTCCTGAGACGAGGGGGCTGGGAGACCGCGGGCGCGGCGGCGGTCGGGTGTCGGTCTTCTTCTGGTCCGTCGTCGTAAGGAGGCGTGAGGAGACGGACGATGAGCAGTTTCATGTGCGGGACGGTGGAAGTGCCGACGGCGATGAGGGATGGGTCGGTGGGACAGAGCGCCAGGGCCGACGGGGTGAAGGCGACCCAGGCGTTCGAGTGAGGTGCCAGGTTCTGCCTGCCGAGGAGGCGTGGCGTTTCGCTGGTGGTGGTGGTGTAGTAGTAGAGGAAACTGCTGTCCGTCCGGCTGATGATCAATATCGGTTGCCCGGCTTCCGGGTGTCGCGTGAAGACCATCGACTCCGGCTTCGTGGGCAGCGTGATCACCGCGGTCGGCTCACCCATTCTGACCGCGCCGTCCGCGCTTTCGGTCGGTCGATAGATGTTCACCTTGCCGTCCCATCCCGCCGTGGCCACCAAAGGCTCGACGGGGTCTTCGCGGATCGCGACCTTGACCACATACTTCGAGTGATCACGTCGCGTGTCCACTGTGCGGCCGTCGAGGTCGCTGACCACGACTTGACCGGACATGCATGTCGTGAGCAGGTACCTTCCCCTGAAGACGACACACGCCAGGATCGGAGCATCTTGCAAACCCGCGAGTGACGTCCGCAGTGCTCGGCTCGTGGGGTTCAGGATGTGAAGACGGCGGTCTGCGGTCGAAGCGAAGAGCAGCCAGGATGAGGCCGTCTCCCTGTACGCCACCGTCAGGTCGATCGTACTGTTGGTAAGGAACCGTGAGAACATACCCGTTCCCTCCCCTCACCCGGTCCCCGGTAACACTCAGCACATTCGCCTTACTCGGCAAACTCGTGACCGCATTTTCGACCGCGGGCGCTTCACCAAATCTCGTCAGCGAAGTCTGCCATCAATGAAAGTCGAGGACGGAGGAAAAAACATTCAAAGAACCTACCGGGCTCCTTCCATCCACCCTCTCCACCCTCACCCGCAACACCCAACTTTTCGAACCGCACGCTCACATCAAACATCCTCTTCTCCTCCAGCAACGTCTCGAGCGTCAAGTCGCCCTTCGACACCGCGCCCGCGTCCGGCGGCAGACCCGCTTCGGCGATGAAGGCATCGTAGGACTATATTTCGTCACCCTTCACTTCTTAGCGGATCTGTCAGTCGTTCGACTCGGCGGAGATGCGGTGGAGATGGGAAGGGCCCGTAGAGGGGATAAGGAGTGGATGTGGGTAGGTTGGATGGACAGGCTTACCTCACTGTAATTGTTCGATTGGAGGAAGCGGGCGACGATGATGGCAGGGGAGTCGGTCGCTGGCATCTTGTCGCTTCTCGAGGAGGGTGGAATGGTTTTTCACGCAATGTTTGTCTATGACCAGGGGTTTGATCGGGCTATGAGCGACATTGCTGTGTCCGTATTGAACAGCAATGGACTGTCGGAGGGTGGCGGCGATCTCGACGTGACAGCTTGCCAAGACCGTACGGTACAGTACTTCATACCTACAGGTAGGTACATGTACGAGAGGATACAACATCGAGATTCTTCACGTTACCAACGACTGGTTGAATCCTTGACTTCGTTACCAAGGACAGCGAGAAGATGCACAACAACGAGCCGTTGTCGTCGTCTGCACTACGAAACTCCTCTCCTTGCAAGGCACATAACATCAATCAGAGAAGAACTTGAAGCCAGAAAACAGATCCGCAGCTTTCGCACAGGCAAGTGAATATACATATACATACATCTCTACACCGAAGCGGAGATTAACTACCTACATCCGACCTCTATCCGATCTTACAGCGCCACCTCTTCCCTCCGGCGAGCAGGATGACCACGACATCCGCCGCAAGAAAGCCATGTGAAACAAACGCCCATTTCGCCGATCCAATGCACAATGCTGTAGGTACTGCTGCCCGGAGATGCCATATGTGACGCTTGAATGCTAACCCCTTCCCGATCAATTCTCTCCACTCTTTCTTGAGATCCATCCGCGGAGGCTTCGCGACAGGGAGGTATCGCGCTTCTCCATCGGTCTCCACCGTCTGCGTACGAAGCATACCCGCTCGTGCGCGGTCAGCGGATACTGTCGGTAGGCAATCAAGTCCAAAGCCGCGACACTTCTCATGAGCCGTCGCGCAGTGATCCACCTCCTGATTCACCCTCTCCCACGCTTTTCCCCCCGATCCCCTTGAAAAACCGCTCCAGAGAACATCTCTTACTTCTTATTCCTCTCCGCCCTCTCCTTCTCGAACTTCGCCACCAGCTCCTTCTGCAACTGCATCGGCGCCGGGGCATAATGGCTGAACTCCATCGAGAACTCCCCCTTACCCTGACTGGCCGCGCGCAGCTGCGACGAAAACCCAAACATTGCATTCAGCGAACAGTCCGCCATGAGCGTGAAATCCTCCGGCCCTATCTCCGTATCGTTGATCACCGCGTTGCGTTTGTTCAGTAAGCCGACGATGTTACCCTGGAACTCGTTGGGCGCGGTGATGACGGTCTTCATGAGGGGTTCCAGGACCTGCGGCTGTGCGGCCTGAAAAGCCTTACGGAACGCCTGTTGGGTGGCATTCTTGAACGCCATTTCGGAAGAATCGGTCATATGGGTGGCACCATCGTTGATCACCATGCTGGTGCCCAAGACGCGATGCCCGAGCATGGGACCCTGCGCGCAGGACTGCATGAAACCCTTCTCGCAGGCGAGCAGGTATTTCTCGCTGATGGTGCCGCCCATGATCTGTTGCTCGAAGGCGTTGTCGCCCAGCTGGCCGGTCGGCTCGATGTATCCTACGACACGGGCGTAGTCTCCGGAGCCACCAGTTTGCTTCCTGAGAAGGTGGTCAAATTTGACGTGTTGTTGGATAGTCTCACGGTACGCGACTTGCGGTTGACCCGTGACGACTTCGACACTGTACTCGCGCTTCATGCGCTCGACGTAGATTGAGAGGTGCAACTCGCCCATGCCGGAAATGATGCTCTCCCCGGACTCGGTGTCAACATGAACGCGGAAAGTCGGGTCCTCACGCTGAAAGCGGTTGATGGCTTTGGAGAAGTTGGGGGTGTCCTTGGTGTGCTTGGGTCGAATGGAGAGTGAAATGACGGGGTCGGGGACGAACATGGATGTCATGGTGTACCCAAGCCCACCGTCCGCGAAGGTATCGCCGGACGCGCAGTCCACGCCGAACACGGCACAGATCTCACCCGCACCGATTTCCTGCACATCCTCCATCTCATTCGAGTGCATGCGCACAATGCGTGGGATCTTGACTTTCTGACCCGTGCGAGCATTGGTGACGTGTTGGCCCTTTTTGAGGGAGCCTTGGTAGACACGGATGTACGTAAGTTGACCGAAGTTTGACTCTTCGAGCTTGAAGGCGAGGCCGACGAATGGAAGACTGTTGTACGAGACAAGCTTGACGGGCTTTTCGTCGCGCCTGCGGTCGAGCGCGAGATTCTCCACTTCAGACGGGTTGGGTAAGAAATCGCAGACTGCGTCGAGCATAGGTTGTACGCTCTTATCCGCAAGTGCAGAACCCATGAGGACGGGTGTGAACTTGAGACCGATGGTGCTTCGGCGGATGGCGGCCTTGATCTCCAGTGGTGAAGGCGTTCTCTCTTCCAAGAACGCGTTGGCGACCTCCTCGTCCACATCCGCAAGTGTCTCGATCAACATTCGCCTCTTTTCCTGCGCAAAATCACGAATGTCGGCCGGCACCTCGTCCTCACGAATAATTTCTCCCTTCTCACCCTCGGAATACAAGGCCTTCATCCTAATCAAGTCCACCACACCCTTGAAGCCGTCCTCCATGCCGATTGGCACCTGCACTGCGGCCGCCGGGATCCTCAACTTCTGGTTGATCCCATCAATCGCTTTCCACGGGTTGGCGCCAGCTCGGTCCATCTTGTTGACGAAGGATATCCTGGGCACATTGTAGCGTCTCATTTGTCTGTCGACAGTAACGGTTTGAGATTGCACACCGGACACCGCGCATAAAATCATCACGGCGCCGTCCAGCACGCGCAACGCACGCTCGACTTCAATCGTGAAGTCTATGTGACCCGGCGTATCGATCAGATTGATATGGTATTTCTCATCCTTCAGTTCGCCCGTCACAGAGTCCGGCTGTTTCTTGATCCAGTCGCAGAATGTTGCCGCCGACTGAATGGTGATACCCTTCTCCCTCTCCAAGTCCATGCTGTCCATCTTCGCGCCAACGGCATCTCGACCACGTACCTCGTGGATATCCTTGATGCGGCCAGTATAGAACAACACTCGCTCTGTGGCCGTCGTTTTACCCGAATCAATATGTGCTGCAATGCCGATATTCCTGACCTTGTGCAATCGCGCCGCCTCTTTCGGATCGAGATTGTCAACGATTGCTTCTTGGGTCAATGCTGACGGGTCTTGCATAGCGGTCTCCAGCACCGCCGCTGCAACACCAGACTGCCATCGCCTGCTTTGCCATTGATTCGGGAGGCTGCCTATTCTCTGGTGGTTCTGGCCTGCTGTGAGTTGCCGCCGTGTAGGGAGCGCCGCGGAGGCGAATCGTCTACGGCATACTGCTGCTGACTCTCCGCTGCGAAAGGCGGCGTTGCGCAATGATATGCGCACGAGATTCTGGACTCGCATGGTCGCAAAAGACAAATAACGAACGACACGTGACAGGTGAGAAGTGAATGGTAAATGTCTCGAGCGTGGCACATTTTCTCGAGCCCGACTACGCGGAGGAGACTCGGAGGGAACCCGACTGCGGAAGACTTCCGCTCAACAGCTAGACGGTCACCCTTGAATTTGCGACAGCCAGCACTTCCCTTCACCAAGGTGAGTCCCGGCCATACAAGCCCGCTTGCGACACACTCACACATAGCTCCAGATACCATACGTTATGTCGCTGGTACCGGCGCGTAACGGTGCTAACGCGCCACCTCCACGCTCCGCCGATCTCGTACAAGCCCCGCCAAAAACCTCCACTAAAGGGAAGGTCCCGACAGGCTTCGCACAGGAGATTGCCATTTCCGAGCAGTCTTTTCGGAATCTTCATCGCGACGTACAATCTCAACATTCAGCGGGCAGGAAGCGCAAGCGGGAGACGAAAGGCGACAGCGGCGTCGTCTACGGCCCCGGCGCTTACAAGGGTCCGTGGGCGAAGTATGAGGAAAGGCGAATAGACAGCGACAGCGGAGAAGAGATCGAAGTTTCGGGCGACGAGAGCGGAGAGGAAGTGGTGTACGAGGAAGATGCTATCGTACCCGTGCCGAGCAAGGGCATGCTGGCGGGCACGGGCTATGCGGAAACCAATGCCGAGAAGGAGACAAGCACCTTCGAGGGGTCACAGCAATTCGACTATCAAGGCCGAACGTACATGCACGTTCCGCAAGATCTCGATGTGGACCTGACCTCCGACTTCGAGAGCTTGGGCTTGAAGTGCTATACCCCGAAGAAGCTCATTCACACCTACCAATCCCACGGCAAACCCGCTCACGACCGCGCCCTCACCGCCTTGAAGTTTTTCCCTTCCTCTGGCCACCTCCTGCTCAGCGCGGCCGCCGACGGCAAAGTCAAGCTTTGGGATATCTACCACGACCGCGAGCTTCTGCGCACCTACGCCGGCCACACCAAGAGCGTGATCGATGTCGACTTCACCCCGGACGGTACCAAATTCCTCTCCGCATCCTATGACCGCCAGCTCAAGGTGTGGGATACCGAGACCGGGGCATGTCTGGGCCGCTACAGCACCGGCAGTACCCCACACGTCGCACGTTGGCAACCCTCGGACCCCAGCGGATACGAATTCGTTGCCGGCATGCACGACAACAAGATCGTGCAATTCGACACGCGCCTCCCAGCCTCGGACGACAAAAAGAACCCCATACAAGAATACGACCACCATCTCGGCCCCGTCAATACCATCACCTTCATCGACCAGTCGCGCCGCTTCATCACCACTTCTGACGACAAGTCCCTGCGCGCATGGGAATACAACATCCCGGTCCCCATCAAGCTCATCTCCGACCCGAGCATGTTCCCCTACATCAAATCGACTCCTCACCCGACCAAGCCCTTTGTCCTCCTGCAGTGCTCCGACAACAGCATCCATGTCTACTCCACAGCTGGCGACAAGATCCGACAAAACCGAAAGAAGGACTTCCGGGGCCACAACGTGGCCGGGTACGGCGTGGACGTGTGCGTGAGTCCGGACGGAGGCGTGGTGTGCTCGGGTGACAGCGGAGGCAGTCTGTGCTTTTGGGATTGGAAGACGTGTAAGCTGTGGTCCAAGGTGCGGGCCAGTGAGGAGGGCAAGGCGGTCGTGGCGATGGCGTGGCATCCGAGGGAGAGCAGTAAGGTCGTCAGTGGGGATCTGGATGGAGTGGTGAAGTATTGGGATTAGCACAGGACGACAATTAAGCTAATAGCACACTTCGAAAGCCCTCACTCTGGACCACTGCTCAGTAAACACACCATCTGCTCCTGAGCCGGAAGAGCCAGACTCGTGATAGTTCAACGAAAACCTAAAAGAAAGGCATTCTTGGGCGTACGTGATAGAGTGACACTTCTCAATAGTGCGCACGACACTTCACGCACGAGGACTCCATACTCCCAGCATACCATAGGCTGTTCCACAGCGCAGCACATTCTACGGCCCAGCTAGCAAAGACCTTGATCAACCATTCACCAAAGTCTACATAACAGCATTCTGAGTGCCTAGGCAATGTCTGCTTCATCTCTTTCCAAGCCCAACTCCACGTGTTGACAGGACGGCAGGCCAAAGTGTATCCGAAGCAGATCAAAAAGAATCGATATAAGCACTTCTAGCGGCACAACGGAAAGCCATTGGTATAAAAGGCAATGTTGCAATTTGACATCCGTGCTAATTTTTCAAGCCTTTTCTTTCGGAAAGGTCTCGCGGTGGGCGGCGTGAGAGGGGTAAGGGGAAGGCTGACGCAGACTGGGAATGTGGGAGGTGAGAGGAAAGGCCGCGAAAAGCTGGCTGGGGTTGTTTCGTCGTGACGCATTGGGAAATTTTCCTGGCAACGGAGGAAACAAGACATGTACAAACGGTCAAGATACCACTATAACTCACTATGTGCACCGGAGGACACGGCGGCTGCCGATACCTTTTCGGCGAGACGTTGCGCCTCTCGTTGGCTGGCGGTTGGGCGAATGTTACCGTCCCAGAGGGCGCGGATGGCGAGATCGAAGCGCGCGCCCGCGAGGTATGCTGCGACGAGCTGGAGAGGAGAGAGTTAGTACGGATCCCGTGTGCGTGCAGGTGGAGTTTCTTCGGAGGGTTGGGGATACGTACCATTAAACCCGTGATGAAAACCAGAGTGAGCAACACGGCCCCAAGAATGTAAATGGTGTCCCATTTCTCCTCCTGCGCTTCCTTCTTCTTGCGTAACTCCTCCTCCGTTGACAGCGGCTTCTCCTCTTCCGTCACTGCGGTCGAAGCGTCAGGCGGCAGTGTCCGTGGTGTCTGCGTTGGAAAGATGCCCTCGATGAAGCGCTCGATCTTGCCGCATGCGATGCTAATCTCCAGGAAATGCGGGTCGCGCGGCGAGTTCTTCCGGTGGATCTTCCTCGCATACTTCTTGAACACGTCGTAGACGAGCTGGAGGTTCTGCGTCGATTGCATCATGAGCTCGCACGCGGTGCCCTTGGTGATCTTGATGTTGCGTTCGAACATGGCGTAATTTTGGAAGCACAGCTCCAGGGTGGCGATGGCCATGGCTTGTGGGATCGCGACAAAGTTGAACACACTTTGCTCCTTCACGCCCGCCATGTAGAAGAGGCAGTCATCCGCACGCCGAAGAGCGATGAGGACCATCTCGCTCTGACATTGCAGCGCCTTCTCCTTGTTCTCTGGCAAGAACAGTTCGTCGAATTTGGTCACGTACTTGCTCCATACCTCCTTTGGCCAGAAATACCGCTTATCTTCGTGATCTTCCCGGATGTCGCGGATGATGTTCGTCTGCTGCAGAAACTGGCCCATGGACTCCATAAGTTCTGGTCGCTCAAGCAGCGCCGGATTAGCGAGCTTCGCCTCGACGAACAACCGCGTCAGACCTTCTCCCACCAGACCAGCTACGTAGTGGCAGTACAGCTCGTAGTCCTTGACCGTCTGCACACCATTGGCGTTGTGGTCCTGATTTTTGGCATAGTCCGCCATGCCATTGCCCATACGCTTGGTGATGTCCGCGACGATGACTCGATAGGGCTCCTTGACGTGGTTGAACTCCTTCGCCACGCAGTCAAACTTGACGAGCAGCTCGCGATCCTTCTCTTTCGGCCCGTTGCCATTGTATGTCCAGCCTTCATCTTCGAGGTGCTGGTGGAAATCCCGCAGCAGGGGCTCCTTCTCTGCAATGTCAATGGTCATGTCATCCTCGATCGTGTCGAGGCCTCGTAGTATGAGGTAGAACAGGCAGACAGGGACGAGGAGCTCAGGGTGCAGTTCTTGAATAACGGCTGCGAAGGAGCGGGAGGTGAGTTTCAGAAGGCGGAAGCACTCCTTCAGCGTCTCCGACTCTTTCTCCTCGTTGCGTTCGTGCACTGGGTTGTGCCATGTCGACCATTGAATGATGGCTCGGAGCTCGTTGGCGTGGACGAGGTAGTATGCGATGGTGGAGAGTGAAGGCATGGTTGGCGGAGATGGTGAGAAAGTTCAGTCGAGCGGGTCTTGGAAGCGGTCAAGGACCGCGGAAGTCAGTCCGGGCTATGAAGGCAGACTCATTCACAAGGACGTGGTGGCGACGTCGATGGCAAGGGGTCGGCACAAAGGAGTTGGACGGTAGTAGTGGGGGTTGTGGAGTGGTCTGGTCGAGATGTTGTGTGAGAGTGGTGTGATTGCTCTGCGCCATTGGAACTCGCCGTAGTCAGTAGTCACGTGCGGGACGGGAGCGGCCTCGTCTCCAGCAACCAGGTGGGGTCCACGGACGATCAACGACCACATGAAGGCGACAAGGTGTTCATAGCCTGCACGAACTTCATTTGAGACCTTCGTTGCAGCTACGAGATACGTTCTTGCTCCAGACCATTCGAGCACCCTATCCCACATTACCACCCAAGAACCATGACCTACCCAAAAGCCCCATTCAACCCACCCTTCCCTCAATCACTCCCCCTGCTCCTCAACCTCCTCCCACCCCTACCAAGCCCAGTATTCGCACCCAGAGCCGCGTCCAACGGGACATTTTCTCTCCCCTCCGCCGTCCCAGCCACAGTCACCCGCGTACTCCGCTTGATGGGCACCTTGCTCTCGACCTGCGACAGCAGCAGCGGATTAGTGTCATGTCTTTTCAAACCCGGCGCGGCAAGGACCTTGCCAGCTTCTGCTCCCCCCTCAGCACCCGTAGCGCCAGCGGAGACAGAGCCAGTGAGGCTGCCGAGTCCTAGCGCGGCCACATTAGCGTCGAGTTCGCGGAGACTGCTAGGGTTTGCACTTGCGGCCTGCTGCGGGCGGCAAGCGGGCGCAGAGGATGAGTGTTTGGCGGTGGTAGGTACGATGAAGGCAGGAGGCGTGTCGGTGAAAACAGCGGTCTTGTTCGGGCTGGCTGGCGGTTTCGTCGGGCTTGCCTTCGCGATTTTGGACGGCGAGCGCTTGTTTGGCGACTTCGTGGGCGATGCCGGACGTTCCGTTTGTCCCGTACCGCCGCGCAGGCGATCGAGGAGGCTTTCGTGGGCTTCTGTCCTGGGCAGGACGGTCGGGTACGCGTAGGATGTCTTCGCTGGCGTTTCGCCTGTGGCAACGTACTCGGCGATTTGCGCAGCGCTCGTGTCCTTTCGCAAGAGGCGCAGGGCCTCGCGCACGTCTCCGCGAGCAGACATCGTTGGCAGGGTCTCCTGCAAGGCGCTGGCGCGCTCCTGTATGTCCGTATCGAGCGACTCGGTCCGTTCGTAGGATGTTTCGAGATGCTTGCCAATGCTCTGGTAGCTCTGCTGCACGTCCCCCACGAGCCGGGTGAGACTGGTCGTGTGCACATCGTGGTGCTCGTCGTTCTGTGCTCGCACCCTGGAAAGTATATCATCAAGGGCGACCAGCTGGCTGTCCATCTGGACCATCTGACCATGGACGATCCGGACCGTCTCGCCGTGAACGGCTTTCGTGGTCTCTGTCAGCTTGGTCGTTTGTTCGTTGGCCCTCGTCCAGTCGCCCTTGAGTTTGCTCTTGATGACTTCTCGAGACTTGACGGAAGAGTCGATGAGGGTTTGCGCGTGGACGGTCCAGGTATCCATTCCGCTGCCATATGCCTGCTGGGCGATCCGATAATCTTCTTCAGACGTTTTGATGCGCTTGTTTGCAGCCTCAATGTGATCGCAGATGCGCGTCTCCTGTGCCGTAGCCGAGTCGTTGATGAGTCCGGTTATCTTCGCGATGAGTTCTGCTCGCTCAACGGCGGCGGTCTGGCGCTCGAACTCTGCAGCCTGGTGAAGCTGCTGTTGCGAAACTCGGCCAGCTTCGACGAAGGTGCTGTTTGCTGTTACAATGTGCTGTCGAAGCCGTCGGGCCTCCACCTGCTGCTCATTCATCCGCTTGATCATGTCCTCAAAGACGGCTTTGAACTCTCGACCAAGCGAGACGTAGGAGTCCTGCAGCTGGCTGTGAAAGGAGCCGAGCTCGCTAGCAATGCCGGCACTGATACGCTGCGCAGCCGCAAACAGATCGTTCAGGCCGGCACCGACTTTGTGCTTCACATCCTCACGCAGAGTGCCAATCTCTTGCAGAACACGATTTATGTCCTCTTTAGCTTTCCCATTCTGCGCGTTAACTTCCGATTCAGACTGTCGGAAAGCCGAGGCCTTCTCTTTTAGGAAGTTCTGGGATGATCGGAGCTCCTGCAGCTCGCCGGCCACAAATGTTTGCATACGACCTGACAGCGCAGCGAGGAGGTTTTCTTGTTGACTCTGGAGAGCCTCAATGCGCTCCTCGACAGCCAAAGTGGTGTCAGCGACACGGGTCTGCGAGTCGCCCCATTTGGTCCGGTTTGTCGACTGTAGCGCTGAGCGTCTCCGCAACTTAAAATGCAATCTGTCTACGTGCTCGGTGGTTGTACCCAGAGTGCTCAAGAGATCTTCGCCGACGGCAGTCAGCTTCTGCTCGGTCTCTTGATGCGCCTTTCGCAAGTGCGTCTCCTCGACGAGCTGGCGTTTGGTATGGGAGAGCACGATATCGGTCTTCTCCAGCACGCTGTTCGTACCATCAAGCATCATCCGAGTCTGTTCATTGTCCCGCTTAAGGCTGTGGAAGGTTGTCGTCAAGACGAATAGCTCCTGGACTCGATTGCGAAGATTTGTTTCCATCGTCTCAATCTTATCGCGTTGCTCTTCGGCCAATATCCTTCGGCTCTCGGACTCGGTCGTGATTTCCTCGTATGATTCAGTAGTCAAATAGACGCCGTTTCGTTGCCGGGTAGCGATCAACTCAGATTTGAGCTTCTCGATTTCAGCAGTGAATTCTCGGAGCAACGTCTTCTTCTGGACCGTCTGATTGACTTGTGGCTTGTTGCGGATATTCTTCGCTCGAAACGCATAATCAAGCGTGCTGATTGTCTCTTCAAGGTTGCTCTTCGCCGGTGATAAAGTTGCGATAATGCACGTCTTCGTCCGGCCACCAAGCGAGTCTTGCAAGAGTCGTGTAAGCTTCGACTCTCTGTACGGGATGTGACTGCTCTTGTCCACCAGCGCATTGATCACACGTCCAAGAGTGAGCAGGGACTTGTTGATGAGACCTGCTTCCGCGGCGCGCTTGTTCTCTGCGCCTGACCGCTGGATGTTCTCGGAACCGGCCAAATCAACCAAGTTCAGTTTTCCAGCAGATACGAAATCCTCGCCGGTCTCTGATGTCCTCTTGATATACACCGTGACGGTGAACACCGTATGCGATCGTGACGAGAGATCGTTGCACTTGGTCGCCGCAACCTGACGCTTGTGGCTTCCAACGCGCAGAAGCTGGATTCCCTTGGCGGCGCTCTTGATGTGACTTTCTTCCATGCCTTGTACGAGAGTCGTGGTCCTGCCGCCTTTGTTCGCATCGTCGAAGATTTTCAGCTTCGTGTTGTCGTCGGGCGACAGCAGGTCGCGCAGCTCCTCATTGTACAGTTCGATGAACGAACATTTCACGCTGTTTTCGCTCGTTTCGGACTCGTCTTCGCCAAGTCGAGCGAACAAGGCGTGGAGGACGCGAGGAATTATTCCAGCTGCGTCGGGAATGGGCAGCGTCTCGGCGATGTCACCAGACATCGTGTATGTCTTTCCGGTGCCCGTCTGGCCATAGGCAAAGATAGTACAGTTGAAGCCGGCAAGGACCTACAACCATCAGTGACCGTCTCGGTCTCATCTGTGACTCGACTTACTTCGTCCAGAATCGGCGCGACCACTTCCTCAAAGACCATGCCTTGGTCGGCGGCTGGAGAGAAGACCTTGTCGAATTGGTATGACTTGTTGCTCAGCGCATTTGGTCCCATCGACAGGTCCACCTTTTTACCCTTCACTCCATCCGTCGACACCACGACGCCGCTATTCTCACGCACTTCTCGGTCATTGCGCCCGCGGCACCTGACCACAACATTGATGTTCGTCTCCTCGGCACCATCTTCGAGATCATTGCCTGCTTTGCGCTTCGGTGTTCTTGATTTGGACGACGCAACGCTGTCCGCTGGTGAGACTCGTCCGCTGAGGGTTGGTGTTGATGTTTGCGCTCGGTTGACACCCGGTCGTGCGGTGGGTGGGCGCATCGTCGAGATCTTCTTCGCCGGTCCAGCTGGTCTTGCTGGAGCCGGAGCTGCCATCGCTATACCACTTGACGCACAAAGTGATGCGACTGACCTAAATGGAAGTGGACAAGGAAGGCTTGAGACGATACAGCGCTGTGTTGCTGTATAACTGCTCGGCTGTTGCTATGGCGATTACATGTGCACTCACAGCGGCTGTGGCCCGAGCTTCAGGCTACCTATTCATGCTATGGGCGTCAACTGCATGCATCAAGGCTGTATATCACCTGTGTGATCTCTCACCACCATCCAGACACGCAAGTTTCGAGGCCGGCATCTGGACATCAGGAATTGCTGCTGGCACAAATGGGCAATCGTCAAATGCCGCTTGACACCGTGACTTTCACATGACCTTCACAGTCATGTGGACGGAGGGACAGCTTACGCCTCTGCGCCCACCTTGAGAAGAGACATTTACGAAGGGTGAACTCGCCGTTGGACTGACAATCCGACCTGTCTGAGCCGAGTACACTTCCATTACACAAGGATGGACGCACCTACAATACCGCTTGTGCCAGGTCACTCCGTTGGAGCTTTCTGTAAGCCTCGCTGTTTCCCGCAAAGCGACCACCTTGTCAGAAGTCTGATTTCTACCAGGTCTGGGCGCCTCTCTACACGAAGTACTCTGCCTTGTAAAAGAGGACAAGGCGCTTTACTCTTCTATGGACCTCCACTACTCACAAAGCGACCCACTAGCGACACCAGTAATCGTGACGTTGTCTGGGAATGGCCTGCGGCTGCGCTTTCACGGCGCAGACCAGCGTCTCCGTCTGGTCGAAGTAATGGACTTCAAGAGGGCCAAGCTGGCGTACAAAGGAGGCGAGTTGGTGAAGGCGCAACACGAAGACAATCTGGCTTCGTCGGGGCCGGTCTTCAAACGGGTCTACCAGATGCTCGGCGCATCGTATCCAGGCGAATACCTGCCGCCGAAGGATCGATCTCCAACGGGCACGTACGTCCTGTCGTGGCCTGGCGTGGCCTTTACCTTTCCACTACAGCATTCCGCTTGGTCGGCAGAGAAGGACCACGTAGCTATGCTAGGCTCACATGCAGCCTCGCCTGCCACGCACATGGCGCTCTTTGAAGGCAAGAGCTGGCCAGAGGCGAGACGTGATCTATTTGTGAAGGTGCCGTCAGGTCCACATCTGTCCGCATTGGCCAGTCGGCCGAAGGACAGCTTGCCGTCTGAAGTCGAACATGTCACTGTGCACGGCGGAGATAAGATCAAGCTCGACCGCAGAAGCCCAGCTCAGCCGATCTGGATCACCTTGAACGAGACTACGCCTCAGGATTTGGTTGCTGAGTTAGGACCGCCAGATGTAATACACCGGCGTGAGGAAGCAATCACTGCCGAGCAACATTCGCGCAAGCGGACCGGAAGCACGTCGCGCCCTCGCTCCAACGGCCGAAACAACGGGTCACAACCTTCGAGTTACTCATCAACGGGGACGGATACGTTCGACAGCGACTTCGATTCAGGAGAGACGGACGAAGACCCGGCCGAGCGGACCAGCAGGGAGAAGTTCTGGTGTTACTTCAGCCACGGTATGGACATTCTGATCGGTCCGCCCAGTGATGAAGTGTCCATGCGCAGCGTGGAGGAGGACCGTACGCCACTGTCTGCTAGTCCACACCTCGTCGTCATCAAGGTAGTCATCCACGGTAATGTTCCAGGCAGCTACGCCTTCAACCGACACCGCCGCCTGCAATGGACCCTCGACCTCGCCTCCCACCACGGCAGCACATACCAACCCCTGACGTCGGAACAAAATTTCGAGTCAAACATCAAGCCTTTACTCCTCTCGATCTTTTCCAATACCTGGCCAGCAGCTGATATGAGCACGGGCAAGGTCGTGAACAGGACCTGGGGTGCCGATCCGAGCGATAGCAGCTTCTTCCTGCCCGATGCCGGGGAGGACTTGGTCGAAGGTGGTAATGGGAGCGAGCAGTGGTTGGGTAACACCAGGCTGTATGCATTTCCGGGCCTGACGTTCGAGGTGCTAGAGAATGGAGCTGTGAGTGCTTTGACGGTGTGTTGAACGATTTATTTGGATACGGTCGCGGTCGCGGTCGCGGTGTCCTTGCTGTCTGATTACCTACTGCCCTACCTGTTCCTTATTGCAATGGATGTATGCGACTTCTCAGCCACTTCCACAACGAAGCGTATAAGCGGAGACACTCGGCCCGCCCCCTCTCCCTATCTTCTTTACCAATCATCAAGCCAGTGTTCCCAGGCCTGCTTCTCCTCTTCTCCGTCCTCCTCCCCGTAATTCCCTTCCTCCTCATCCTCATCATCCACTCCATCCTCCGCCTCTGCCTCATCCTCATCCTCTGCCTCATCCTCATCCTCATGCTCTGCCCCGCCCTTCTCCTCATTGCCTTCCCTGTCAAGAGCCAACGGACCGCCACCTGGGCCACCGTGAGCTAGGATGTAGGCGAGCGATCCAGGAGCGGCAACAGCGGGTGCAGGCGGCTGACCCCCATTCAAAGCCGGAAGGACCACCGGGAGGGCCGGCTGAGCCTGGGGAAGCGTTGGCTGGGCTTGAGGAAGGGTCGGCTGAACTTGGGCTTGAGGGCCTCCCTGTCCTGCGGCAACACCTTGTACCCCTAGTGGGCCGCCTGCCGGCTGGACGCCCGGGCCCTGCTGTTGGAATGCTGGTTGTGGTGGCACCGGTAGCGAGGGCGGCTCTTCGACGTTGTACTGCTGGACGAACAAGGGGAGGTATCGCGCGATACTCTCCGCGCCCTTGAGGCAAATATAGCAGCCCGGAGGCCCGCTCCCATCGTCCTCAGGCTCCCTGAACTCGGGGACCTCGTCGCCAGAGGTCGCATCCGCTTCGTCTCGCTGCTTGATGAAGTAAGCCTTCAAGAAGTTCTCAAACAGGTACTTCATGTGCAGGCGCTGGAGTTTGCGGCAACAGAACCGCAGAAGTCGTAAGACGACGATCCAATCCCCGTTTCGGACGCTCACATAGGTCATCCGGAGGTCTTTCAGCGCGCGCAATCTGGCGAGCGAGGAGGCGAACCGGAGGGAGTCGATCTGAAGACCGTGGATGTGCAGAGTTGTGAGACTGTTATAGGTCCTATGCCTGAAGAGGGCATCATGCAGCATCCCTGACGCTCGCGTCGACTCATAACGGAGCTTCATGGTCGTCAGAGCAGGCGGCAGCCAAGCCGCGAAGTCAGCCATCGTCTGCTCATTCCAGTGCTGAACGACGACGTCGCGGCATGTCATCAAGGACTCCGGGCTGTCCCGAAGAGACAGGATCAGCTCTTGCAGGTTCTGAAGGGCGTGGACGAGCCCTGCGCTGCTCAGTCCGCGGAGATCAGGGCGGAGGTCGATGTCGTAACCGGTAAACAGATCACGCCTCACCGTGAGCATGTTCGGGGCATGTACGAAGAGACCGCCGAAAGTCTCCAGACTGGTGGAGCCGCTCGTTATCAGCGCCGAGAGCAGCGTCCTCCAAATGTACTCCTTCCAGCGGCTGAAGTCGGAGGCGGTTTCGACGTGCCTTTCACACGCGGTGCGAGTGAAGTCTAGTGTTCGACCAGCGGTACGGTACACTCTGTTGCGCCCATGACAGGCGACACCGAGTGGGACGCAGTCATCACTGTCCGTAAGCACGAGGGTTTTGATCTTGGCTAGCTTTTTGAAGGCGTCGATAAGCATAAGCCGGTCGCTACCCGTCCATTTCAGCTCGCGCTGATCGAGACACAGCGTTCGGATAGCCTCCAGTTCCGTGACCGTGGGCTTCCACATGCAGGCACACTTTTTGCGCCCCAGGTACTCCTTCTCGATAAAACGGGTCGTAAGGATGTAGATGTGGCATAGGTATTTGTGCAGTCGCAGGTCGTTCGCTATACTGACAAGCACGTTCAAGCTACTCGTCGTAAACATAAAGCACTTACTTGCGAAGTACTCGGTGCCGAACTCGCGGAAGGTCTTGGCCTCGATGGACCGACACACAAGACGAAGCGAGCCGCTGTCGTCAGAACCTAGTCTGCGAAAGATGTTCGTCATCAGCTCTACAGGGAGAGCGGGAAGAGACGCTTTCCCCGTGTTGGCGGTTTTCGCAGAGGCTTCGTTATTGCGCCGCGACCGCGCAGCTACCACGTCGAGCAGCGTTGGTGGCGCCATCACGACGATCTGGCGTGATATGTAGCAAGGCTGTTCGCGGCTGGGGGCGCGTCGTGCTGCAGCGCGGTCTTGCCACTGGTGTTTTCGATGCACGGAATGTCGAGCAGAGGGGGTTGTCGCCGCTGTCTCGTTGCAGGAGAGGTCTGTTGGGGGTTACTGAGGGTACAAAGAGTGGCTCAGGCGATGAGTGGCGGTAAAAGGAGTGTGAAGCGTCGGCTTGCGCTGTCTGGCCACTGCCGTCGCCGAGAAAGGTTGTTCTGGCCGGGTGTCAGAGGAGAAGGCGCTCCAATCTCGTTTTGAAATTGGCCCGTTACGACTGCTGGAGGCGCAGAAAGTGGCCGGGGAGATGAGTCGCGGCGGAGGGAATGTCGGCTTGCGCGATCTTGCCACTGCTGTCTTCGAAGGAGCGGGACTGCTCCGCTCGCGTAGCAGAGGAGAATCTGGTGCTGCCTCGTCGTGTGATGGTGGGCGCTCGGTAATCGACAACGGTGGGAAGGGTGCTTGGAGAAGAGTGCGACGGCGCGTAGGGGGTGGAAAGTGTTGGAAGCAGAAGCGTGGGGTGTGAAGCATTACACAAACAGAGCAGTAACAGAAAATCTGAAGGCGCCCGGCCGACGCTAGCGTACCTTCCTCATTCGTAAGCCTAACCTCAACATATGACCTACCCCTATTTTGCCGTTCTCGACGGCCACCTTCAGCGACGTCGAACCATAGTCGACATGATCACGTACCGCACCACTTTCATGCTCAAGCTGATGCGAATACTGGCAATGGTGAGTTCTCGTGGCGCCGCCTCTGGGGCATATGATCTCCTAAGCTTGTTGGAGGCATTTTGTGAAAGCTAACCTGGGCCTGATTCGCCTCGATGTGTCCGGTGCAAGCGCTTGAGCAAGCATCTTTCCTTCTCTCGATGCCAGAGACCGGCACGAGCAAGAGTCGTTCCAAAACCCCCTGAACGTACGCTCGACTGCCCGAACACTCGAGCAAGTGTCTCCATCTCTTGGCGCCAGAGAAAATAACAAGCAAAAGTCTTCTCGAGCGATTCCTGAAGGTCGGGATTTGACGCCACTGCTTGTGACCGACTAGTCATTGAAAGAAGGAGGCCAGCCCGACTCCTGGACGGTATAGTGCATTGGTGGCATGCCGCCATCCAGACAGCTGATCCTAGCTGGAACTTCGAGGACATGTTCGCATATTCCCTTCTCGGCAGTTCAAAAACAGCATTGCACGACTGTTGGTCAGGCCGTTGGTGCTTCACGCCGATCCACTTCCATACACGAGATTCGAGACTGCGCCGAGGGGATCGTAGTCAAGCCCTGGATGGGCGCAAGCTACATGTATCAGTACCAGGAAACCACTCTGCCCCAGCGGAGCCGCAAAGGATCGGTATCATCCACAGTACAAACTGCAGTCGCGTCAGCAGCGGCCCGTTGCAAGAAGAGCCTGGTGGAGGTCACAAGGAACGAACGCTCCAACAATCACCGCTTCTTCTCGCAACCACAAGCTGGACTTATTTACAGCGACGAGTGTATACCTCACCTGCAGGGTCTGCATTCCACAGTCGACTGTCTTGAATCACAGCATGCCACCGTCGACGAACCCCTTGCTCTCGAGTCTCATGTCCTGACTCCTGAATCCTGATATCGAGGTTGAAAACTGGATCGCCTTGCCCATGTGGAGTTTTTCCTGGGCCACTCTAGGCACTTGGTTTTTACTGGAGCTCACCGGACGGGCTGACATGGCTTTGGTACGAGACGACATGCTGGGCCTTCGCGAGATTCGCGTGCCGGAGCCTCGTACACGGATTGCAACACGCAGCAGGTCCTGGGCCTGACTTATGCCATCGGACCAGGGGAGGGGTGACTGGCCGGACATAGGTCTCTCGTTTGGCTCTCGCTGCCTGGCAATAACAATGCATCAGTAGCGGGGGAGCACTGTGTAGTCCCTGGCCTCGGAGAGCATTGCTTAGACGCTGACCTCGGAGAGCATTGCTTAGCCGCTGGCCCTCCCTGAGCGTCACGCCGTCAAGCGGGTGGCAGGAGATCATCATGTTCGTAAAGCGCCGGAAGCATGGAGTGACTCGCGGGAGAATGGTCTTTCGCAAACACACCCTTGCACAACCTCAAACCTGACAGTCTTGAGTTTTAACAAACAACAGGTCCACGTTACATCTGCACCTATATGTACTTCCTGATGTGGCGAGGCGCGTTTCTATTTCCGGTCTGACTTCCCCGGATTCAAGCTGGGCAGTGGGAGGCTGGCCCCGAAAGTGTATCCCGGCATATCAGCAACAACATCTTGTTTTGACACTCGTCCCCTTTCGATTCCGATATGATCTTCCGTCGTCTTGGACGCCACTCGAGGAGATCCACTGTCGCACTATACCTTGACGACGGTCTGAAGGGCTGCGCATTCGTCCACACCTCGCACGAACCAAGCAGATTGGTGTAAGCCGCCTTAGCAATCCCTACCGAACGCCCACCAGCCTCACGGCCATAACCTCTCGACATCTGTACAACCACAACACATGTATTGACTAACCCTTCGAACGCGTGCTGTGCGACCCGCAACATGCTGCTGCCACGCTCCGCAGAATCCAGCAGGCTGCTGGCGAGACAGGGTCCTCCACCTGCCGCGCCTGGCATAACAGACGGGAGCCAAGCCGCAATCATCGTAGGTGAAGATTATCCAGTCGGTCTACAGACCAACGACTGACTTGTGCACAGGTGGTCGTGTCAATAGCGATTGTGATTTCGATCATCGTCCTCGCCTACATAGCCCTCAAAGCGATCCGAGTCCGACACTCTAGCTCAAAGTACATCCCGACCGCTCTCCTGAAACGCAAATGGGAGAGATGGAACCCACATGGCCTGACAAACACCAAAGGCGGCGCCTACAGCAACCACCTACAAGGCGACCCGTCCGTACCCACTCTACATCTGCGCAGCGAGGATAGGAGTGCGAGGAATAGCGCACTCAACCTTGCCAGAGCTCAGACGGAAGAAGTGTTGCAGGACATCGGAGTCGATGGCGCCGGCGCGACCGTCGACAGGCACACCAGCGTGCGATCCGTCATGACACTACCGGCCTACTCCAGATCGGTGCGGGAGAACGAGCGCGTGCTGGCACGAGAAGGAGAGCGGGCTGGGATCGATGTCGTGATCGAGGCGCCCGAAACCGTCGAGGAGGAGGAAGAGCGGCGAGAGGAAGAAATGCACGGTCTGTATCAAATCCGCGTGCAAAGGCGGCAAGAGATCGACGAGCGCGACGACCGCCGCCGCCGGAGAAGGGAGGCCAGGGCGCGAAACGACTACCCGGAGCTGCAGCGCATTCGGCAAGAGAGTTTGCTAGCGCGGGAAAGGCGGGAGATAGCAGGCGCGGCCGCCATGATCGCCGAGCATCAGTCCCGGTCGCGCGAGCGGAGGGTCAGCAGCGTGAGCTACGCCGAGCTCGGCGTCGCCCGGCACGACGGCACCCGCCTGCGCGCGAACTCGAACGAGTCCGACCGCCCGCTGCTGGACTCGGCCGCCAGCATCAGTGGGGGCGCGAGCATCCGACCCTGGAACTCCCGGGACTCGCTCTCCGTCCACCGCCGCGACCGATCCGCGAGCTCCGCAATGAGCATATCCGACACCTCGGACTTGGAAGTCGACATGCCGCCGTTCGGCCGCGCCGGCAGCGATTTTGAGGTCGTCACGCTGAACCAAGGCCCCGCGACGCACTCGCGCAGCGCGTCGGGCGTGCGCACGTCGCCCGGCAATCACTCCCGCGCTTCATCCAGCGTCACAGCGCCTGTCCGCCCGTCACTAGACACCCTGGGCTCAGACATCGGCGACGCAAGCATCCCCATCATCGAACCGCCCTCCTACGACGGCGCCGGCTTCGAGCAAGCACCACCATACGAATCGCCCGTGCGAACACAGGCGCCCGAACCCGAACCTGATCTCCAGCTCCAGCCACCCCAGCGACCCCCGCACGCCGAGCGCACGTACTCGCACACCGGCGCGCCGCTTTTACCGGAGATCGGCCGGTTACCAAGTATCCGGATCGCGGCCGCGACGCCCGTGGAGCCGACTCGAGAGGTGGAGTGGCCGGGGACGGCGCGCGATCGCAGTCGGGGACGGGCGTGACGTGATTCGATGTGTCGAATATGTACATCTGAAGCGTTTCGGGCGGGTTAATCTTGTGTATTGCTGGCGAAAAGATGCGAGTGGCGGATTTGACATGTTATTACTTGATGATGGCGGCTTGCTTATTTTCCGTGGCGAGCGCTCCCGGTCGATTGATTGTGTGGATATCGTGCTAGAGATGTTCTTACTGCGCAGAAGGGAAGGATATTGTTCTTCCTCTTATACTCTTGTCGCCAGGATCTCGATGTCCGAGACGTCGGGTGCCTTGTTTGCCGCTGCTCGGGAATACTGTACCTTTGTTTCGGATGTGCAACGGCGCCAGGGAACGGGATGTACGTAGGCACTGCTTCGTTGCGAATATGAGCGAAGATTAGTGCTGGTCGTCTGCGGCCTCGGACGACCATATGCCTCGTCTAAGAGGAACGAAGAAGCTGTATGGGTAGAGGGGAAGGGTGGAGAAGATCGCAGACAACTGAAGTACTGTACATCACAAGACCGAGTACCACATTCACACATCAAATACCCACCGTACGTCCGCACAGAGTGAATCTTGACCGATACACATCTTCTATTATACCAGCACATCAGTCACTTGCCGTCGGAGTGTACTCCATCCTCATTCACGACCCGTCATTGCTGCCGATTTACTGTCGACCATGGCTCCGCCCCCTCCGTTTGCTGTCGAGCAGGTAGGTAGGTGATCCCAATCTTGATTTGGCAAGACTCGACGCTGCACGACGACGCATTCAATGCTAAGTCATCTCTAGTGGATGGACAAGTATGAGACAACGGCCACATACAACATTGCCGAAACCTGCTGCGCCAGTATCTCCATCGAGGAACTAGCCTCCCTCTCGGAAGACAAGGACACCAAAGCGACTGATCTCCTCGACCTCTCCGCCATACAAAATTATGGAGAGATCCGCGGCAGCACGGCGCTTCGTGCCAACCTCAGCCGCCTATACTCCAGCAAAGTCGGCACCCCTCTCCCACCTGCCAACATCCTGATCACACCGGGAGCCATCGCGGCAAACCACACGGTCTTCTACGCTCTCCTCAAGCCAGGAGACCACGTCATATGCCATTATCCGACGTACCAGCAGCTTTACACGGTACCCGCCAGCTTGGGAGCCGAGGTCGATCTATGGAAGTCAAAGGCGGACAACAAATGGCTGCCCAATATCGACGAGCTAAAACAGATGATGAAGGGAAACACCAAGCTCATCGTTCTCAAGTAAGTGCGTGCATGACTGACCTCTGACATCCGCCTGGACGCACTAACGATCAGCCTTCACAGCAACCCACAAAACCCCACCGGCCAAGTCCTCCCGAAGAGCCTGCTCCAGCAAATCATCGACCTCGCCGAAAGCAAAAACATCACCATCCTATCCGACGAAGTCTACCGCCCACTCTTCCACGGTATCAGCCCCATGGACGCCGACTTCCCCCCCTCCATCCTCTCCCTCGGCTACCGCAACACCATCGCCACCGGCAGCCTGTCGAAAGCCTACTCCCTCGCCGGCATCCGCGTGGGCTGGATCGCCAGCCGCAACCCGGCCATCGTGGAGCAATGCGCCAGCACGAGGGACTACACCACCATCGCCGTCTCCCAGCTCGACCAAGCCGTCGCCACCTTCGCCCTGTCCCCCGCGACCATCCACTCGCTCCTAGGCCGCAACATCCAACTCGCCAAAACCAACCTCGACCTCCTCGAGCGCTTCGTCGTCAAACACGACGAGTACTGCTCCTACGTCAAGCCCGTTGCGGGCACGACGGCTTTCGTCAAGTTCGAGCGCGATGGCCAACCCATTGACGCGGAAGCCTTTTGCAAGACGTTGCAGGAAAAGACCGGCGTCATGTTCTTGCCTGGTGATGTCGGGTTTGGGGATGAGTTTAAGGGGTATGTCAGGATTGGGTTCGCGAATCGGACGGAGGTGGTGCAGAAGGGGCTTGAGGAGGTGAGGAAGTTCATGCGGAAGGAGTATGATGATCTGCCGGTGTGTGAGTGAATAGTAATGGACCGGGACGCTCTGCTAAGATCTCGCTTCAAATCAATATTCGGCCCCGGTGCGATACAGAAATCTATGACATGACGGCCCGAACACCCGATGTTGAAGGTGGAAGTAGACCAAACCTCGTTTGGAACCCTAAATACCATAGCCGCAAGCCGAAATATCCAGGTCAATCGACGCAAATCTATTCTTATCAAGCAAACATCCTCCCCAGCCTCTCACCCAGCATTCCCAAACCGGCCACTCCCCTGACCGCACTCACCGTACTCCGGCTCGTCCGCTGCCACCTCCACGTCCACCAAGCCGCCCACGACACCGCAGGAAGCAACATCGTGCCCAGCACACCGGCGAGGAGGAGCCGACCCTGCCGCGCCACCGCCTGCGAGACTCCCGAGTACCGCTGATTGCTGAAGCTGACGCGGCTGTACTGCGTCGCGAAGCTGGTGCCGGGGACTTTGTCCGCGAGGAACTCCTCGATCTTCTTTCGGAGCAAGTACCAGGGCGAGCGTACGCCGGCGTGCATCTCCCAGTAGTTGGCCAGCGCAAGGTCGTTGATCGTGTGGGCGTCGGGTACGCGTTCGAGGCTGTATGCTCCGAGCGCGGCTGCTCGGCCTGTGGTGGTGACCGGGTGGGCGTCGAGGTGCTCGAAGAGGACCCGGACGTCCTCCAGCCCGGCATTCATGCCTTGGCCGTAGAAAGGGACCATGGCGTGCGCGGCGTCGCCCAGGATGACGCCCGACGAGGCATAATGGTGCGGTGAGCATTTGATGCTGATGAGTGGGAGGTGCGGATTCTGCTTGAATTGCTTTTCCAGCTCCGCGGTTCCGATCAGCTCGGCGGCGCCTGGGAATGTGGTTTCGAAGAACGACAGGATTTGACGTGGGTTCTCTTCCAGGTTGGAGAAAACGGCGGCCGGGGCGAAGAGCGTGCAAGTGAAGGATCGGTCCGTACTAGGGATCGCGATGAACATTTCGTGCCCGCTCGGCCAAATGTGTAGATGGTTCGGGCTGGTGGCGAACCCGTCTCGAGCGGTGGGGGTTCTGGCAGAGTCGGGGGTCGCGGGTGGGATCGTGAACTCGCACCATAAGGTGTCGATGTAGCTTTGCTCGTAGTCTAGTCGGACGAACTTCATCAGGTGGTACCGCACGCTACTGTGAGCGCCGTCACAGCCCAAGATGAGATCGAAATCAGTCTCCACTTCTTGCGCTCTATCCGGTGTTTTCGTCTGTTCAGCCTGAGCGCCGTCGGCCGTTTGTGGCTGGGATGATCTCTTATGCTCAAACCACGCTTTTCGTCTCCGTAAATCGGCACCCGTCAATTTGTGCTGAAACTTCAGCTTGACGTTGGGGAGGTCCTCCAGTTCATCCAAGAGCAGCTTGTTGAGATTCGCTCGATCGACGGCTCGGATGAAGCGGCCATGGACATCATACGCCTGTGAGTCTTCAGTGAGACTACCCTTGGTATCCTCGCCGTGGATCATCCGGCCGTACATGGGAATGGTGTCGGCCAGCACGGTGTCGACCAATCGCTCGGAGCCTGCAGCCCGCATGGCCGTGATGCCTCGCTCGGACAGAGCCAAGTTGATCGACTTGGTGAAGTTGAGTGGCGTGGTGGACTCATCTCGGAGATCTGGAATCTTGTCAGACCATACATCATGCGCGACTAGTTGGACGGGTGGCCGAACCTCCTCTCAGCTCGTATACCTCGACATCCCACCCTCTACGAGCAGCATATAGCGCTGCCAGAGCACCAACTGGGCCGGCGCCTACGACAAGGCATTTGATCGACTTGCCCTCGGTCATTCCCAAGAAGATACGAAATCAGGGGCGAGGCTGTTGTGTACTGTATCTACAATGAACGAATCCAACAACCCACCTGTACAACCCACCTTGATACTGTACTAAGGTATGTAGTCACCTGCATGTTCGAGTCGGTTGGTACTCGAGGCGTCATTACTGTATTCGGTATAGTGGCTGAAGCTGTGGCACCGACTGTGGTTGTGGCTGTGGTCGTTGCGCACCCGACTTCATGCGGTGCGATGACAAACGTTTTGCTATACGCACCATCCCGAACCTGGACAACTGCAAACGACTGCATACCGGAGCTTCCTCAGCTTCACGTTCTTACTGTTGCGTCCAAATATCAAGTCTTCAGTGTCGCCAAAACTAAGGCTTTGCTCTACCATCCCCATCGGCGCATGCGCACATTCCAGCAGTAAAATACTACCATGGACCAAGCGCCGGCGCATGAGGTGGTCGTGTCGAATAAACGCAAGTGCGAGGGCGACGATTGTTCGAACGATGCGGGCAGTTTGCAGTGTCCGACGTGCCAGAAGTTAGGGAAAGAGGCGTACTTTTGCAGTCAAGATTGCTTCAAGAGAAATTGGGTATGTCTGGAGCCTGAGCTTGCGATTCAAGTCCTCGAGGGGTTCGCAAGGACAGCGTCCTATACGTCGACATGGCAGAAGTGGGACTGACCATGGTGTAGTCGACACATAAGACGCTACACAAGGCGCAAAACAGTATGCTTTCCAACCTCAACCTGGTCCGTCCCAAGGTCGTTGCTGAACCAGATGCAGATGGCCACTACAACCCTTTCCCCGCCTATCCCTTCACCGGGAGCTTACGACCCTCATACCCTTTGTCGCCTAGGCGTTCGGTGCCCGAGAAGATACGACGCCCCGACTACGCGACTACTGGCAGACCGAATAGCGGACAGGCAAGTCCTTTACACAAACCTCGGCATATGTGATGATCTTAGACTGACGATGTCGCAGACATTCGTGAGCAGGAACAAGATCAAGATTCTCACCAAACCGGAACAAGATGGCATGCGTAAAGTCTGCCGACTGGCTCGTGAAGTGCTTGACATCGCGGCACGGGAGGCCAAGCCCGGCGTGACGACCGACCATATCGACCAAGTCGTGCACGATGCTTGCCTTGAACGAGACGTGCGTACGATACCACTCGAATGCTACGAATCGGTCTGCTGACGCTCATCTTCAGTCCTACCCGTCTACCCTCAACTACTGCCACTACCCCAAATCAGTCTGCACCTCTGTCAACGAAGTTATCTGCCACGGCATTCCGGACCAGCGGCCTTTGCAGGACGGCGATATTCTCAACATCGACGTCACCCTCTACCACGGTGGTTTCCACGGTGACTTGAACGAGACCTACTACGTCGGCGAATCTTCCGCCAAGAACCCAGACAACGTGCGTGTCGTCGAAGCCGCGCGTGACTCCCTCGCCGAAGCCATCAAGCTGGTCAAGCCGGGCGCGCTGTTCCGCGATTACGGCAACGCCATCGAAAAGGTGGCGAAAGCCCGCAACTGTGGAGTCGTCAAGACGTATTGCGGGCACGGGGTGAACTCGGTGTTCCATTGCGCACCCAACGTACCGCATTACGCGAAGAACAAGGCCGTCGGCGAAGCGAAGCCGGGGATGACCTTCACCATTGAACCCATGATCACGATAGGGAGCTACAAGGACAAGACGTGGCCGGACGATTGGACGAGTGTGACCATCGACGGCAGTCGCACGGCGCAGTTCGAGCACACTTTGCTGGTGACGGAGGACGGGGTGGAGATCTTGACTGCGAGGCTGGAGGATAGTCCGGGTGGAAAGGTGGAGATGCCGGCGGTGCAGGAGGCGAATGGCACGTCCCATACAAATGGTGATGTGGCAGCTTCGAGTTGACGAAGTGGTGGGGCAGTACTGGACGCCACGATGCTGACGACTTTGACTGCGTTTTCAAGTTCTGTATGCCTCTGACGAGGGATGTTTGACCCCGAATCGTGTGTGCGCCATCGGGTGGACAAGGTGCCTAATCACTGCGTTGCAGGTCTCTCGCCTAGCATCAATCTCTCAGGGCGTCCTGTGAAGACAAGCTCGATCATGCTATATTCATGCCTTCTACACCACACCCTGATCGTCCTTCTCGGCGGCTTCTCGGCGCAAAGTCCACACGCCTGGGCAAGCTTCGCTCAGCGATACGATCGGACAGTATTCCACATGCTTAACGGGACAAAAGCTATAACTTGCCATTCATCGTCGAATGCTGTGGGTCCACGAGTCCCCGCCGTGGCGGGATATAACAAGTTGATGTAATGCCGGGAATACGGGATGTCAGGCTGTCTCACGAAGCAAAGCTCCATTTTACTCGGTTTCCATCTCATCTGGGCTCGACTGGTCCGGGTTCGGTATGGAATCGAGGGTGAGGTTCGGATCGTCGACGAAAACCGTGGACAATGACCTCGTGCCAAAGGAAAGATGAACGACGACGCCAATGTTTGTCTCGTGGAAGAGTTGTCTGAGTGGAGAACTATCAGAGTTTGTTGAGGTGACGAGCTGTTGATTGACGGGCGACGTGTCGCTTGCGAGGACCTGACGCGCGGTTGAGACGATTGCCACCGGGGGGTAAGAAGGCGTCTACGCCCGACAGCGGAGCATCAATGGGATGGGGAGTCCAAGGTCGATGTCCGGTCAAGCGCGGCTCCAGGGCGAACGTGCGTCCTCTGATCTCCAGCCTTATTACAACGTAGGTCCAAAGTCGATGGTCGTATCTGGAGCATTCACTGGTCCCAACCCCAAAGCCTCTTGATCGTGTCTCCCACGGTCTCCTTGCCGCGCTCTCGTCTGTCTCGTCTGTGCTCGCGCTCGACATCCAGCTGCTCGCGAATCTTCTCCGCGTATTCCACCTGCGCCCTACTCTCGGCCGCCAGCAATTGCAGTTCGAGCTCCTTTTCGCGTTCGCCCAACCCCGCAATCTGCTGCTTGATCTGTTCCTGCCTTTGAGGGGTGTATGCGCTCAACCTATTCGTCTCGCCTGATTCAAGCGCCTTCTGTCTCGCCCTCGCCCAAGCCGAGTTCTCGCCCAGCGCTTTCGTCGCACTCTCCGACGAGATGAGCGGCGGTAAAGCGCCGACTTCCCGTCCCTCCTTCTTCGCCGTCTCGGCTTCTTCCTCGCGTGCCAGCATCTCGTGATAGAGCTTGTCGGCGTGCATCTGGATCTTCTCTTCCTCTTCCTCGGTCCTCATGGTACTCAGATAACCCAATGCTTTCATAAAGCGCGACTGCATCTCGTAACACCGGAAGAAGATGCGGTTCTGCTTGCGACACATCGTCATTCTATCGCTCACCCCGCCATTCTCCCAGCAATCTCGTTGATCCAACTGTTCCACGATGCAGTTTTCCATCGCGGCGCGACTGATGGCGGCCTTGCGGTCGTTGTAGGCGTCGATGACATCGGCGAGCCTGTCCTGGTCGCTTCGGGACGCGTTCTCGATCTCGGCTTGGGGCCGATAATCCTTCCACAGGTGCGCGTATCGGCCATCTTGGTAGAGTGACTCTGGAGGAACGGCGGGTTTGTCCTCGACAGGCAACGCATTCTGGTGATTCTGGTCCAATCCCGGTTTGGTCCAGCCAAGTTGAGAGCGGTATTGGTTCGAAGCAGCGTCTGGCGATGGTACTGAGGCAGGTGCGGGTTGTTTGGGTTGCGCGTCTTGCAGCTTCAGCGGTGACTCCTTGTTGAGGTATTCTCGCAATGTCGGATCGAGCTTGCTGTATGGGTCATCGTTGGAGCTCTCGGGCTTGTCGTTCCACAGCCAACCCATCTTGATTCAAGCGTCGCAGAAACGGTGAGTGCGGCGATACCTCGAGATCGATTACTATCTTCGAGACGATACTGCCCTGGACGATTTCAGTCTGCAGGTTGTTGGTGAACGTGACTGATACTGTACCTACCTAGGTAGTATAATATCCGTCGCGAAGCTTCAGCGGCTGACCTGCAGTGAGATGAGCATGAGGTCGGGAGGGCCCGTGCTTAGTAAGGAAGAGCCCTGCGTCTCCCGAGCGAGGGACGACTTGAAGGAGGACGTGAATGATGTTTCGGTGCGGTTGAAATCACCAATACCTAGGTGACTTCATTCTTCCAACTTGCCGACTCAAACCCAGCGCTCATTCCACGTATCCCAGATTCAGCAAGATGTCACTCAGCGCACCTGGAGGACCTATCGACCCGGAGCAGGCGGACAACTTCGAGGAGATTGAGAAACAGTTTGCCGTGAAAGGTGGGCATGCGCTGGTTGTCCATGACCGGCGGCATTGCTGACGACAGGGCAGTGGTCGAGCACATGTCCACTTATTGGGCCATCTTGGAAAAGCTTCCCGGATCGAAGCTCCGACTCACCAAGTTTGACGACGACATCCTTGCCCATTTCAACCGCGATTTCCCAGATTTTAACCTGCAAGCGACGATCAACGAGGATGACATGAAGAGCAAGGAAGGCAAGGAACAGTGGCGCAACTTCATCAACGAATACGAGAAGAAGGTGGAAGATTACAATTTCGGGACCATGCTGCGCGCAAATCCGGCGTGGGAGTATGGTGAGAAAGAGACGATATTCGGTATGTCAGTGGGTGGTGTTGGTGTGACTTGCGGCGTGAACGTGTACGACTAATCATGCCCATCCAGCTGTCCGAATGCAGTTCTATGCGATCGAGATTGCACGGTAGGTGGTATTGCATATGGTTGTCTATGGCTGTCTGCTCATCATAGTACAGGAATCGCGCAGGTCTGAATGACTGGATTTACGAGAAGGCGCAAGCGAGCAAGTCATCGTGAACTTTGACTGCGTACTGCGGTGGGTCGAACTTCGAGTGTCCTTCGGATGCACAGACTGCAGGTTTCATGTCAGCCTTTGCGTTCAAAGCCGTGGCAGGTGTGGTTCCGAGCTTACAGGAGGCCTCTGCTGAGGAGAGTGGAAGGTCAAGGCACCGAGCAGTTCAGGATAGGCCGCGGAGGACGTCGATAAGATCTCGGTATGTGGAGACGACAGCCGGGCACATTGTGGATGATGGGTTGCAATGGTGGAGTGAACCAGATGAAGAGGTCAAGGGGATGAAATAAATGCAAGGGCAATGAAAGAAGTGAATGCTCAAAGGCTTGGCATTTTGGCGTGGTGGAAGAACAATAGTAACCACCCTTCTGCGTTCCGAATTCGGCTGTCAATCCTGGTGCCACCATAGGCTGTCACTTCACCTCACTTAAACCGCGCAACCTGCTGTAACCTGCGGCCCACCGAATTCGACCACAGGTTTGCATATGGCATCCTTACCTTCGACAGCTCCATGTCGTCGCCCACGACGCTGGGTGAGCGCCGCAAGCGACATGTCTCTCACAGTAGCAGCACCAACTCAGCTAAGCTGCCCGAGCCAACAAACCGATCTTCAACTGCGAAGAGCGAGGAAGCCAAAGCGGCGCCATGGAGAGCTCTGCTGTTCTTCACCACAAAGGCGAATGCCCCGATCCTTGTGTTTGGCATTGTCTGCTCCATCATCGCCGGCGCAGCCCTTCCGGCGCAATCATTCTTGATGGGGAAACTGTTCGACGGCTTCAGCTCCTACGCGCGGGGGTCCCTGGACGCGGCGCAGTTGATGCACTATGAGACGAAGTACGTCTTGTATCTCGTGGGGGTGTCAGGTGCGAGCTGGCTGTTTCACTCGCTTGAGTTCATGGCATGGCTCGCCTTTGGCGAATTGCAAGCGAAGGGTGCGCGGGATCGCCTGTTCCTCGGGTTGCTCGAGAAGGACATCGAGTGGTACGACATGCGCAAGAACGGTATCGCGGCACTGCTGCCACGCTTGCAGGCTCAAATCCGGGACTTGCAGCTTGCTACTGCTCAGCCTCTGGGCTGTATCTTCTCACTGGGCTCTACTGCCATCTTGTCGATGATTGAAGCGTTCTATTTCTCTTGGGACTTGACATTAGTCACGCTAGCGACAACGCCACTGATACTCATCATTGTGGTCTGGGTCGGCAACGACATGCAAAGAAATCTGGATAAACAGAGTGACAAGCTTGGCGAAGCTCAAAAGTTCTCCATCACCGCTTTTTCCGCCATTGAGACAGTAAAATGTTTCAACGCCCAAGCCATCGAACGGCAGAAGTACATGAGCAGGATTCGCGAAGCTGCGGATTCGTACACACGGTTGATGAACGCCAGTGCCCTTCAGATGGCGTCCATCGTGTTGCTGTCAGTATCGATGTTTGTCCAAGGCTTTTACTATGGTGGCGTGCTGGTCGGCTCAGGCAAGAAGACGACGGCCGACATCATCACTACTTTCTTCTCTGCGCTCGCAGGCTTTCAGGCCGTCCAGTCAATCCTGCCTCAGCTGATCTTCCTGGAGAAAGGCCGTACGGCGGGGGCAACCCTACGTACAGTCATGGCACAAGTACAGACAGGATCAACGGTTCAGCGTAGGAAAGGCTTGCTAAAACCAGCCAGTTGCGGTGGAGACATTGATGTCAAGAACTTGTCGTTCGCTTACCCATCACGACCCGAAGTCCTCGCGCTGGACGACGTGACCATGTTTATCCCAGGCGGCGAGCTGACATTCATCATTGGCCGGAGCGGATCTGGCAAAAGCACACTCAGTCAGCTGCTCCTGCGCTTCTACTATTCTTCCGGAGGCCAGATTTCTGTGGATGGTGTCTCTCTTGACTCTCTGGACGTTGGCTGGCTGCGCTCGAACGTCACACTAGTGGAACAGCAGAGCCTCCTTTTCAACGACACTGTCTTCCAGAATATTGCATTCGGTAAAAGCGACCGCACCAACGTAACGAAGGGAGAGGTGATGGAGGCTGCTGAATTTGCTTTGCTGCAACTCATGATCAACGACATGCCTGACGGGCTCGACACGGTAATCGGATACAAAGGTGGCTCCATGTCCGGAGGTCAGCGCCAGAGAATGGCACTTGCAAGAGCCCGGCTTCGTGACACGCCAATCTTGTTGCTTGACGAGTCTACAGGTGCCCTAGATCACATCAGTCGCGCGCTCATGATGGAGGCCATTCGGCATTGGCGACGGGGTAAGACCACCGTTATCATCACCCACGATATATCTCAAATCTTACCGGAGGACTATCTGTACCTACTCGAACACGGCAAGTTGGTTCAAGCAGGTTATCGTAAGCAACTCGAGAGGTGTGGCGATACACCTTTCCAGAGCTTCCTCCCTCCAGAACTGCGAGCAAGCGCTCCTATCGGATCACGCAAGGGTACCGCGTTCGAGTCTATCCGAACCCGAGGCTCTTCTCTCAACTCGTCTGGTCGAAGCTTGTATGCCGACCACTTTCAATTCGATCCTTTAGAAGCGCAGCTGGAAGCGGGTGAAAACAAGAGAGCATCGCTACTTCCAGCGGTCTTCTCGGAACACAGCCCACTGACGGCCATGCGAGCCTTCGGGAAGACGACCAACATGGCTTCCCCTTGGATGCGCATGGCGGTATCGCCACCCTCGGCATTACCTTTAGATGTGAACCGATGGTCCCGGGCCAGTCCAAAGGACGAGAGAGCCAACCACATAAGCGAGGAAGGTCTCAATGACAGCAAGCGTTGGTCAGTCATGCTTCAGGGCCTGATTGATAAAACTGGCAAGCTGGCCGCAGATACTAGGCTCGGTGCAGCTGGCATGAGAAAGCGACGCGAAGGATCGAAGCCTGGAGCTGCTAAAGCTCATAGTATGCAGGAGAGCATCCCGGCCTCGAAGGAGCACGACTGTCGGCTGCCAAGCGTCGGCTTCTCTCAGCCACTATCCTTCAAGTGCATTCTAAAGACCATTTGGCCAAACATGGACTGGCCTACCAGGGCTACGCTCGTGCTCGGCTTCTGGGGTGCGTCGATCCACGCAATCGCAACGCCAGTGTTTTCGTTCATTCTGTCAAAACTTCTCGAGACATACGTTAAGCCGGGTGGCGACAAGCACATGGCTTTGGTATATTCCATGGCAATGCTGGGCATTGCGATTACGGATGCCGCGCACACCTACCTCTTCCGATTCCTCCTCGGATACGTGGCTCGATGCTGGGTCGACAATATTCGTGACAGGGCGGTAGAGCGCATGCTCGACCAGCCCAAATCCTTCTTTGACGACCCGGACAACTCTGTCTCCGGGATCTCGGACGCTCTCGACCGCAGCGCAGAGGAGATGGTCAACATCCTGGCCAGCTTCGCCGGCATGATCTTCATTGCCGCCGTCATGTGTGCGGTCTCGGTCACATGGGCTATTGTCGCTTCGTGGAAGATGACGTTGATCGTTCTGGCCGCATCTCCGTACATGCTTGGTGTTACCCGGGCATTCGCGGCCGTCAGTGGGAAGTGGGAGGCTCGAAGCAACGATGCCTCCGACTCGGCTTCGGCTATCTTTACAGAAACATTTGTCAATATCAAGACGGTACGGTCGCTCACACTCGAATCTCACTTTCTCGCCAAGTACTTGGATACGACGAACAATGCCTTACGCATTGGGTTTCAGCGCTCTTTCTATTCCGGCTTCTTCTATGGACTCTCGGACTCGGCGGCGAGCTTTTCGGAAGCGATGGTCTTTTACGTCGGTGCGAAGTTGATCTCGTCCGGCACACCCGTTAGCAGCGTAATCCAGGTTACAGTGATGCTCGTCTTCGCGTTCACCAACCTCAGCATGATCTTGGAGTGCATCCCCCAACTCGGCAACGCGAAGGATTCCGCGTCACGACTGATCCGGCTCGCGACATTACCCTCCCACTCACACGAGCATTCTGGGGATACCCGGGTGGTGGAGATCGGCGAGATCGTCTTCGACGACTTGCACTTCGCGTATCCGTCCCGCCCTGAGCAGACAATCTTGAAGGGCATCAATCTCCGAATCAGTCCAGGAACATCGACCGCCATCGTCGGCGGCTCCGGTTCCGGCAAATCCACCATTGCCAACCTCCTCCTCGACATCTACAGCACGGCCGAAACAAACTCCATGGGTGCTCGGGCAGACGGCGGATTGACGCTCGCCGGGCGCGGCATGCTGCACGTCCACACCCCTTCGCTCCGCTCCCTCATCGTACCAGTCTCACAGACACCGACGCTATTCCCGACCACAGTAGCAGAAAACATCACCTACGGCCTGAGCCCAGACTCCCCGCACCGCGACCTCCACTCTGTCACGAGCGCCGCCCAACAAGCCGGCATCCACGACTTCATCAGCAGCCTGCCGCTCGGGTACAGCACGCTGATCGGCGAAGGCGGCATGGGTCTCTCGGGCGGACAAGCCCAGCGGCTCGCCATCGCGCGCGCCCTGGTGCGCAAACCCGCCGTGCTGATCCTCGACGAAGCCACGTCCGCGCTAGACGTCGAGTCGGCGGCTCTGGTCAAGCAGACGATTGAAAATCTTCTGGTTGCTGGGAGGAAGGAAGGTGGGAGCCGAGTGGCGGCGGCCGCGGCGACGGTCATCATCATCACGCACGCGAGGGATATGATGGAGATGGCGGAGAATGTGGTCGTGTTGGACCAAGGGCGGGTGGTGGAGGAAGGGGGGTTCGAGGAGTTGTTGGCCAAGGGCGGCGCGCTCACGAATTTGTTGAGTGGTGGGGAGTGGACGGGCGAGCGCGAGGGTCGGACGAAGCGAGTGCGGAAGAGGGGAGGGCCGGAGTTGAAGGATGTGGACTGGTCGGTCCGGAATAGAACGAAGCGGAGAGGTCGGCGGTGACAAGAGTGTACAGAACGCTCTGATTGGCGAGGAATGGCTAGGTTCTCGTATATACGTATGATCATCAGCGCTCACTCAAGTATACTGCAACCGCTCACTCGTCCACCCCGGCTGCAAGTAGCTCCAATCCCGGCTAAAGTCGAAGCCGCTCTGATACTTGTTGTACGCGAACAGCGTCGCATTGGACAGCCTCGCACCCGCATCCGTCTGGGCCCAGACGCTAATAGCGAGCGTGTTCTCCCCTTGATTGTTGACGACACCCGGTGGGAAGGGGAAGCGCGTCTGCGGTCCGATTTGGGGGATGAATTTCCCGTCTGGAAATTGCATTAGTTATTTCTGTCTCGACTGAATGTCGTATTTGGGTCACTTACATTGGTATCCATTCATATACAGCTGAACGCTCGCCACCGTCCCACTCGGCGCGTCGAGTTCGATGCCGAGCGGGACGTCGAGATCGTCGTCGAGCGTGAGGTTGAAGCGGGTGATGTACCAGTTGATGCCGCTGGCGTTCAAGCCCTGCAGCGGCGAGCCGGTAGACCACGCGGGACCCGAGGCGTCGAAACCGGGGAGATGCCAGCCGAGGCGAGTGCCGTGCAGGCCGTCTTCGTTCAAGGGGCCTCGCACGGGATCGATGTTCGCGGAGCCGCCGGCGTTGCCTTGGATTTTCCACTGGGTGAAGTTTAGTCTGGAGGTGCCGGCATACAGGACGGCGCCGAGGATGCCACGGGGGTTCTCGACGCCCTTGGCTGTGCTGGTCTCGTCGTGGCCGGTGTAGTCGGTGACGACCGTGAGCACGTTGCTCGTGTTGTACATTGGCGCGGAGCTGAAGTTCAAGAGTGCGGACGTGGCGCTGAGGGAGGCATTGCCATGGTTGCCGCCTACGAAATGGCCGTTCAACCACGCGCTCCATCCGGACGCGAAGCCACCCTGTGCGGTAATGTTCGCGGACGTCGCGTGGATGGAGTCGAAGTAACCACGGTAGATCTTAGCCCCAACGTAGTAGCCGTAGTCGCTAGAGAAGAGGACGGGTAGCGTCAAAGGTGCGACGGGACTGAGTGTCGTCGTCTTGTTGCAGACCGTCCATTTCGAGTCATCGTAGTCTCGGTGCTTTTCCGGTAAAGAGTCCGCGCTCACCCAAGACAAAGCAGGGAGGATGATCGATCGACCCTCTGCGCCAGGCGCCGTTGCTGTGAGCGAGCCGTATGCGGTGCGTTTGGTGTTCAATCTCTTGCCATTCCAGTAGATATGCGACACGTGAGATCCGCCAAAGACCTCCAAATCCGTCGAGTTGGCATTGTCGCCCACCAGGGAAATCTCATTTCCACTGACAGTAGCGTTGCGGACGTTGTACGGCCCGAGGACGAAGAGTTGCTGGGTAGGGTTTACGTGCGGATCCGCTGTCGTCGCCGGCGCGAAGAAATTCCACGCCGTTTGGGTGTCTAGCAGATATACGAGCAGGCCGTTGGAGAATTGCAGCACGGTCGATCCAGCTGTTTGAGTGTAGACGTATCGCGTAAAGGAAGCCGACCCGTAGCTTGAAGCGCCGCTAGTGTGGCCAGTTGCAGTCGAGACGTTGGCGGAGCCGTGGACGGTGTAGCTGAGATGGCCCGCAGCGTTCTTGAAGGCGAATTCTCCCGTCTGGCCAACCTCGAGATATAGAACCAGAACGGGAACGTTGAACAAGCCGTACGTCAGGATATCAGAGGAGCAGTACAGGAGCGTGTGCTGGCCGAAGTGGTAGTCCGTCGTCAGGATCTTGCTTTGCCTGCCATTGAGTTCGACGTTCGGCACCGTTACGGGACCAGCACTGGTCGACAAGTACGCCGAGAATGTCACAACGTCCCGCGAAGCCGTGTTGTTTTGTTGGAGCGTGTAAAAGCCAGCCGCGTTGTCCGGATTTCGCAGCACCCAGGAGAAGACGTTGCTCGAGCTCACTGCGTTGCCAGTGCCATTGCTCGCCATTTCGGTTTTCAATAGGTCTTGAGACACTCGAGTGAATAGCGCGATGAGCTTGGTCTGTTTGAACTTGAGCTGGACTTCACGTGTCTCACGTAATGGAGCGGAATAGTCTATTCACAACCCGTCAGATGATCCTCTCCCATCGTCCTCTCCCATCGTCCTGATAGATTGCTATGACTTACCGTATGAAGTGTACACAACCGGCGCCCCGAGGTTGCCCCAGTTGGTGCCGCCAAATGCCATGTACAGACTCTGCATCGTCGTTCGCTGACCGATGTTGTTCTTGTAATAAATGTCGGCGAACGCAGGATCGTGCTCAGACACACACTCGTCGTACTGCTACCCATCAGACGTGGTTCTCGAATGCTGGATCACGGCGCTATGACTTACAAAGTGACCGCCCCATGGCTGAAAGTAGCCTGGCGTGCTGGTCAGCTGCATTCTCTGATCGCAAAGGAAAGAAGATTACACACCACCCTCAAACTCCGGGAAGAACTCTGGCTGAGTCCGAGAGTAGTTCTGGAACCACTGATAGTAGTTGCGTACTACGTTGAAGCCAGAATTGGGGTTGGTGCACGTAATCCCACCAGGGTATGAATCGAGTCCGTAGATGTCGACAGCGCCGCCAACGTCTTCGTAATCAGTGGACCAGCTCTGGCTACGCTGACCCTTCTCGTTGGATATAAGAGGCACGACAATGCCGGCGTCTCTGGAGGCTCGCTCGATCTGCTCCATGTAGAGGACCAAGGTGTTATTCGGGCTGTGGGTCGTCTCCTGCAGCTCGTTCTCGATCTGATCGAGAATGACCGGCCCGCCGTTCGTGATTTGGTTCTTCGCCAGGATGGAGCCCATCTCGTTGATCCACGGGAGCCAAGCTTGGTGGTAGGTCTCGTCCGACGTCCGTAAGCTCCCCATGCTCCCGTCGGAGCCCCAGAGCGCGAAGCCGCCCGCGTTCGTCTCCCCGTTGACGTATGGACCCGGCCGCGCGATCACATACAATCCGACCTCCTTCGCGGTGTCCAGCAGGCGTTGAACGTCCTTGCCGGACGTCACGAAGTCGAACTCGCCTCGTCTCGCCGAGTGGTAGGACCAGAAGAAGTAGACGTTGACGGCATTGAGGCCGTTCGCTTTGAACTTCTCCAGCACATCCCGCCACAACTCCGGCACGGGAAGGCGTGGGTAGTGGAATTCACCGGCCTGGATGAAGACCCGCTCGCCGTTGACCATCAGGCTGTAGTGATCCCATGTTACTGTTGACGTGAGGTTGTCGCTGGTGGCAAGCAGTGTCGTCGCCGCCGTCAACAACACAAGGAGATGGGAGAGCAGATGCATCGTGAGGAGCAGGATGCTGGTCCTTACAACAGTAGCATTGTAATAACAAGGGGAACACCTACCGTCCTTATAACCCTACTACGTGCAGTAGTACTAGTTTATTCTACGCCCTTGTTACGGCAAATGTGGATGCAGGTCGTCGCCGTGCCTGATGTTCTTTGGTCTCACGCAGCTTCTTTCTCCCGTCAATGAGAAGGGCGTAGTGTGACGGATGGAGTGTGGGCGGAGGTGGAGGTGGCGTTGCCTCGGTCGAATTGTTCCCGACGCTCCACTTTGGGTCCCCCGGGTACAGACATGTTTATGCTACAGTTCATGGATACAAGTCCTTCTCACGCATCCCACCTCATGACCGGTCCGTCAAAGTCATAGCTTACGACCATCATTAGTCTCATCACGCTCATTAAAATCTAGTTGCCCTTGAACGCCCCCGAGAACGCTCCAACAGCACAGGTAGAATGTGTCATTATCGATGAGGCAGTATACCATTCCTCTCATTCTCGTTAAGCCATTGACCAGGCAATAACGAGCCAACCGACCGCCGAGCCGGCGATGGCGGTAGCGGTGGTGATAATGGTGGCGGTGACAGCGCCCGGATATCTTTGATCCGCGCGCTGTTCTGCTCAAGCGACTGGCGCTTGATGATGCGGAGGGAGGGCGTGACGGGGCGAATGGCCATGCCGTCCTCGTCCGTGTCGGATGGTCGGAAATGATATCGGTTGCCGATGTCGTCGGGATGACCCGCGAGCGATTGGTGATCGTCTGCTGCCAACGCAACGACAGGATCGTGGAAAGTCGTCTCCAGATCCTGAGAAGTCGACGCTCGACCCTTCTCGTATTCGAGTCGCGTGATCTGGAACCACGGTAAGCTGCGAAGCGGGTTGAAGATGACCCCTGATGTATTGTCCGGCGAGGCCCTCGAGTGGCCTGGAGAGCGTAGTGAGGAGATCTTGGACGAGAGTTTCGACGATAGACTAGCCAGGGGTCCATGCAGGAGGGTTTTCAACGCGGGCGCGCAGGCACAGATCTGTAACGATGTCCGTCAGCGGTGTCTGATGATTTCTCCAGCTTCGGGACTTACGACAGCGAGATCGATTTCGACGGCCGCTGCGATCCACAGCGGATAGGCATACCATGGCTCGTCGAACGTTGCGATCAAGCTCTTCCAGATGAAATACGTGCGGATGATGCCCGCGATGGTCACGATGAGGCCGAGGCAGAGGAGGATGCACACGCCCACGCGTTGTCTCATCGGCATCTGCAGCCGCATCACGATCGGGATGGGTAGCATGGTCGTCAACAGATCCGAGAAGCAGTTGATGATGCCGCCTCCGAGCATCACCTTGCCCTCGTCGAGGCAGTGCGCGGTCGGGCTGGGCGGGTATTCCCAGTATGCTTGGACAGGTCTGCGACCGCGTCAGTGATCTGCAGCACGCGACGACCGTGGCCCGGCATCGATTTTACCTACACGCATAGGAAGATCGTCTCGAAGGCGAAGCTGATACCCACCGCGATCGTCCACGCCACACTGGCGTGAAGGACCGAGTTGAACCACGTGATCCCGCTATCTTTGACCAGTCGATAGTAAAAGCAGATGAGTGATAGCCGCGTGAAGGTCGCGGCCAGGGTGAACATCAGCTTGGCCACGAACGCGATCTTGTTGGCCCCGGGGATGATGGTCGCCGACATGTCCCACTCGTGAAGGTTCCAGCCGTACGCTTGGTTCGCCAGGATGACGACGATGGTCATGCCGATGGTAAAGACCTGCCACCCATCAGTCAAAGTCCCGAGTCGTGTGTCTACGTGCGAGCGAGCGGCGCAAATGGTTATTGAGCCGCACTTACCAGCGCCAGCGCAATCATCGAGTCGTCCCATCCGAACCATTTCTTGATGAACAAGCGCGCGTAGAAGCGGCCCAAGATCGCAATCACCACCAAGATGATGAAGATCAGATTGACAATCAAAAGCGCCGAGCCATGCGTGACCGGGTCCACATAGTTGGGCGCCGGCCAAGTCGAGACGACGTAGAGAGGAGGTAATCTCATCTTTGCGATGGTGATGACGATGGTAATGAGTGGGAGCTGTTATTGTCGCTTCGTCGCCGTTTCGGGCCGAGAAATGGCATCCATAGCACTTGATCGCCAATGATCAGTACCGCAGGGCCGACGGCGGAGGAGGGCCTGCAAGCTCTGTTCCAGCGTCAATCCACCAAAAGTGTTTCCTCGAGACGTCCGATCCTGGGAGGCTCAGATGGTGGCGTGGACGGCAGCGTTAAAAAGGGACAAAACGTGAACTTGCTAAGAAGCCTCCAGTGAAACGGCGAGAAAAGTGGATGATCTTGGTGAAAAAGAGAAAGCGAGCGGACCCCCAAGCATTGACTCCCCTCCAGGTCGTGTCATCGCGGAGACGCGGTCGCACCGCTGATGATGTGGGCGGACAGGAAAAGATTCGCAAAGAATGTTACACGACGCTGGGCCGGGCGCTTGCAGGAGACTTCTTTCGAGGGACAAGGACACCGAGAGCGACGCAAGGAACACCACATCCACCAAACAGATCGAATCCAATGATTCTCTCTCCCGAAAATGCCCTTCGTCAACCCTCGGAGAAAATCTTCGAGTCCGCTTTTTTCGGATCATGGTGATCCTTTTGCTCGAAAGCGAAAATACCTACCTTTACATATGCAGGCTGAACCTGTGACCCGGTCCGGATACGGATTCCCTCAGTTCTCCTCTCTCGGGCCTGCAAAATCACCTTTCCGACGCCGTATTGGCCAGGCGGATTGTGGTGAAAGCTAAATAGAAGGACACGGCACGGCGGCCGGATGTCCAACATGGCCAGAAATCGACTTTGCGTTATCGTCGCCATGCATGTAACGTATAGTAGTGGCGTCGGGCCCTGCGTCTCTGCGGAGCACTCTTTCGGCACGACTGGAACTGTCACGTCGTTGTTATGACCAGGCAAGACGTGTTGTTGGTTGGCCGGCTTTGAAAAGCAAATGCGATGATAATGGGAAAATTGTCATTCACCGCGGAACGTGGGAGACACGAGCGATGCGTGTCGCCGTTGCGCCGCTTTGTGCCATGTGTGTGATGGGACGACGAGACCGAGGGAGGCAACAAACCAAAGATGTGTTCGTAGACGCACCACATGCATGTACACCTGAGGTGTACTTATCCGAGAAAGACCGAAAACGATCGGCATCCACCTCAGTCTCTTACCCGGTTCATACTCATCACCTCCATGCGCTGGCTTGCGGCGGTAAACGCGGAAGTTCTCCTGCGCTGCATGTCACATGATGTATGGATCGAAAGCGACAAAGAAGAAGTCGGTCGAGGTTCATAACCCGGTTTGTGTGTATAATCATACAATCCCTCATGCCGCACATCCATCCCAGATCTAGTACCAAGACACGGCCGGTTCGCGCAGAGCCTCACTGCACGCGCGCATCTAACAACACACATTCTCTCTTCACACCCCGAAGAGACCCAGAAAGAGAATACAGGGTACATTACTACTCCTCTTCATCCTCCCCCTCCTCCTCGGATTCCTCAACCTCAAACGCGTCCGGCACCGGCGCCTCCTCCACATCCTCTCCCTCGTCTTCATCCACGGCCGTCAAGACGCCCGCCGCCGCCGCCGCACCACCGCCACTCGCGCCCGAAGCGTCGGCGTCGTCCATCGCGGTGTCTTCCGCACTGGCCTGCTGAGCGCCACCGCCCGGAGTAGGCGCAGGCGGGGATGTCTTCTTCTTCGCTTTGAGCTCCATCAGTGACTTCTCTGTTGATGGCTGTGTGTCGTTGAGCACGATGACACCACCGGTAGGCTGTGATTCAAGGTCAGTCATGAGTCCATGAAGGCCGGAAGGTTGAGCCGTGTGTTGCTTACCTTCTTGACCGGCTGATACCGGCCCTCGGGCATGAACGAGATGTGCTTGATCTGTCCCGGGAGGACACGGCTCATGTTCTCCAACTCGTAGCCCACCTTCTCCTTCTCGACCTTCTTCTTCAAAGTGCCGCCGCCGACTTCCTTGTCCTTCTCTGCGGCCAGTTTCCCGGTATCAATCACGCTGCTATCCTCCGTCTCCATCTTGTCGTCGCTCTCGGCCGCTTCGGCCTTGGGCGTGGTGGGGGTAGGATCAATGTCCATGCTCTCTCGCCTGTTTTGCCGGTCCTTGGCCAGCTTTCTCCGCTTGGCTTGCGCCGTCGTGGAGAGCACCGCGGTCTTGACCTTCTCCGGCGCCTCCTCGGTCTTGACCTCCTGCTCCGGTGGGTAGTCGAACATGCTCGGCCTCGTGTTGGAGTGGAAATTGAACGACGGGACCTCAAGGTCCTGGTCCACCCCGATGATCGCTGTGGGCGTGAAAGAAAGAGCCAGGAAGTGGGTAAGGGGAAACCAATACCAGTACTGTGTGAAAACCGCCATCCCGACAATCGCCGCCATGTTCAAGTTGCCGGTCTGGGTCTGAAGGCCGATCGTGCAGTTCCGGCCGCCGGCGTCGATGATACCAAGTGCCAGAGCGCAGCCGAACTTGGCCATCGCGTCTTCGTGTCGGTCGCCGATGGCCTTTTGGAGCTGCTTGCGAATGGCTGACACCTTGGGGTTCAGCGCATCGTTTTGCTGCACCATAATCATAGCCAGCGCGATCAGAGCGCCTTGCCTGACAAAGTCCACAGAGTCTTTCGTCATCGGCTCGAGGAGGTCGGTGGCTTCGTCTAGTCCAGTCCCGGCACAAGCAATCCCCAAAGCCATCGTGGCACCGTATCGCACGTGCGGGTTGTACGACTCGGACAGTAGCTCGACCATGCGTGGGACGCTGCCCGGCTTGCGGAAAAGTACAAACCCCAAGCTCATCACCGCCGCCCGCCGGACATCGTCGGAGACATCGGAGACGGCCACGTGCAAGAGCTTACGCACGGCCTTGTTGCTGCCGCTGCCGCAGTACGCGAGCGCTATCGTCATGATCCCGCCATATCTGATGGCAGGGTCTGCATCCTCGAGGAGCCCGTTGATCAGCTGATCTGCAGCTTCTTGGCGTGCATACATGATGAGTGCAATGCCCATGGAGAGGCCGCGAACGATCTTCTCGTGCTGCGTGTCGTGCGAGTACTGGATCATGTCTTGGAGGGCATTGAGGTTGCCAGTGCCGAGCATGACCAGACCCATGGCCAGACCCACAGCCTCGCCGTTGATGGCCGAGTCCGTGTACAACACGTTCTTGAGCTCGTCGTAGATTTCTTCCGAACCAGTCGCCATGCCCGCCACACCCAGACCAAGCGCACCGCCATGCTGCACCACCTCCTCTTGGGTAGCCTTGAATTGCTGTCGCAGATAGTCGAGCACGTGCGTCCCGTGGTTGGTGTAGATGAGGCCGAGGGCATAAAGTGAGCCACCCTGACTGTAAGCACTGCCCTGGCTTGCTGTCTGGTTGTCCTTTGGTAGGTAGGGGTCCAGCAACTTCTGCCCCTGGCCAAGATTCCCTCGATGGATCACGCCAAGCGCAGCGGTCGCCGTGAATTTACTCCAGTTGACGGCCTTGCCAAGCCACTCCAGGTTTTCGCGAAAGAAGCTGTCAATTGTAGTGCCTGCGTTCATGAACGCATTGGCAAAGGTGACAGAGGTGTGGAAGATGGAATTGCGCGCTTCCACGGAGTCGCGGATCTTGTTGAGAATGGCCTTGTCGGAGCGCGACGAGCGATACAAGAACTCAAGGTTGAGTTCAATGCTCTTCGTTCCCCGCAAGATGTCCCGGACTGATGTGAAAGCCTTCTTTGCGGCTTCTGATTCCGGCCTCGGCTTCGTCCTTGACGCGACGATGGTCGATGTTTGAGATGGGCCGGCACTGTCCTGCAACTCCGAGAGTAACTGATCCGATTCGTTGGCCTGCTCACTTTGGTCGTGGTGAGGTGTCGCAGGCTGGGCAGCATCCCCATTCGTCTGCGGCACATCCGTCTTCTCCGTTTCTTCCGTCTCTGGCAACTCTTCCATAACTTTCTGCAAAAATTCTTGCGTGCCGTTTTCGTAAAGATCGAAGGACAGCTGAAAGGCGATAGCCAACGAGCGGCCGTCGCCCTTTTGGACGAGCTGGCGCAAGATGTTGGAAGCCATGGCATGCTGATCCAGGTAGACCACACAACGCGCAATCGCAAAGTAATCTGGGTTCGGAATGTCGTTCAGTAGTTCTAGGTTCAGCTTGAGGATCTCGTTTCGTAATCCACGCTCTTGCACCACGTTCATGCAGATGTCCAACACATACTCCATGAGCTCCTCCGTCTGCCCAAAGCCAGCGCCGACAGCCTTTTTACCCTTGCTCTTCTCGTCCTCGCTCGATTGGAGAATGGCTTCACGCAGGATCTCCATATTACGAGCCTCCACCGCAATGCCGACCACTTGCTTGTAGGCACCTACTTCATAGCAACTCTTGAAAATTCGTCGAATGATAGACTGCAAGTTCTTCTTGACGTTGGTAGACAGGGTCAGCGGGTGGGGGTGCGCGCCGGGCACGCCGGCATTGCCGCCACCTGGTGCACTGGAGTCCCAGGTCGTCTCATCATCTCTACTCAGCAGAGACTTTGATGGCAGCAGTGACTGGGAGAAAGGCGTGATCATAGTGCCAACGGTAGCGGAACCGTTACCAGCACCGTTTGCATTGCCATTGAAGTTCTCGCTCAACTCGGATTCGCGCCGGACGGTGGACGATGCGGGTGCGGTCGGGTTGTGCAACGCGCAGAGCGAGATGTAGGTATCGATGCACTTGGCGACGATGGTCTCCTCATACTCGCTGGCGTCGTCGATATCGAAGTGCTTGCCGGCGCCCAGGGCAAAGACCATTGACTCGTTGTACTCTTGCAGCTGGTAGTACACCTTGGAAAGGACGAGCGCGGCCAGCTCACGCTCCGGAAAAGACTCATCTTCGTATAGTGTTTCTCTGTAGTTGTCAAGTCAGTTCGCCGCCTAATGCTCTGGCCATGTCATACAGATGATCAAGGGGTGCGACGTGTTCAACAGGACGTGACGGACGTGGTGCCAGACGTACATTTGTCCGATAGAGCCCGAGACTTCAGTCCACACACTGTCTATGTCTTCATTGAGCCTCTGCAGCGCAAACGCCTGGAGCGCCGGATCTGGCTCGAAGAGGAAGCCCACCAAGCCGGCGGCAGATGTGAGGCCGACCATACTGCTTCAGCTCTGCTCTTTTGGGGGAGACTGTGACAGCTCGGAGTGAGGGCGCTCGACGGCGGATGTCGATGGCGGGCGTGCGGACAGTGTCAGGAAACCGGAGTGCAGCGCTCGCCACGGGGAAGGTGTTGCGACGCAAGAGACAATGTGAACGCAGGAAAGCAGTGAGATCAAACGGGCAAAGGGCAGATGAGGTGATGGTGGTGGTGGTGGTGAAGTTTGGTTTGATGGGGAATAGATGTGGATGGCGACTCTGCTGTTGTCTCGTGCTCCGGAGCTGTCAGTTGCGTAAGAACGCGGCCTGACGCCGGACGTAATGCGCCATCTCGCCAGGCGTAGTAAGCTGCAGCATCGTCGGCCGACGGCTTGGCATTCGCGGACCGTACTAGAATGATGGAAACATCGAAGGAAACAAGGAAGGAAACGACGAAAGAAAGCAACCGACAACCCATCCTAGGGATCAGAAGAACTCTATCTCAGTAGTCGATCCAGCACACGTCCGCATAGCCTCTGGCGATATTGCAACCGCTCCCTCCACCCGTCCGCGCGAATAAACGGACACGGTTTCGTAACAACACCGCCGTTTGATCCGGCCCCAAGCACCGCGATACCACCACGATCCGCCATACGTTCGCGTCGCGCGACGCTTCAGTACAATCAGATTCGGAAAGGAGCAGAGCCGGCGCATAGCGAACAGCACTTGGAGCCTGGTCCGTGGAATACCGCTGGACGAAGCATCTGGCGGAAGGGTGAGAGGTCGCGACCGCGCTGCTCTTATGTGCGGAGGACAGGCGCGAATGCGGTATCACATGTCTTCCGGACGCCGATAAAGAGCGAAACAAGTCGCGAGAGGCGGGTCTTCTAAGGGAGGAGGCGAGCACCACGGTGTGGCGCAAGCCAGGCCGTACAAGATGGACCTTTCGTCAATGCTGAACAATGGGCCCCCGGCCAAGAAGCCGTCTTATAGAGGCTCTTCAGACACAGGACGGAGTGCGGTGCCGTCAGAACCGCCAACGCCGGGCGTGGATGGAATCGCCACAGGTGGTGGGAGCTATACCCCCAATCAACAAACTCCGCTCCGCGGTCCCCCCTCCGCCGGCGCGTCGTTGTGTAGGCAAAGTACTGGTTTGACACCACTTCAGACACAGGGCCAGTCGCAAGGCGGACAATATCCCTTTCCGCAGGCTGCGCAGAGCCCAGGGACAGCGGGGCCCTTGGGTCAGCAATATCGAGCCTACGACTCGTACTCTACCTGGACGCCTGGCGCAAGACCGACGAGCCATGGTTATCCTCAACCTTCGCCCTCTCAGCTCCCGCTCACTGGCGTGACATCCACCACGTATCAACACCCGACAACCTCGCTCTCGCCGACACCGCCCTCACATCACAGCTCGTACACGCCGCACTCATTCCGCCAGAGTCCCTTATCAGTCATGTCGCAGATCCCACATCAGCCGCCACCGCAGCAGCATTACCATCATCCTTCACAGCCGAGCACGCCATTGGGCCCACCCGCTCTCCTCTATCAACGCACGTCGAACCACAGCAGCCACCCGGACGTGCTTAGCCCGTACAACCAGCGCACCTTATCCGGCACCTCGAACGGGTTCGCCTCCGGCTCACCCGCCCAACATCATCCGAGCATCGGTAATCTCGTCGATTCGCCCGGAGCCTACAACCACCACATCCGCCGAACGAGCGATCACATCGCTCAAATCGACCGTGAGCGCAGTGTCTCCGTCAGCCCCAAGACCAAAGTGCCTCCACGGCCGCCCTCTCTCAGCTCACGACACAGTAGTCAACAAGATCTGTACGGAAGCGTGCGAAGTTCCATTCAAGCACCGAGCGCGGCGCCGGTGGCGGATGCGCCACGTCACGTATCGCATCCACCCACCCAGGGCGTCACGCCACCGCTATATTCGCAACCGCCAAGTGAAGTAGCACAGACTCATTCCGTGGCAGTGCAATCCCCTTATGTGTATCCTGTCTCGGCTACTTCCGCCGCCGTTGCTGCTGCTCCTTTGTCTCATGCGTCGCCCACTCCACCTCAACCTTCGATACAACACCAGTCCCAGAAAATGGACATGCACCACCTCCTCACTCCAGCGAACTCGATCACGAGCATGGACGGTCCTGCTGAAGTTCCGTTGCCTGCAAGGCAAATCCACTCACAACAGCCGCGTATCTTTATGAAACCCTCGCCGAGGCCAAAGAAGTCGGCGGTTGCTGCACCACCTCAGCAGCAGCTGCTGCTGCACGAGGACCGGTCGGGTGCGGAGGATCCGCTTGCGGTAGAGCGGTCGGCACGTGATCATGTGTCGTCCGAACTCCCTGCCGAAGCTGTCGTTCAGGAGCCGGAAGTGAGCGAGTCCAGAAAACGGCCAGCCGAGTCCGGAGGAGGTGCCACGGAAGAGCCCCCAACGAAGCGAGGCAAGACGATGCGCAAGTACACTTCACGGCCGATCTGGGCGCGTCTGAAGCCCGGCAATCCTCTCTATAAGGCCGAAGAGCACGGTCCTGTCGATGGAGTGGCAGCTACGCACAGCCGCCAGCAGAGACCGCCTGCGCAAGGACCGCCAGCACCAGCAAAGCCAAACACCAGCCCTCCTCATCATCTCCATCAATCCAACGGCATGCCACAGCAACAGCCCAATGGCCACCCTGCAGCGAATGGCAATTCCGCCGACATGCCCCCCTGGCTACAGAACCCACCGCTCGATCAAGACCTGATACACTGTCGTCGGGTGCTCGGACAATGGGAAAAGACGTTCAAGTGGAACACGCCCTACCCGGATATGTTACGCGTCGTCCAGGACTGGCTGTTCCAGCAGCTTTCGCAGTTGAAAGACGTGGGCAACGATCCTCGAGAGGGTACGGTTGAGATTGAGGCGAAGATTGGCAGGATCAGCAGGAAAGGTGGCGATGAGGGGGAGAGGTTACGTTTGCCCGTCCTGAGCGCTACCGTGTTGCACCCAAGCTTCAACGACAAGATATCATTCGAGAGTGAAATGGAGCAGGTGTGTCGTGCACATTCGAGGCTTACATCTTCTTGCAGTGCGGTGTACTGACCGTGAATAGTACGAACACGAGGCCATGAACAAGATCCTCAACGGCGCCATCACCGAGTCCGTCCGCAACCCCGGGCGCATCGCGATGCAATACAGCCATCCGCGCGTGACCGACTCCTTCCGCACCCTGTCGCCCGCCGGCTACCAAGCCCTGCCGCCCGCCTTCCAGCGTCGTCCTGGCCGCGACCTTCGCCTGCGCACCTCGACCGACACCAAAACGGGTCAAGTGCACGCGCGCATCGTGAAGATCGGCCTCGCGGACCTGCACATCTTCAACCCGGCCGGCGACTACGACTGCCGCATCTCCATCAACCTGGAAGTCAACCTCGACCGGCCGGACCTGCACCCGGAGGACCTGATCGAACCCCCCACGGGCGAGAAGCTGGCGCCGCCGGACCGGAAGAAGGACCGCTTGTCCTACCGCCACCTCGACACCTACTCCATCGACCTCACCCGCGTCGACGTCCTGCACCTCGCGTCCAAGTACGAGCTCGAGCTCGAGGTGGAGAGCGGCGTGCTGCGGCGGCAGATGGAGTTGATGCAGCGCGGGGAGCCGCATGCGTTTGGGGATGTCGTCGGGGGGTTCTTGGATAATGCGACGTTTTTGATGCGGTGTCAGGCGAGTAAGCAGCAGCAGGGTTAGCCACGGGACGGGCACGACACGGCACGGCACAGCTCAGCCCAGCGAAGTGAGTACGCATTTTGATGATGCTTTGGCTTTGGTTGTCGTTTGCTATGGTGTACGAATTGAGGGGGTTCCATCAGCATGCGGAGAAATGCATGAATTCGCTTTCTTTCAGCCAACCAAGTTTCTGTAGGATATTCGGCTTGCAATGACAAGGGGTCAAAGAAGCAGCCGGACAGTCTCATATTCTAATCATCACCGGAGGAACGGATTTGCACAGGCTGTAGTTGCATGATAAAAGAGGACGTCAAGCGCCTCTCGAGTTTGACCGGTAAGCCAAGACGTTCTCGTCACGTTCCGCGACGTGCAACATGGTCGACGAACACGTCTGCAATCGACATATTGATTTCACCAGACAGTGCATGGTGCAAAAAGACATATGCGATGTTCGTCGTGAGGGTATGGTGTAGATTTCGAAGTTTGAAGCAAAATATCCTCTCCAACCATCAACCTTGGAACAAAACGCCCCCCACCATCTCTGGTTACTTACACATAAACACCGATCATCGCTGATGCCGGAACGGCTCCAATCCACCTGTCCCCTGCTGCGGTGCCCAATAATCCCTTCCACTCGGGTACTGCTGCTGCTGCTGCTGCTGGTGAAACTGCTGTTGCTGAGGAGGAGGATATGCCTGCAACGGCACGCGATCCCCGAACCCCGTC
>Ga0058704_10000072_pt1 | contig 49408 bp, 55 predicted proteins | sample AgamicMgSfe_FD_71363 | JGI IMG/M metagenome (GOLD analysis project Ga0058704, IMG submission 71363) | Agave microbial communities from Guanajuato, Mexico - Mg.Sf.e | ecosystem: Host-associated > Plants > Phyllosphere > Phylloplane/Leaf | place: Guanajuato, Mexico | collected 2012-05-30
GGTGGGGACACTGAGCTGACGTTTGAGCAGGTGATGGGACGCTACAGCTGCAGTTCGACAAGTTCGCGAGTCACGGCTTGGACTACCGATCGGGCATGTTGCACTCGTGGAACCAGTTGTGCTTCAAGGGCGGCATTTTCGAAGTCTCCATGTCTTTGCCGGGCCCGGCCGGCGCTCATGCGTACTGGCCTGGTGCGTGGACCATGGGCAACCTCGGCCGGCCGGGCTACCTCGCCACCACCGATGGCCTGTGGCCCTACACCTACAACGACTGCGACGTGGGCATCACGCCCAACCAATCCGCCACCGACGGCATGAGCAGCTTGCCCGGCCAACGACTCCCCTCCTGCTCCTGCGCCGGCGAGGACCACCCCACCCCCGGCACCGGCCGCGGCGCGCCCGAGATCGACATTGCCGAAATCTCCGGCGACTGGGGCGCACACGGCTGGGGCGTCGCCACGCAGTCCTACCAGGTCGCCCCCTTCGACATCTGGTACTACCCCAACTACGACTTCATGGAGACGCCCAACTACAACCTCTCCTTCGTCAACACCTACACCGGCGGGCCCTACCAGCAAGCCGTCTCGACCACCTCGATGCTGAACAACGCCTGGTACGACGGGAAGGAATACCAACGCTACGCCTTCGAGTACAGCCCGGGCAGCGACGCGTCCGCCTACGTCGCCTGGGTGATCGGCGACGCCGAGACGATGAAGTTCGACGCCCGCGCCGTCGGGCCCAACGGCAACATCGGCCAGCGCCTGATCGCCGAGGAACCCATGTCGCTCATCTTGAACCTCGGCTTCTCCCACTCCTGGGTCGACATCAACTTCGACGCCCTCCGCTTCCCCACCGTCCTGCGCGTCGACTACGTGCGCTGGTACCAGAAGGCGGACCAGCAGATGGTCACGTGCGACCCCCCGGGCTACGAGACGACGGATTATATCGCCAAACACCCCCTCGCGTACAACAACCCGAACCTCACGCATTGGTCTGATGCCGGGTACGCGCGGCCGAAGAATACGCTGATGGATGGGTGTAAGGCGTGAAGAAAGGTGTCCATGAAACACAGCAGAGGTGAGGGCCGCAAATAATGACGCCATCGGCCCATTGAACCAGACAATACCACCAAGAAGAGCGATACGGCGTCTATGAGACTGCTATCCACCGCCTCAAAATCTTGCAAAATCGCCGAGAAATATACAATAAGATATCGGGATCTCACGGGGAAGAAGATGTAGAGAACAGAGGAAAAATCATGTACAGTTCTCATCGACAAACAAAGCCAGACCATCTGATCGAAGCCTTTCGCGAAACATAATAATGCGAATATCTTACATTACGAGCATGCATACCGTCCTGGAAAGAAGACGAATCCTGACTGATTCGGCGAGTACGTGGAATGGACAAGGAACGGGCGTCCTTTTTCCTCGGCAACCACGGTATCTTTTTATTTACGGCTATCGGAGTTTGCAGAATATGGGCCAGCAAGGGGAGTCTGTTATGAGAGATGGAAAGAAGTTGCACAGTGGATCCGAATATACGACGAACGGGAAATTGAAGCGTACATGAGCCCGACTCTTTCTCGGTTTTCGGTGAGATGCGTGGATGAACATAACGTAGGAATTTGTCGGTGCGAAGGGACGCCCATATACTTAGATATTTTGTGCTATGCATATATGTGCTTGAGTTTGTTTTCCTTACGAGGCTACTGTACGATTTCACAACAAGAATGTGACTGATAGGCATGGAAGGCTTTTGAATCACAGCTAGAATTGGTTGGTGAGTATGAACATGTCATAAACGGTGTCTGTACTGTATCTGCTTTTTTTTGCCACTAGATTTTGTAGCTCAGAAATTCCGCACAAGCCTTTGCCACAAGGACGGCTTTTTCTCTTCTGCACGTCCGGCGAATTCACCAGTGGCATCATCGTCGGATGTGCTGAACCCCGCCTTGTCCAAGTCGACCCGCCGGCCGGAATCCAGATCGATTTCGTGCGCGCGGCGAAAGTGCGTCCGCTTGAGCAGTTTAAATAAGACGTAGATGATTGGGAACAGCGGTAGGAGGATGTACGCGTCGACGAAATTGCCCGCGTTGAACGGGGCGAGGGTGCTCCAGCCTTGGACGAGGGCGAGGAATAAGTTTGCGCCGAGGCCGAAGTAGGCGTTCCAGGGGTAGAGGACGGATTTGAAGGGGAGGGTGGCGGTGGTGCGGCCTTGGTAGTGCCAGGCGCGGCGGAAGCGGATGTGGATGAAGCTGATGCTGGCCCAGACGAGGAAGGTGGAGACGCCGGAGAGGTTGACGATGTAGGAGTAGGCCTTGCTGGCGCCGGTGCTGATGTTCATCATGGCCAGGGCGCCGAAGGCGTTGGTCAGCAGGATGGCGAGGACGGGGACGCCGCGCTTGTCCGTCCAGCCGAGGGCCCGGGGCGCCTGCCCGCTCTGCGCCATGTACATGACCGTGCGCGAGCCGATGTAGATGGAGCTGTTGACGGCCGACAGGCAGGTGATGAAGATGAAGGCGTTGATCAGGTTCACGCCGCCGTGCCAGCCCGCGGTCTGGATGGCGATGGTCATGGGGCTTTGCAGGGCGCGGCTCGAGCCGTCCACGAGCCCGGAGGCGTTGGCCGGGCAGGTGAGGCCGAAGAAGAAGGCCGAGCCCATGTAGATGAAGATGATGCGCCAGAAGACCTGGCGGATGGCTTGGGGCACGGCGACGCCCGGATTGCGGGTTTCGGTGGCGGCGACGGCGACGGATTCGCAGCCGGCGTAGAAGGTCGAGCAGAAGACGAAGACGGTCGCGACGCCGCGGAAGCCGTTTTGGTTGAAGGCGCCCGGGTCGCGCCAGTAGCGGAATCCCAGTGTGTCGTGTTGACCCTCGAGTCCACCAGACGCGTAGACGATGGCGAAGATGAAGTACGCGGTCAGACCGATCAGTTTCACCAGGGCAAGCCAGAACTCCGCTTCACCGAACGCTTCCACGCCGAGGAGCTGAAAGCCGAGGAACGCGAACCAAAAGATGAGGAAGTATCCCCAGAGCGGCACCCTGTCGCTCCAGAAGACGAAGATGGAGCTAATGACATTGTACTCGTTGGCCAGGACCGCGGCCCAAATGATGAAGTAATTCCAGCCCACGGCCACGGCGAACGCCCGGTCAACCATGCGGTCGGCGAGGGAGATGAAGGAGCCGCCGCCGGGATACAGCGTCGTCATCTCGCCGAGCGACTGCATGATGCTGAAGGCGATGATCCCAATCACGCCGAACCCGATCAACAGCGACGCCGGCCCGCCGTTCGACAGCGCCCCGCCCGATCCGACCAGCAGGCCGGGCCCGATGATCCCGGCGAGCGCCATCATGGAGAGGTGGCGGTTCTTGAGCCCGCGCTTGACACCGCTGTCCGGGTCGATCGCGGTCGCCGGCACGGGCGAGGAGAACTCGGCGGAGGCCGCATCGCGATCCGGTTCGGGCCAGGCGCGCAGGTCCTCGTTTGTCGTCTGGGGCGCCTTGCGCCCGAACATCGCGGCGGGCGGAGAGGAGATAGCGATGTTGGAGGAGAGAAGGGGTTTGAACTATAGTAGATGCGCAAAGAGAAGCGAAGACATCGGGATAGAAAGCCTCATCATCGAAGGAAGTTCGCTCGACGGGACCCACATTACCTATAGCCTGAACGGTGTGGTACTTATAGTGGTGTGTCTTTGCCAGTTTCCGGGTTCGGGAGGAGAAATAATGCAATTGGGTTAGGACTTCACGTGATCGCTAGAAGTTTGGCTCCGAACAACCGATGAGAAAACAGAAAGGTGCCGCAAGTAACAACATTGAGGCTTCGAGAGATACAGTACACTGTCAGTATACCAGATATTCGTTCTGCAAAGATATGATGAGACAGGCAGTCTTGGAAGGTTTGCCAAAGACTGGGAACATGAAACCATGTACCCAAACTGGTACCGGACTAGCTCCTCCGCGTGGGACGTCTCGTCTTCGGACGACAACGCTGAATAAATCGATAATAAAGGGCGTAACGACATGAGACGATCTTCCAAAAGTACTGCTCGCCTTTTGAGCCATCATCCGTCGAGCGTTGTGTCATCCAAACCTCGATCATCACTCACTTCTTCCCCGTATCCTCCTTCAAACTCACAATCCGATTCAACACGACCTTCTCCTCTGTCGACTCGACATCCTCGCAAAAGAAAGCGGTCCTCAGCCCCTGAAACCTTACCGAACTCCGATCCACCACCCCACGCGCCTCGCCCTCCTCCTTGGGCCAAGGCGCGCTCGCGCGGATCTGCTTCAACCCACACTCCACCATCGCGTTCCCATACACCACCAACGACTCCGGGTTCAGCTTGTCGTGGTACGATCCGTCCGCCCAGTCGGCCTTCTTCGGCGCCTCGCCCTTGACGAGCGGGTTGAACACTCGCGCTTCGGCCCGGATGGGACTGCCGTGAGCGGCCGACTCGCCGACCCAGTGGATGCGGGCTTTGCCTCGCGGGACCTCGGCGCCGTACTCGGCGGAGATCTCACTGACTTGACCCGTGCTCGGGTCTTTGGAGAACGAGACGCACTTGATTGGGTGCTCGGCGTTCAGCAGTCCGACGCTCTGGTTCGGACTTAGGCGGAAGAAATCCGGATCATCGACTTCCCGGAAGTCGTCCCGATCGATGTAGATTGTCTTTGTGAAGGGGACTTGGTGGGTGCCCTTCTCTGCGTCTTTGGGGTCGAATGGGACGTCGCGCTCTTCGCAGTAGTCGTCAGGTAAGTTGGTGAAGGTGACTTTGATGGGGTCGAGCACGAGCATGAGGCGCGGGACGGTTCGCTCAAGGTAAGTCCTGATCGTGGAGTCGAGGCTGTGCTGTTCGGTATGGGCCACTGCTTTCGTGACGCCAACGTCGAGGACAAATTTCTTGAGGGCGCCAGGGGGTACACCACGGCGGCGCAGGCCGACGAGGGTGAAGAGACGGGGGTCGTCCCAGCCTTTCACGACGGGTGGGATTTTTCGGCCTGTGCCGTTCGTGGCAGCTTCCGCGGCTTGTGATGGTAGTTCAGGCTCCTCCTCACCCTCGATCGCAATGTCCTCGAGTTGATCGGCCAACTCATCTTCTACGTCGTCGGCTTTGGGCGCTTCGCCGACCGTCATGCCGTCCACCAACTTGGCGATGTTACGCTTCGACAAGATCGTGCCCTCAACACTCAGCTTGCCGTATTCTCTCTGCATCGGCCCTTTCTCCTCGCTACCTTCCACCTTCATATCCAATGCCTCCAGTAACCAGTTGTATGCCGGTCTCAGCGTTTCGAATTCAGTCGTGCATAGACTGTGCGTGATCCCTTCCAAAGCGTCCACGATGCAATGCGTGAACTCGTAGGTCGGATAGATCCGCCACTTGTCCCCGGTGCGATGGTGATGCGAATTCGTAGTCACCCGATACGCAGCCCAATCCCAGAGCGCAGGATTGTTGGACAGAGCCTTCAGCCTGTCCTTTTCCCTCTTCACTTCCACCGAATCGTCATCGCCATGCTCGTACTCCTCCGGCTTCGTAGCCAAATTCTGCTTCATGCGCAGGGTGACCGTACCAGGCTCGTACTTTCCGTCTCGCATGTCCCTAAACTCCGCCAGGTTCTCGTCGACCGGCTTACTCCAATGCGCGCATGCGCTGCGTGGACCCTTCTTACCGTCAGGCAACTCGCCACGACCCTTCTTGACCTCCGCCTTGGAGCAATAGCACATGTACGCCTTCCCTCGCCGCACCAGCTCCTCCGCCAGCTCATACAACTTATCAAACTCATCCGAGCTGTGCGTGATCCTGGCCGGTTGAAAGCCCAGCCAGCTCACCATCTCCTTGATACTGGTGAAGTATCTCTCCTCCTCCTTTGACGGGTTCGTGTCGTCGAAGCGCAGATTACACTGGCCCCCATAGCTGTTGGCGAAGCCGAAGTTGACGGTGATGGCTTTGGCGTGTCCGATGTGCAGGTAGCCGTTGGGTTCCGGTGGGAATCGCGTGTGGATTTCTGCCGGCTGGACAGGTTTTTCTTTGTATACACCTTTCAGCCAACCCTGTTTGAAGGGGTCGGCCACGGTGCTCGCAGCTTTCGGAGCATCAGAAGGAGTGGTAGATTTGGCCGCCTCTTTCTTCGCTTTCGCTTCGGCTTTCTTGGCTGCTTTCTCTGCTGCTCGCTTGGACACTTTCGGCTCCTCCATTGTCGTGTGTATTGTACTCGATCGAAGGGTTCGCCGGCTCGTATATGCTGTTGCCGCGTGCCTTGACTCACCAGTGTTGTGTTTGACGACAGTGAGGGTCGGAATTTTGGCTCGGCCAACCTTCCTGGTTCATTGCCCCGCCGTTTGTCCCTGCCTCGAGCCCCGCAATTTGCATGTGAATGTGCATGTCTGTATCCATATTCACTTGCAAAGTCTCATCAATTGACGAAGCCTTGGCTACTTCTGTTTCTGCAGACATTGTCAACCTGGAGCGGTCATAAGCAAAGGCAAGTTGCATGCCTCTCCTCGCCCGCATATCCAACAAAACTACCAGAAGAATGTCGACCACAATCCCTCTCTCCGAAATCCCAACCTTGAGCCTCCTTTACAAACTCCATAGACTCTCTCCGAGCGACACCCCGAGAAAGGATGCCAAATCTTTCTACAACGATAAGATTTCCCTAATTCGCCACGACATAACCGCCCTCGGCACCGATGCCATCGTCAACGCCGCCAACGAATCCCTCCTCGGCGGCGGGGGCGTGGACGGCGCCATCCATCGCGCCGCCGGTCCGGACCTTCTCGAGGAATGCCGGACGCTTCACGGCTGCGACACCGGCGACGCCAAGATCACGAAGGCGTACTGTCTACCCTGCGAAAAGGTGATCCATGCCGTGGGACCGGTGTACGCGAGCGCGAAGCGGAAGGGTCTGCACAGCCGCCTGTTATCCAGCTGCTACACGCGGAGTCTAGACCTGGCGGTTGGGAATGAGTGTACGAGTATCGCGTTCAGTGCGTTGAGTACGGGAGTGTACGGGTACCCGTCGTACGAGGCTGCGGAGACGGCCATCGCGGCTGTGAAGGGGTGGTTGGAGGCAGATGAGGAGCGGGCGGAGCGGATCGAGAGGGTGGTGTTTTGTAGTTTTCTGCAGAAGGATGAAAGGGCTTATGAGGAACTTATCCCGTACGTGTTCCCGCAATCCTCGAGATGAATAATACGGCCCATGCTGACTCGGCGTTCTAGGCAGTTCTTCCCACCTACAGGCTCCGAGTCCGAAAGCGAGGCTGCAACGAGCAAATCCCAAGATACCGCAGCCGATGACACGCCTGCCCTTCCAGATGTGCCAACCAAGGAACCCACCGAGAGTGGGCAGCCTCAGGCCAAGAAGCAAAGACTGGATGATGCGTAGAAGCAGGATACGGCGTGACGGGACCACGATGAGCATTGGCGAGCGTTCAGGGACTCTTTTCTGCATAACCAGATGGCGTTTGAGATGGACCTTTTGACTTATGAGATACCCTTTCACGGCTCGTAACTGGCGGAGAATATTGACTTGCTACTACTACTCTGTCATGTGCTCAATCATTTTCAATTCCCTTTGTGGTATCGGTGTACTTCTATCGCCGAACGTGGGTTGACGACACATGGGACGCGGAAGCAGGACGAGTTGGGAATGTATCAAGTGAGACCGAAGTATGTCAGCATCAAGCTCGTCAGTATCCGTGGATATTGAGCGTTCATTGAACTGCTTACTGTCGTGGCGTTCAATGCCAGACCTCACCCCGAACATCGTAAACGTCATGTGCACGCATCTCTGAATATGTGAAAGGACTCCAGCGAGCCTCAACTCTCCACCCCCACAGCAGCGCCATCAATCCTCCTCAAGAATTCCCTCACCCGTCCCACTTCTTGCTCCCCCTGCAGCGTGCCTCGTTCACTCTCGACGGCAGCCACGAGCGCCGGGAGACTCTCCTCCACCTTCTCCTCGGCCACGCCCGTGCACAGACTGACCACTTTGCGGTACATGCCTTCGAGCTCGACACTGCGGCTCTTGAGCTCGTCGGCCTGTCTCCGTAGTGAAGCATTGTTGGTCACGAACGCATTGAGCCGCGCCCGGAGCAGTTGGGGAGACGGTATGCTGTTTTCCACAAATTCGCGTTGGCTGTTGTTTGGAGAAGCGTTCGGCGATTCAACGGCCAAGATGGCATTCGAGCTTTCGTTCAGCCACTCAGGTTCGATCTCAACAGTAGAAGACGAGCCTGACTCTTGACCACGGTCGCGCTTGAGATGCTGCTGCACTCGCCGTTCACCAATGGCGCGCTTCAAGTTGGCGATCTTGGCTTGACGTTCGTTGCGGAGCTTGACTCGCTCCTTGAGCTCCTGTAATCGCTCCAGGTCGGCTTTCTGCTGAGCACTGAACTCCCGGATCTGCTCATTCAGTCGATCGATCTGCTCCGTACGCACCCGCAGGTGGTCTTTGTGGGAGGCGAGATTTTGCGTAAGCATGGATGTCATGGCTGCCAAGGTCAGCGATCGCACGAGAGCCAGTTGGTCAAGGGTCTTACACACACGCAATCACATCTTGACCAAGGTCTTCGACCTGGGTCCCGACGCCGTTGACCACTACGTCAGGCTCATCCCCAGCCGTCTCCTGCGTTCCCGAAATTTGCTGCACTGATTGCTGGCTTGCTTGCCCGCCGGTGCCAGACCGCTGGTCACCCGTCGCGACGCCGATGAAAAAATCGTTTGCGCAAACGCCCTTGTAATTTGCTAGGCTGGGATCGGCATGGATCTCCAGTAGCTGCTGGATGATGCGCTGGTTTCCGATCCTGGCCACAAGGTTGAGGGCAGTATTGCCAGCTTTGTCACGCGCGTTCACAATGTGCGACAGGAAACGGACCAGGCTGACCGGACCTTTTGTGCTTTGGGATGCGGGCGCTGTACTCGAGTCTTGACTCGACACCTCTCCGTTGGCACGCGCATGCATGCTCGCCACAGCTGCTGCAGCCACACCAGCTACGCCTCCTGAGGCTGCTGAGGTATTGGGCTGCGTACCGATGCGCACTAGAAACTCAAGCAGAGCTTCTAGGTAGTACTTGCTGCTCGGAGCCCTGCCTTTGATGCCAGAGGAAACCGCGATATGGTGCAGGATCGTCCGGCCCTGCAAGTCACGCACCTCGATCAGCGCACCGAGCAGATCAAGCAGCTCGGGGAAACACGAGTGTTCCCAGCTGTTGTTCACCAACACAGCACTAATCAGCGCACTCTGGCCGGCTGCATTACCGCGCCAGATATTCGCTCCCCTTTGTATAAGGAGCTTGAGCAACGGTACTTTCGCCAATGTGGCAGCCCAATGGAGCGCACTATTCGCTGACGCATCGAGAGGCATATTCAGGTCCTCGCCGGAAAGCTGCGTGAGAGCATCGTGGGCTTCGTAGTTGGTCCTGCCGGCTTCGGCGAATAGATCGAGTATCATGTTCATTTTCTCCTGCTGCTCTTCGGTGGATGGTGTGGGCAGAGGCGGGAGGGCTACGGGTTCGCTGCTGTTGATGGGCATTTCGACAGCGCCATCATACATGAAGCTTTCATTTGGCTCCGTAGGCGTGACGGACTGCATGGAGGCATCTAAAGGCAGGGCAGGAGGCGCCATACCCTCCGCGCCCTGGCTGTCCGGTCGCATCCGTTTCCTGGGTGGCTCACCATTGGGCTGGGTGCTGTAGCCAGAATCGTACTTGGCGCCAGCATTGAGACTGCCGTCGGACACCATACTCTGTTGACTCGCGCCTGGAACAACGTCCTGCTGAGATGGCTGTCGCATACTGCCCGCTCGTTGCGCGCTTGGTGGCCTGGGTGCGGGAGTATTGAGACGCGCAGCCTTGTTCATTGCAGCAAGAGCCACGGACGTTGTCGGCGAAATGTTTTGGAAGAAGGTTCCATTGCTCACTGGGCCACCGCCCGGTCGACTGTCCAGGTTGGTGTTGTAAAAGCGCTTTCGATTGGCGGCCATGGCTTGCTCTTTGGTGGGAGTCTCCTGACCTTGCCCACCAGATCCGTCGGCACTGACATCGTAGTCCAGCAAAGGCTTCAGTATGTCTTCAACAGCATACTGTCGGCAGAATTCGCGTCCCCGTCGATAGCTGATCCACGTCCCTTGATACTTGCCGTAGCCGCCCTGGACCTTCTCGTGCTCACCACTCAATATTTCCTTCTCGAGCACCTTGGTCCGTTTGCCCTTGTCGACACCAGCGACCTTTAGAATCTGCGTCGCATTAAGCCAGCCGTCACTACGCCGGCGCATGCATGCAACCCCTTGAATTTCCATCTCATACACCTGGACGCCGGAATAGACAGCCTGGCGTGGAGCGGTTAGTGCGTGGTCGCCGACGCCTCCGGCTGCGCGCGTTCTCGCTTACAGTGTAAATCTGTGGCTTGTCGCCATATCCTCGCACACCACCATATCCATCACTAAAACTGCGCGCGTACCCCGGATTCGAGACGGGCCCATTGGGAAAGCTCTGGCTGTAAGTCGGTGCAGGCTGACTGTGAGGTTGCAGCGTTTGACCCTGCTGCTGCGCGTCGAAGGACATGTTGTAGCCATGAGCATATGGGTGCAGGCCGTTCGGTTGCCTCTGCGCGCCGGACGGTGACGCGGCGGGCGCCGTATGAGTGAAGGACTGCTGCGGGGTTGGAGGCATGGCGGCGACGGTCGCCATGCAGACCAGCAATGCCCAGGGGATATACGCTGCGTTGGTGTAGTCAAACGTTCCGGACGGGACCTGGTCTCATGGCATGGAGTGTCAAAGGGTGGTACGCAGATGGTAGATGTAGTGTAGGGTCGGTACATTCACGTGGTTGTATGTCGCGTAATCTGCTCGGTCGCGGAACGCGTCGCAGGTGGAAATGCCAAGCGAGCATAGGCCACTGCCTGCCTCAGGTCGACCTCGGCAATTCGCAGCTGAATATACCGACTGCGTGTAGAAAGAAAAGAACATTACCTGCATCGACGTCCTACAAGTACAGGTAAGCGTACGTATGGACAGGCTTCATGAGTTATAACAAGTACCCTGAACGGTCACTCTCCTAGTGGCAGCAGCAACCGGAGGTTCTCAGGCTTCAGTACGGCAAGGCGCCGATGACACTGCAGAGGTCTTGTCGCGCGACGGGCAGCTATGCGCGCATGGTTTGCTGCGAGCGTGCGCCTGGACTATTACTGTGCTCGATCGACCGACATGCTTCCCTCATCCAGCCGCAACAGTTCACTGCACCCTTGAGTCGTTACTCGCGAGGTGCAGACCTCAAATACCAGGAAATCCGCGATTTGGATACCCTCCGACCAGGCATGCAGCGTTCCACCCAGGCTCGCCACCTTCTCCGTGCTACCTTGCGCGAATGCACCTATCTCCCGGACTCGTTCGCTCGCATATACATGCGTCAACTCCTCCTTCGACGTTTTCGAGAGTACAGTCCCACGACGTGGAAGAATCGCAGAATGGTCGGGCTCGGAGCACGGCTGCAGCAGAAGCTCAAAGAAGGTCGGCAGGCTGTCAACCAGCTACGGCGGGCAAACGAGGGCGAGAGAGGGAGACTTCTTCAAGCGTTGCTCATGGTATATGGTCGAACCGGAAAGCGCAGGCATGAGCTGGTACAGCCGTTGCTACCTGTTGCTGGACCGGCCAAAGCGGGCGCCTCGTTGCGGGAAGAAGACGGCGATGATGAGTCGCCTGCCAGCGAAACGGTAGCTTCGACGCCGCAAACAGGCAATGTGGACGTGACATCGAAAGCGAGTCCCGCCCGAAGACCTAACGCCCAGCAGGTCAATGAGGGCGCCAGGCATCCGTATGTACCAGAACTCTCGCCCCAAATGCTTGCCTTGCTGGAGTCACAAGTCAAGAGCCCGCCGCCACATGTCACCCGCGCCACTCTTCGCCGCATTGAGCCTCGTCTCGCAGAGCAGAACAGCTGGCTGCGGGATATGCCTTTAAGGCGGGTCGAGAAGGCAACCAAGAAATGGTATGCCGCGCTTCGCGAGAAAGTGCACCCGCCTCTCCCAACGCAGGAATGGGAGCGCCTCAGAGATCTTGCCAACGGCAGTCTGACCGAGCCCATCGTCCCAAGGCGGGCAAAGCCCCACCATCACGACCGCGACGTATTGGCCGACGTCGTTATGTACGGCAAACCTGATGCTCACAAGCTGTTTGGCAACAAGCATGCGCACACGATCACTCCACGTTTCATGCAAAGACTGTGGGGGCAGGTGTTCGCGCAGTGTCCGCGGCTGGACTGGGATGTCCAGGAGAAGAGGTGGAAGGCGACCTGGGGCGAGCATGCGATGCATGCGATGGGTCCGTCTGATCTAGCAGATGCAGACGACGACGACCAGTAACGCCGCGGAGACGATAAACGAGGTTGATCTCGCGGATGTCTCCTGACAGCGAAGTCATCTCCCGATACGCCTGTACTGGCACTCGCTAACGACGTGTATGCGAGGATCGCCGCTGACCGCTCACTCAAGCATGGATTTTGGCGATAGCCTTCAACAAAGCTTCGCGCCCGTGGTTTCTGTCCTCGCCTGTACAGCCAGCACCAGTAGACGGAGACGTCACCTACCAATGGATCGAGTCACGTCTTATCTACAAGATGAGGGGAGTCCTCCTAGAGCGGACCGATTGAAATGGGTAAGTTGATTGTTTCTTCCGTCTTCGGCAGCAATTCTTTCTGCCTTTTCCATGTTGCTCCTTGATCTTTCTAGAGTTATCTCTCCCGTTCTGATATCAGAGGCGTTCTCGCCTCGCTAGTTCCTGGACGAACACCATTGCCCTCCCCGCAAAATGCGTAGCAAAGCCGGTCGCAGATCCCTGCAGGAACGCGCTTTCCGTCGGCTGCTTGTGAGATGAAACCAACAAGTACAGCGACCAACGTCCCTACAACTCTCTACAACTCTCTATCACCATATTAACCTCCAAACTTCACAACACCTACAGAACCTGCTTTGCATTACTCCTCGACCTCATCGAACAGCAAACCACACTCTTTGACAAGCTCCACAATGGCCGATAAACCTACCATCAAGCTAGCCGTCGTGGAAGGTGTGTTTTCGACCTCACACAATCCCTTCAGCAACCGTCGCGCTAACCACCGCAGACGTCTCTCTCATCCTCGACATGATCAAGGAGCTCGCCGACTACGAGAAAGCCTCATCCTCCGTTGAAGCGACCGAACAATCCCTCAAACGCACTCTCACCTTCGCACCCTCCGCCAGCCACTCCAATCCCGGCTACGCCAAAACCCTCATCCTGCGCCTCCCCATCAAACCCACTCACCCCGACGACAAACCCGAGGCCGTCGCAGGCATGGCCATGTACTTCAACAACTACTCGACATGGCGCTCTCGGCCCGGCGTGTACCTGGAGGACCTGTATGTGCGGCCACAGTACCGAAAGAGAGGGTACGGCAAGATGTTGCTACAAGCGCTCGCGCAAGAGGTGCTGAGGATCGATGGCGCGAGGCTCGAGTGGACTTGCTTGAAGTGGAACGAGCCGAGTCTGGACTTCTACCGTAGTCTGGGCGCGAAGCAGATGTCGGACTGGGTTTCGCTGAGGGTGGATGGAGATGACCTGGTGAATCTGGCTCTGGGAAAAGATCAGGCGTTGCGATGAGACATGAACGAGGGTTGATCGTGAGAGGAGCGCACTGGTATAGTAGTCTTACTGGCTGTACGCGACCTGGAAAAAGTACGGACCTGCTTCTAAACAGAAGCGTCGCTGGTTGCCTAGTCTTGAAAGACGATGCGTATTTGCTGCACTATGATCCTGGAAATCGTTGGCCCGAGTCACACTAATGAATAGTATATCGTGATCCCCTACTGACTGACAGTCACGAAACGGCCGAAGCGATTCACTTGCACTAACTCGCGATGCGCGTCCCGTATATGCACAGAGCAAGGACATAAGAGGGACAGGGATTAAAAACACAGTATGAAACTCAGCCAAGCGAAAACCCAAGCGCGTCCGGTACCCTACCGCTATCTCGTTCTCTTTCATGACATTTTACAAATCTCCTGTCCTTTCCTCACATCATCGCACCGCCGTCGAACTTACATCATCCCGAGAGCAACGAACAGCGCACCGAATCCGACGACTGCTCCCGCCCCCATGATACTGACGCTCGTCGCAGCGTTGGCCGAAATCGGCGCCGTAATACCAGACGAAGAATTCGGTGCCGCAGTCGTGGCACCTCCGTATGATGAACTCAACGTCGGCGTCGCGATCACCACCGAGGTCGAAAGGTTGCTGCTCGGCTTCGGCAAGCCTGTAGAGGAATACGAGGTGGCATTCACGATCGGACCACCGGGGTTCGTACCGTTGGGGAAGGGTGCTCCTGTGCTGTTGCTGCTGTTCATGGCGCACACGGTGGTGCTGTTCGCCGGGAACGGATCGCTGCCCAGACCGGATCCGGAACCGGGGTAGACGATGCCGTTCTTACTACACGCTGCAGTGCCGGAGGTGGCGGAGCAGGCGAAACAAGGCGCGTAGTTGACGCCGAGCGGTGGTTCCCCGGCGAGGTTGTCGTTGCAGTTGCCGGCGTGGCCCACGCCGTTCGAGCAGCGGATGATGATGTTGGCTCCGGCGCAGTATGTCCCGTTCGCGACCGGGCAAGAGATGGTGCCGTTTTCGCTTACGCGATGTTAGCTGTGAGTTACCGGTACATATTGAGACGAGTTTGGGTGAGCTCACCTGGTAGTGACTTGGGCATTGGCCAAAGCGACCATCGTGCCTGACACTGTGAGACTGTTCGTGAACTTCATCTTGTATGCCTATGGATCACGCGATTCGCAGTGGAGGTTCAATAAATTGGCAAGGAGTATGGAAGCCTTGTGTAGATGTTATAAGAGGGAGCATGCCGCGCTTTTCAAGAATGATGGGTACACGAGGCACCATCTGCAGAAAGCCAAATGCTCGTCGTTGAGCTCTGCCTTTGTTGTTCACCGATGATCCACCAACGCTTTGGTGGCGGCTCGGTACCAACAGCCCGGCGACAGGTGTGGTTTCGCGTAATAGAATTGTTACACAGCGGAAGCGTGTTGCATAAGACCTACGATGCTGCGCAACGTCGGCTTCCCCTCGTGTGATATGGGATACGAGCGTGGCTTGCTGCGTATCGAGTTGCAGATGGCGCTCTCCTGACGATCCCATCACAGGCAGATCGGAAGACTTTGATGACTCGAAGCGAAAAGTGGTTAGGAGATTTAGACTTGGATTGACCTCGCGGTGCAACTTGTATTGATCTCTATAACTTTATGTGTGTGTGCCACTTCGAGCCGCCATGGCGAGTTTGAACGCCCGGACACGCCTCACTGTGTAGAGGCTCTCTTCGTGCGATCACCACGGCTCTTTGTTCTCCTCATCCACCACCCGACCGTGCACCTTGTCCTTCACGTCCGTCGCAGCCCGGATCAGCACCTTGGCGCCTTCCCTCGGATGTTTGACACCGCCGTAGCCATTGAGGTTGGTGCCGCAATACCCCGGATCACTCCCGGACACCACGAAGCCTTCTTCCTCCAGCAAACGCGCGTAGTGTACCATGATCATGTTGAGAGCGGTCTTGGTCGAGCGGTAGACGGGGTAAGTCGCGCCGGAGTAGATTCCCGGAGATTCCAACGCCCACTCCAACGAACTCAGCCCGGATGAAGTGAACGCGATGCGCTTCCCCGTTGGCGCCGTGGACTTGCGTAGAAGTGGGAGGAACGCATCGGTGACGACTGCGGTGCCAAAAACATTGGTGTCGTAGTGTTGACGGTAAAGCTCCCTCAGACTCGGGCCCGTGCCATCCGCGTTGGCCGCTTGCGCCCCGGCAATGCCGGCGTTGTTCATGAGGATGTCGAGCTTGCCGTGATTGTCCTCGACCGTCTTCGCGGCAGCCTTGATACTATCGTCGGATGTGACATCGATCTGGATGGGCTCGAGGTCTTGTGCATTGACCTTCAAGGAGGAGTCGGCGGCAAGCTGCTGGATGGCCTTTTCTGCTTTGCTGAAGTCTCGGCTTCCGAGAAGCACATGGTATTCTCCAGTCGCTGCCAGCTGTTGTGCGGCGTAGAAGCCGAGGCCTTGGTTCGCGCCGGTTATGAGGACGAGCGTCTTGTCTTTCGCCATTGCTGTGAGGCGTTCGCCTAGACAGTCTTGCGCTTCTGATATGGCTGTTGATCGAGGGAGTATTGGGAAGACTAGACAAGTCAGATCTCGCAGGTCTGCGGACGCTCGTTATCTATCACTACAACGATCTTTCAAACTCCGCCTATCTCCGTACTTAGGTAGCATTGTTATTAGTGTCCTTGATAATACCCCCTATCTCAGGGGCCGCCCGTTGTGGTTACCTACTAGGTGAAGTAAATATGTAGGTATTCAATCGATGATGTGATCTAGTAGCACCTTCGGGGATCCATACCTAGCTAGGTACCTAGGTACCTAAGAAATTCACAGAAAATGTCAAGGAAGAGTCGTTATTAAGGATGATGACCTTCTTCGTAGGGTATAGCCAGTCATTAATAAGTAAAACCACATCGATCGCCATTCCCTTCCAATATCACTCGTCACTCGGGTAGTCACCCCTCCTCCGCCTCCTGTCATCCCTCATCCTCTCTGGCATGCTATCCCTCGCATCCACCTCACCTCTCCCACCTCTGCCCCCGCCACGATACGGCCGCGTCCTTTCCGACGAACGCTCACCCTCCTCATACCTCCGTCGTGCATCCTTCTCTCGACCCTTCGCCTCCTTCAACTTATCCAAATGCTTCTCGCCCGCTGTCGCCGCGATGGCACCCACGACCGCGCCGCCGACTGTACCCAATGCCCCTTTATCCGTTTGTTCCCCGAGGAACGCTCCGGCGGCACCTCCTAGCAGTGTCGCTCCGAGTCCGCGCTCGCCGTCGCCTTGCCGCAGTATGTCTTTCCCTCTGCCACCCTTAGGCGGCGAGTGTCGACGACTTAGGCGGTCGTCGGGCGGCATGCGATCGGATGGATGTCGGTCGCGGTCGTCGCGTGGCGGTCGTGGATCACGACGTCTTTGCTCGCGGTCCCGGTCGCGGTCACGCTCACGCTCACGCTCACTGTAGCGTAGGCGATCGTCGTATCTTTTGTCAAAGTCGGATGGCGGCAGCGGCGGCTGTGGAGGTCGACGGTCCTGATACTCTTGTATCGGTGGTGGTGGTCCGTAGGCATCTGTGTACTCGGCGTAGGCTTTCTCCTCGTCATACATTGCTAGCTGGTTACCTTCGGTAGCGCGAGGCTCGGATGGCGCATACGGTCTGTCACCGACTTCTTCGTAGCCATACTCGGCACGAGAGCGCGGAGGGATGGCTTGCTGCGAGGCGCTGCAGGGATCTCGGTGCCGATTCTCAGGTGGACCTGAGGGATGGTCGTAGGCTCTAGGATTCGCCATGTTTGACTTTGATCAAAAGCCGGGAGAACCGTTCCTGTCTGCTGTCAAGATGTAATGGGAAGCCACCTACCTCACATTGAGCGACGGACGAGCCGTGCTTTTCTACCAGCGCGTGCATTCCTTCTCAGCACACGCACACATGCACAGCCTTGGTGGTGTGTGATGATCGGCGCGCCTCTTGCGCAAGCATGCAAACAAAGAAACCGGTGTGGAGGGCATCATGCACGTCATAAGGCTGCGAAACCTGCAGTGGATTTCATTCTATGTGGTCAACCGCTGGCTGTCCCTCGCGTTCAGCCAGCCGTTGACAAGCTCGCAGACTTCTGTGACTTGTACTGTTGTACAAACTATGGTGGTGGTTGTGGCGATCGGCAAAAGGGGTAGCACAGCAAACATTATGCAAGGCAGGTTGCCGGACGTTGAATATCGAAAGTGGAACGTCTTCCCACAGAAATCGCGCCTCAAATTTCGATGAGGACAATGAAGAGTTGCGGATTGAGGAAGCTACCTACGTTCGGATGTTCGTCGCAGTACGCTCAGCAAACATAAAAAACAAGTGTCAATGTGCTTTAAGGACGAGAGTACGAGCGAGGCACCAACGATCACGAGTTCGACCGAGGCATTCCCAACCTCCGCTTCCATCAATCAGCCTCGGGACTGATCTCATTGCGAACCGACACACATGCAGGTATGCGTGTCTTTGACACAATGATGCTGAGAGTACATCGCTTGCACTGTCCTACTGTTGCAATGACTTTGCTTTCTCCTCACGTTGTTCAACGTTCGTCTTTATAGCGAAAACGCCACCATGACAACCTCGACGCCCATAGTAATCGGTGTCGGCGACGTCGTCAATCGATCGAAAAAGGTCGAGGACGCCATCGAGCCCCTGCAACTCATGCTGCAAGCCATTCAACAGGCGCTGCAAGACACTGGACTCGACGCTCCCACCGCTGCTGCTCTCCAACGTGAAATCGACAGCGTAGACGTAGTGAGAAGCTGGACATGGCCGTACCCTGACCTGCCAGGCTTGATCGCCGAACGGCTCGCGGCGAGTCCGCGGCGAAAATGTTTGAGCGAGCACGGAGGTAATCAGCCGGGACGTCTGTTTGACGAGGCAGCAAGAAGGATTTCGAAGGGAGAAAGCAAGGTGGCCGTCTTGACCGGTGGAGAAGCATTGGCCTCTCGTATGTCGCAAGCAAGCTGCCATTGAAACCGTAAGAGACGCACGCACTGATGGGGTCTCAGTCTCTGCGTGCGCAGCAGCAAAACGTCTCCCACCGCCCGACTGGACCCCTTTGGACGAAGAAGTGACTTCCGTCTTTTCGCCCACGACACGAAAATTGAAAGACAGTGCGTTGCCCGATTCCTGGACGCCTCTTTGCGCGCATCGTCTAATCCAGAGGGATATGGTCGCAGATCTCGGCGCGAAGCATTCGATCGGAAGTCCCATCCAGATCTACCCCCTGTACGAGAACGCATTCCGCGCATTCCGAGGACAGAGTGTGGCGGAGAACTGGCGGGAGAGCAGTGAGATGTACGCCGAGTTCGCGAAGGTGGCGGAGGGCCATGAGTTTGCGTGGAGCTTTGGGCAGGAGGCGGAGACGGCGGAGAGCATTGGGAAGGTAACGAAGAAGAACAGGATGATTTGTTTTCCTTGTAATCCTACCTCGGAAATGCCACTTACGCTTCTGATCCTGGCGACTGATCGACTGCCTCAGATCCAATGCTGATGAATGCGTTCAACAACGTCAACCTGGCTGCCGCCTGCATACTCACGTCGACGGAGCACGCGAGGGAGCTCGGTGTTCCTGAGAGCAAGTGGATATATGCGCTCGGTGGCGCGGGCACAAGGGATAGCGATGACTGTAAAGATTCCTCCTCCTTGAGTCTCTCCTTGCAATGCTGACATTCACCTAGTCTGGCAACGGCCGTCTTTCTGGTGGAGCCCAGCAATCTCGCGCTCGCTTGACGCCGGCATCGAAGCCTCCGCCGTCAAGAAAGAAGACATTGATCTCTACGATTTCTACTCGTACGCTTAACGAAAAACGAACCAGGGCAGCCAGCTCGATACTGACCTACGCCATTCAGATGTTTTCCCATCGTGCCCAAACTCGCTTGCCAGCATCTTGGCTTCCCAATCATCCAATCGCCAAAGCCGACAACACTCTTGGGAGGCTTGACGTCCTTTGGTGGTGCTGGAAACAACTACTCGATGCATGTAAGTCCATCCGCATGCCTCGAAAACCTCACCTTATATGCAAATGAAATGCTCATCCGACCTAGGCCATCACGGAGATGGTGCGCCAGCTCCGCAACGGCAACCGTAAGACAGGCCTTGTGCTCGCCAACGGCGGCGTCGTGACATATCAGAACGTGATCTGCCTTTCATCGAGCCCTCGCCCAGATGGATCACCGTACCCGAACAGGAACCCATTGCCAGATACGGTGACCGACATGCAAACGCCGAGCGTGGACGAGAGGGCGGAGGGTGATGCTATAGTCGAGGTCTGTTGCTCCCTCATCCAAGGCGACACTGAGACTAATAGTGGTTGTAGACATACACGGTGGAATTCCAGAGAGGCGGCGCGCCGCTGCGGGGATATATCGTCGGACGGCTCAAGGCGAACGGGCATCGGTTTGTTGCGAACCATGCCGATGACCGGACGTTGGAGGAGTTGTGTAGTACGGAAATCGAGCAGGTCGGTCGGAGTGGGAGGGTGCGGTCATCTGATGGGAGGAACCTCTTCACGTTTCATGGTCAAATGTCTAGGCTGTGACGTCTCTATCTGCCTGCACAGTAACATCCTTTCAGGCAGATACCTAGTACATCATGTGCTGATGAGGAGTGCTATGGCTAAAGTTCTGCCCCTTGCACACGCTGATGTACAGCACGAGTTCGAAAGACATTAAGCTGAGGTGACTTCGAGCACGGTGGAAGGCAACGGCCAATACGATGCCACGATTAGTGGAAAGGTGAGATTGACCCCAAAAATCGAATGTTCGTAAGTTCGCCTGGCGCAAGGCCATTGGCCATGAAGTATGCGATGTGCGCTTCAATATCAGAGACTAGACACACAACAAGGCTAAGCCTGTTTCCTGGTCCTGTGCGAGTGGAACCCCCCCAACGCCTTGCGCAAGTCCGCACCGTCCAGAAGAGAACATCACTCATCGGTAACCTCTTCGATTCGTGCGTTCAGGTTCCGTTGTTGTGCAGGTACGTCACCATCAGCTGGTGTGCTCTCTACGCCTGTCGCGCTTGCAGTCACAGGCTTAGATATTTCGGGTTCAGCACTTTCTTCGGTAGTGGACTCCACGTTTCCCGCGCTCTTCTCCCCTGTCGCATCTTCAATGGGTTTTCCGCTCGACTTCGCTTCCCGCCTCGTCCTCTTGCGCTGCCTCTCTTCCTTCTTCCGCTGTTTCACGGCCTTCTCATCCTCGTGCCATGCCCAAGTCGGCTTGAACGAGTCAAAGAACCCGACATCTTCGAACAGATTTGGGAAGAGCCATAATCCGGGCGGCGTTGCGAACATCGTGACCACGAAGAGTATCAAGCGGAAGATGGCCATGGCGAAGAATAGACCGAGTAAGCCGAGCATCCCCATAGAGAGATACCAGACTCCGAGTCGTAGGTGGTAAGGCCAGACGGGGAAGAAGACGACCGCGAGGATAAGGACTAAGGCGCCGACTGCATAAAGTCTGTTCTTCCACTGTGAACCCTCGTACAACCAGACGTAGTGGTACTCGTCCCGCGCCTCCTGCTGCGGCTCGACCTTGACTGTCCACAGGCCCTTGACGCGTTTTTTCTTCCCGTGGTCGTGGCCCTCGTGGGGGTCGATCTTGCTAACTCTCAAGGCAAGCAGAGAGAGGGGGAGAAGCTTGAAAATGTTCTCCGCAGTTACGCGGTCTTTGACCTCGGGCAATAGCGCGTTCTTCTTCCTGGCTTTGGTGTATGCCTCCGACTGCAATGCCCGAATCGCGCGCTTCACTTTGAACATATCTTTCCGCTTTTCCTGGAAGATACACGTACGCATCTTCATATTCTGACCTCGCAGAAAGTTGGCCACCGCAATCGCCTCGGGTTTCGGTGGACCAGGTGCGATCGGGACCTGCTGTCCGGGCTGCGCGCCTTGGGCACCCTGTGATTGCGCTGCCTGCTGTTGTTGTTGCTGTTGCTGCATCTGCATCCGCATCTGATGCTGCCGCATCGCTTGTTGCTTAACGCGCTCGACGTATTGCTGCACGGACAAGCCGGCCTTTTGAGCCTCCGCGGCTATTTGTTGCTGCATTTGGCGGATCTGTTCTGGCGACGGTTGTTGCCCTGGCTGAAGGCCGGGGAATGGACCGCCAGGGCCAAGGCCGGGCTGAGGTGGTGCCTGCGGTTGAGCCATGACTGATATACAAGCGAGTGCGTGTTCAGACAATGCGAGAATGGTCGTGGGAATACTGGAATTAGGCTAGCTGGCGACGTTGTCGCACTCTGTCTGGCATCACAGAAACATTGACGTTGCACCTTCAAGTTCTGGCGGCGTTCGGCCCTGCCAAGCTCCGTGCGGCTTCTTCCGCCCGCCGCTCCGCACACGCAGAATCTCTCCAGCCAGCGAAATCTCCATTGCTGATTGCCCGTCACAACTTCTCATCCACGACACTTCACAGTTTTTACTTCGATCTCGAGAAAGGCAGACTACCTTATCCACTAGCCATGGGTAAGTATCGCCTCCTCGATGAATGGCTGCAGCCGCCCGGCTGAGACTCGCATGCTGATGGAAATGCTGTACAGCACCCAAGCTCGACCCAAATGAGGAGAAGATCATTCACCTCCGCGCCACCGGAGGTGAGGTTGGTGCCTCGTCTGCCCTCGCCCCCAAGATCGGTCCTCTCGGTTTGTCGCCGAAGAAGGTCGGTGAAGACATTGCCAAAGCGACTGGCGACTGGGTAAGCCGAGATCTTTCCATACTCAACTGCTCACAACGATCGTGTTAACGCAATCGTAACAGAAAGGTCTCCGTGTCACCGTTCGCTTGACCATCAAGAACCGTCAAGCAGCCGTCTCCGTCGTTCCCTCCGCATCCTCGCTCGTCATCAAGGCGCTCAAGGAGCCGCCGCGTGACCGAAAGAAGGAGAAGAACATTAAGCACACCAAGTCCATTCCGCTCGACGAGATTATTGCTATCGCGCGGACAATGCGATTCAAGTCGATGGCCAAGGACCTCAAGGGCACCGTCAAGGAGATCCTCGGCACTGCATTCTCAACCGGCTGCCAGGTCGATGGCCGGAGCCCGAAGGCTATCACTGATGACATTGACGCCGGCGAGATCGAAAGTGAGTCTGCGCCGCCGAGTTGAAGTTGGAGCAGAGACTGACTTGAAGACAGTCCCCGAAGAGTAAACGTGTCTCATGACTAATGGCATGTACTTTCATGGTATGGAAATTTCGGCCGAGAGAAGCGGGCCTCGCGCGAAGCACATCCGGCGTTCGGCGCACGGGTTGGGGTGTCAGTAGCATCCCACATTGCTCTCTTCAGTCGTCACTCCCACGACAGCCGTTACATTTCAAGCCCACACACTTCTGCTGTCAAGGTCCACTTTGCTTTCCTTCTCTTCTGCCAACTTTGCCAACACTCTGGCCCCTACCCACACCTCCCTGGTCCGGGCCTATTTTGGTGCAAAGGAGATTGACTCCACTTTCTGACCTTTTACTCACCGCGTTGTCCCTCTGCTTCCGGGCAGCAGTAGACAGGGTGGTCCATCTATTATGGTCTACAATCCAAATACTTTCATGCGAGTGGCTGCATATGCCGCAAGGGAATTGCTACATCCATGTCGTGCGGCCATGTGTATGGGCAGTATGGCCCGGGGTTGGGGAAGTTTCTAGACTCTTAATTGGGGATAGCAACATTCTCGTGAGGTTTGAGGATAAACGTTGCTTTTGAAAAATGGTCTGACGTTAACGATATAAGTTCGTACCAAATCGGGTTTCAAGCAGATCGTGTCTCTGTCCAATGCATTTCGTGGCCCATGTCTTGACTTCTAGACACGTCATACGATCTTGACCCTTCTATTGCGTAGTCACCTGGCCGTCGTTCTCTACATTGAGGTGTTGGTTCGACTCGAGTGAATGCACCTTGTCGGCTGGGAACTCGGCACTGGCGAAGAAATCAGAGAAGTGTCCTCTCGAATCCTGTCAGGAAAGCGTCCCCAAGAACGTACGTAAAGCCCTTGATCAGCTTGAATTCGTTGACAATTTTGCCACCTTGCTCTGTGACCTGCTTCTTGGCCCTGAGAAAAGTCAGCACTGGTCGCTTGGATTCTAGCTCCGACCGTGTAACGCACGCATCAAGCTGGTCGGCACTGGCGCCGTCTTTGAGGGAGACCTGCCGTTATCGTTAGTCCATCTGACTGATCTGATACTGGAGAAGTACAAATCCACATACGTTGATCGTCGGCATTTTGCTCAAGTTAGATTGTCTAAGACGTGGCAGGGGTAGTGAAGCAAATGTCGATATATTTCGAATATTTGGAAGACGGATGACAGTAGACTTGTGTCGGTATGGGAAAAGGAAGTTCATGTGAAGTCTTCTGTAGCGTGACGTATACTATAGCAGCACGCGACGTTGCAGGTGACCCGTGACCGGTTGCATGCTGCGGACGCTAGATGATCGCCGCTGATAAGATCCGCCGTGAAACATCCGTGATTTCTCGACCGCCGACTTGAAATCTTGGCGTGGGCTTTGCTTCGAACTGGGAAGATAAGACTAGGCACACCGTGCTGTACAAGAAATAGCATGGCGGGCGAAGAGCAGACCCATCGCGCTCATCGGCCGACGAAAGAAAAGAAGAAGCATGCCTTGGGTCAACCGAACCCGAAGGCATTTGCATACGCCGCACCAGGTCGCCTCGCGAAGCAGGCGGCTCGCAGCCACGATGTGCGCGAGAAGAGACTTCACGTACCGCTCGTCGATCGCCTCCCGGAAGAAGCGCCGCCGCTGGTCGTCGGAGTCGTGGGCCCGCCTGGAGTCGGCAAGACGACTTTGATAAAGAGCTTGGTGAAGCGATATGCCAAGCAGACCATTTCACACCCGACAGGTCCGATCACCGTCGTGACGAGCAAGCGAAGGCGCTTGACCTTCATCGAGACTCCGAGTGATAGTCTGGCAAGCGCCATCGATACTGCGAAAGTCGTGGACATCGTGCTGTTGATGATAGACGGAAACTTTGGATTCGAGATGGAGACGATGGAGTTTCTGTCGGTGTTATCGAGCACTGGCATGCCCGGTAACATCTTCGGTATCCTCACACATCTGGACCTGTTTCGCAAGCAGGATACGCTCAAGGCGCAGAAGAAGAGGCTAAAGCATCGGTTTTGGTCTGAGCTCTATCAAGGAGCCAAGCTATTCTACCTTTCAGGCGTTATCAACGGCAGATACCCGGACCGTGAAGTGCTCAATCTTTCCCGCTTTCTGTCAGTCATGAAGAATCCTCGACCCCTGGTATGGCGCAACAGCCATCCGTACGCGCTCGCTGATCGCATGCTGGACGTCACTCCGCCGACTCAGATCGAGGAGAATTCGAAATGCGACAGGACGATTGCTCTTTACGGCTACCTTCGAGGCACCAACTTCCCTTCCAGCGACGCGAGGATTCACGTGCCCGGTGTCGGCGATCTGTCTGTCGCGCAGATCGAAGCGCAACCGGATCCGTGTCCCACACCGTACTTCGAGCAGGCACAAGAGAAGGCGCAGGGGACCAAGAAGAGGAGGCGGCTGGGCGAGAAACAGAAGGTGATCTACGCACCCATGTCCGACGTGGGTGGTGTACTCGTGGACAAAGACGCTGTGTATATCGATGTCAAAAGCAACACGTTCGATGCAGACGAAGTTGATGTGGAGAGAGGATTTGGCGAGCAGATGGTTGTCGGTTTGCAAGGTGAGCGGCGACTACTCGGTGAAGATGATCACGGGATCGCGCTCTTTGATCGTGGTGATCGATTACGGAGACTAGACGACGATGCGCCCGAAGACACCGGCCGGAAACACCGACGTCAGCCTACTGTAGTCGAGCGAGATGATAGAGATGGGTCGGAAGAGCCCGACGAGGGCTTTGCCAGCGGTGAATCCGACGACGAAAATGATCTGGAAGCACTACAACAGCCACCGGACAAAATCGGCAAAGCAAGAAAAGATGCAGAAGTGGATGGCGATATCGCTTTCGCAGACAGCGATAGTGACTTGGGCAGCCTAACGTCTGTCTCCGATCAGGAGTTTGACGAAGACGATGATGGGAGTGCCGGCAATCTGTCTGGTGAGGATGACGAGGATGACGAAGATGGTGCGTTGAGGTGGAAAGATAGGATGTCTGAACGAGCACAGGAGGTGCATGGCCGCAATCAGCCGTATCGAGTCGCCAACCTGGCTAGCCTGATGTACGACGACATGCTATCGACCGCGGAAGTTATGCGACGGTGGCGCGGTGAGAACGGAGCTGAGGGCAAAACTGAAGATGATGACAGAGAGCACGATGACTTATTCAGGCAGAAGCACAGTGCGGACTCCGAAAGCGAGGACCGAACAATACCAAACTTCGACTATGAAGCTCTTGAGTCGAGATGGACCGATACGGAGAATATTGACGCGATAAGGCGTCGGTTCGCATCTGTCCGAATCACTGGTGCCAATGCTGAGGGTCTAGGCGAGGACGAAGATGGCGAAGAGCAGGAAGATGATGAGGGTGATGGCAAATTCGAGGATCTAGAGGCTGGCGAAACTGACGACATTGCGAAGCCTGACGATCTGGACGCTGAGCGGGAAAGGAACGCTAAGAAGAAGGAGGAGCTCAAGTTGCGGTTTGAGGAAGAGGACAGAGAAGGCTTCCTGAACCCGAAGAACACGAATCGGCAAGCAAATGGAGAGGTCGAGGAGCGTGAGTTTGGTGAAGATGAGTGGTACGATGCTCAGAAGGCTCTTCTTGAGAAGCAGCAAGAGATCAATCGACGAGAATTCGAGCGACTCGATCAGACATCACGTGTCAGAGCTGAGGGCTACAGAGCTGGCACATACGCCCGCATAACACTGCAGAAGGTCCCGTTCGAGTTTGTCGAGAGCTTCAACCCACGATTTCCGTTGCTCATCGGGGGTTTGCAGCCGACCGAAGAAAGGATGGGCTTCGTTCAGATCCGTGTCAAGCGCCATCGCTGGCACAAGAAGATACTGAAGACCAACGACCCGCTCATCTTCTCCCTTGGCTGGAGACGGTTCCAGACATTGCCAGTCTACAGCATCTCCGATTCTCGAACGAGAAACCGTATGCTCAAGTATACGCCTGAGCACATGCACTGCTTCGGCACCTTCTACGGCCCGTTAGCCGCACCCAACACGGGATTCTGCTGCGTGCAGAACTTCTCGAACAAGAACCCAGGTTTCCGCATAGCCGCGACTGGAGTCGTGCTCAATGTGGACGAGGGCACCGAGATTGTCAAGAAGCTCAAGCTGACCGGTCATCCGTACAAGATCTTCAAGAACACTGCGTTCATCAAAGATATGTTCTCGTCGGCGCTGGAGATTGCCAAGTTCGAAGGCGCCGGGATCAAGACCGTCTCCGGCATCCGCGGTCAGATCAAGAAGGCCCTGTCCAAACCCGAGGGCAACTTCAGAGCCACATTCGAGGACAAGGTGCTGATGTCGGATATCATCTTCTTGCGTGCATGGTTTCCTGTGCGACCACATCGGTTCTACAACCCGGTCACCAACCTGTTAGAAGGCGGCGAACCAGACAACTGGTCAGGCATGCGTTTGACCGGACAGGTGAGAGCAGAGCAAAAGATCCCGACCCCAAAAGAGAAGAACTCGGCCTATCGCCCCATCGAGAGGCAAACGCGACACTTCAACCCACTCCGTGTGCCGCGGAAACTGCAGGCCGACCTCCCGTTCAAGTCGCAGCTGGTCCAGATGAAGCCGCAGAAGAAGGACACGTACGTGCAGAAGCGGGCCGTGGTGCTGGGCGGGGAGGAGAAAGTGGCGCGGAGGCTGATGCAGCAGGTCATGACGCTGCGGAACGAGAAGGTGGAGAAGCGGCGGGCGAAGCAGGAGGAGAGGAAGCAGCCGTATCGGGCAAAGGTGGCGGAGAATGAGGAGAAGCGGCGGGAGAGGGAGAAGAGGGAACGGGATGATTTCTGGAAGAGGGAGGGGAAGAAGAGGAAGGGTTGGGGTGAGGGTGAGGAGGGAGGCGGGGGGAAGAGGAGGAGGCAGTAGGTACTTTTTGAGGTTTCAGGCTTGATGCTGCAGTATCGTCTACCTCGCTCAGATCTCACGTCAGACTTGCTTTATACGTGTTGACTGAGGACATATTCTGACAGCTGTAGAACAACCGATTCGTTGATTTTAGATGGAGTGAATGATACGGGGTAGAACATTGCTTCGCCAGCGTTAACGATGCATACCTACAAGTTTACGCAAGAGCAAAGTGATCCCCCCACTCACTACCACCTTATGTGCCCCTTGTTATCTAAGCAGTGAGCGTTGGCAAAGGAGACCACGCTTGAGAAACCAGCTTCGACGACGCAGTAGTGACTAGAAGAGTTCTGGCTAGGGTCTGTACGGAGGTAGTGTCCTGTCCGATCAAGTCCAGTCTTGTGGACTGACTTTGTAAAGGCGGCCATGATCACTTGGGTCCAGGACAACAGAACTCTAGACGACGTACAATGAAACGCACGGACCTGTCTGCTGCACTTCATCACGACCTCATGCCCTCATACCCTCATGCGTTCTTCCTGATCGGTTGTTTACTGATTTTTTTTTTTGGATATACCTTTACAGGCGCGGATGTCGCCAATGGCCGTCCAGTTCATACGCAGCCTGCAAGCGTGTGCTTGACGTGCGTACGAGGACCAACCGCGAAATCAAAGTGAGAGTGGACGAGATCCAGGACAACCCTTACAGCAGTCCTTCTTGGGACAACCGTTGCTCGCCTAGAGGAGATCAATAAGGGGGGTCGTCGCCTGTAGCGTTGCACACAGTGTCGAAGTTATAACAGGGACAGTTCTAGAAGTTCGGCGACATAACAGCGTCGTGAAGCGTTCTCATGGGAGTGGTGTGTTTCTCGTGGGAGTGCTGTACGCGGCGGATGCTGTTCACAGCACTGGCGGCCACCGATGGTTTGTCATTATCGCCATTTTCGTCTTTACCCTCACATACGCCTCAACGTGGGCAAATGGTCGGAAAGATGTACGCCAGCGAGATCCAACCGGGACGGACTGGGTCTACGTCCAAATGCCCTGGAGGCTGGCGCAAGGCCTGAATTTCGTGAGTAGAATACTGCGTGATGAGCACCGGCAGTAGTCTCGGCGTCTTGTTGGCGACAATGGCACAAAGCTCACCAATGGTATCGTCGCCTGGATCACGCCCATGCTGCTCGCACACTCCGCATATGGCACCTATTATCTCACCCTACGCACGTTGTTATGTAGTGCTCACTTTGTTCAGTCTTGAACTTTTCCGACCTGATCCCCGAGACTGGCGGCTCTTGCACCGTCTTGCTTCGGTCTCCAGTATAGAGTGAGGGCAGCGCAGACCGGCAGCGACAGGCCAGAGCCACGCGACTCCCTGCGGACGACTTCACGTCTGCGGCTGCATCTACCCACACCAGTCAGACCGCCACTCGCCTCCTCCGTGCATCAGCTGAGTGAGGCCCGTTGAGGCCGCACACGGCGACCTACTTCTCTATGGAAATATAAAGTACTTTCCCGTCCTACTGCGCAACATCCTACGGTTTCAGCATTTTATTCCTCGCTCTCTCGCTTTCTGCCTGCGCTCATTCTTATCCTGCTATGCCTACGCACGTCACGTTCACGCCCTCACAAGCAGGTGGCAGCAATGCCGTGCCACTCGCCTGGACGGCGGATCCGCTCAGTCTCTGCTGGAGCGATCTGAAGCTGTTCTACGCCAACATCAACAACCTCTTTGGCATTCTAGTCCCGAGTCCTTCCCACCCGTTGGACGAGCTCCATCCCAGCCCCATGAACATGTACACGCTCGGAATCCACATCTTCCTCGTCTTCTATCAGCTTTCCTTCCTCCTGTCGATTCCACTGGCGATCATATGCCAGGTGCCCGGTGCATGGCTCCTGGTCCACTGCGCCATCGCCCTTGGCTTCAACAGACTCGTCTGTCTGCTTCTCAACGGTCCGGCCTACCTCGACAGTCAGGTCCATATTCCCACCGAGGATGCTCACCCCGAGGAGCGATGGATCTTCCTCAACGGTGTCTCCGTCGGCTCACACTGGCTCCAGGCGAACGTTGACCGTCTCGCGATGACTTTCCGGCGCCCCATACGAGGCGTCCACAACCCTACGGATGGCATAGTCTTTGATCTGATCCAATGTATCGTCGAGCGAAACTTCAGTTACTCAACTGGAGATGTGCGAGAGGCCTATGTACAGATCAAAGGCGCTCTGGTGGACGACCAGTACAAAAAGGTCGTCCTCATCCTACACAGCCAAGGAGGCATTCAAGGGAGCCTGATAGTCGATTGGCTTCTGAGTGAGGTCAGCGGTGGCAAGATGGTCTCTGTCCGACTGGCGCGCGTACTGACGATGACAAGGTCACTCAATCACTGCTGAAAAGACTGGAAATCTATACTTTCGGCAACGCTGCAAACCATTTCAACAACCCACATTCGGACGTTGCATCGTATCTCGGTTCCTCTTCCGATCAACCATCACTGTCGAAATCGATCGGCCACATCGAACACTACGGCAACAGCGGCGACTTCGTGGCCCGATGGGGCATCCTTGCATTCACCAAGATCGCCAATCGATACATGGGTCGCATCTTTGAGCGTCCCGGGACCGGCCACCTGTTGAATCAGCATTACCTGAACGCGATGTTTCCACTCGGACCAGATGGAAAGGTGCTGGAGCGGAATGAGTTTATGGAATTGGCCATCGACATAGCAGACCATGGTTCCGCGAATGGAAATCCCGCCACCTCCGTGCTCCCCAACAGCAAAGTCCAGGATGGCAAACCTTTGACCAACGGTGTTCAGATCCCAGGCCAAGATCAGCGACTACTCGGCAACGACCGTAACTACAGTTTGATGGAGACGCTCCTGAGCGAACTCCGCCCGGACGGCGTGAAAGACGATTCTATCGTCCGTGACGTGAACTCTCCCGTCGAGGTGATAGTAAAGAGGTCGAGTAAGACGATCAGGGTGAAGGACTTCTCTAGGCTGTGGCAGTATCGGGACGGGAGAAGCCCGCCAAGTGTGGCTGGGATGGGGGGCTCGTAGGCGGGACAACCATAGACAATCTGTCGGTTTTGTACGTCGAAGCGGGTAATGACCTCGAAGCTGATGTCGATTAGGGAACCATCAGCCCCTGAAACCCTGCATAGTCTCCTGCAGCTGATCCCACCCTGCCGTACCTTCCCAACTCCCTTTCCCTCTCCCCAAAATGCCTCTAACGGCGCTGCGGGCTTTGAACTTCCAGTCCTTAGCCACCTGCTCGCCCGCACCCATGCCCTCGGTACGTTCCTTCGGACCAAGGCTCTCATACGAGTCACACAAGCGCACGGTAGCCTCCACTACCTCGTCCCACCTCTTCTCGCTCTCCGTCTCCCAACCCGGTTGCGAGGTCACCGCTCGCCAGGCCTTTTCTTCCGCGTCTAGGGCCGTGGAAGGTTTGTTGCGCCAAAGGGCTAGCCTGCCCACGAGCTGCCAAAGTCGCGTCGACCCGGTGATCAGCGGCACGACGCTCTCGTCCATGAATTTGACGAACATGCGCGGCAAGCCCGGCTGGGGTGGTTCATATTGATGAGTACTGGAGATGATGTGCTGGGCCACAAGCTCGAGGATCTCGATATCGATGCACCGCTCACCGTCGGTAGCCGCGCGGATGTCAACGATACGCTTTTGTGCCGAGAGACAAGCTGTGAAGTCTGGAGGGGTCAAAGACGCGGCCACGATGAGCACGTTCTCCCAGATGCGGAACGAGTCGTGCTTGAGAGACGCGGCGCGTTTGAGCGCGTGCAGAGCGTCTTGCCGAATCCTCTGCGAATCCGGTGTCGCTTCGCTCGTGCCGTCTTCCTCGACGGTATTTCCAACGCCAGTCAGAGCTGTGGTCCCATTCGTGTCCGCATTCTCTGTGGGATCGGTTCGCAAAAGTGCTGCACCCAAGTTGCTCCACGCCTCTGCATCGGTATCATCGAGCTGTACACACCTCGAGAATGCCTCCACCGCCTTCGCATATTGCGCCAGTTCAAGCAAAGCACAACCCAGAGCGAACCAACTAGCGTGGTTGAGCTGGTTGACGCGCAAGCTTTTGCTGTATGCTTCAGCAGCTTTCAGGAAGTCTTTCGCCGCGATATAGAAGCGACCGAGCGAGCGCTGAGCACGGGCGTATCGCTGCTTCGAGACTTCCCATGCCTTCTCATACATGGCTGGAGACTGCTCGATGTCACCAAGGATACAGTACAGACGTGGCGCATCCAGTGGCGGCGGGACTCTTTCCGGGCCTTGCCACATCTCGGTGTCGTCGTCAATGTCGTGTTCTGGTGTTGCCGGCGTACCATGGCTGGCGTGAAAAAGCTGGCGTCTAACGATCCTCTTCGCCTTGTCTTCTCGCTCAGTCGCAGCCCAGCAAAGAGCGGCTTCGGCCCACATCTCGAGTCTCTCGTAGATCTCCAGTGCCGAGCGGAGGCCGCCTAGTTGCACCCAGCGAGACGCCAGCTCGGCTTCCAGATCCCAGCGTGTGGGTGAAGCGAGCGAGAAGATATACCGTAAGCGCTCGGTGACCGGTGCACTCTCCGATTCCTTGGACCGCGGTAGGAATGAAGTGACTGTCAGCTCATCGGGTTTCGATATGGCCGGTGCAGCTTCGGTACTAGCGGTATCCGCGATGACCTGATCGACCAGTGCCTGTAGCTGCAGTAGTCCTCGCTCGATCGTTCGAGACTTGTAGCCCTCAATGCGACTCCGGACGAGCAGAGCCTGGGTGTAGACCTGCCAGTTCGAGCTGCCACCTTCCAGTACACGCGTGGCGTATGGGAGCGTCTCCTCGCGTGTAAGGCCATGCTGTGGCGAGGTGTTTGTGATGGAGGATGCAAACGACAGCAAGATGGTCGAATCGATTGCATCCAGTTGAGGCTGATTTGACGGGTCAAGGGAGGCTAAGCTGGGCGGAAGCGCTTCCGAGTCTTTGACTGCCAGTGACTCGGTTGGCTTTTCTGAAAATGAGATCGACTCAAGTAAAGTGTCGTCGTTCAGATCCAACTTGACCGGTTCAGGATCAATGTTGGTAGTAGGGGGAGCAGATCCTAGGTCAATGTGACCTGCGTTTCGCTCGTCGTCCCTCGTCGTTCCACGATCGCCGGAACTCCTGGCCAAAACCACAAGCTGGCTGACGTCCTTCTCCTGGAATTTTGTGCGTTTGCCCAGCAACCCTGTCAGAGCGAACTCGAAATGCCGTTTCGCCTTGGCATCATCCAAATCCTTCCTCGCAAGTTTATCTAGGCCATGATGGGTATGAACCGTAGCTCGCTCAAGCAGAAAGCCGATGTTCACATCCTGCCCAGCTTCACCTCTCGAAAGAACACCCTCGTCCTCCAACAGGCCGAGATCATCGTAGATGACGTCCTGCAGAGTTGACGATACCTCCGACAGCAATCGCTGTCGCATGAACGCCACCCGCATCTTCGCCCATCTTGCAGCGCGGACATTCTTCAAGATCGGCGGGCACGTCATGATCGCATCCGCCAGACACAGTAACTCGATGTTCGGCGTCAGCTTATAGGCAGAGATGCCATCGACACCCAAGCTCTCGAGGAGCGCGGCTCGCGTAGCCTTGATCGCCTGCTTGTCATGCGCCACATCGTGCGGGAATAAGAGTTCTGCGGATGAAAAGGGTAAAGGAGGCCCGGTAACATTCGCCTGCAAGAACGCGAGAAGAGCGGCATAGCCTATGCAGAAAACAACGATTTGCTTCTCCTTCCTGGATCGATCCGCCAGTGAGAGGCCGAGCCGATGGAAGATGAAGTCCCTCCAGGTGGGAAAGTCCTGCAGTCGAACGGCTTCGAGCTCGAAGTTTTGGTTGTGACCGAGGATGAGCAGCGATTCCTCGTCCTGTAGTAAGGCCTGGTAATGGCCATTGTCGAGCTTTGCAATGTAGGGTTCCGCGAGGCGTGCAATTTCCTCGGGCAGACTTTGCAGAAGCCACGACAACAGAGGGTCAACCATGCTGGGAGGTATCACTCAGGCTGACCAACTAAAGCCAATGCGTAGAGAGGGAAAAAGGCGGAGATGGACGTTGTGAAGCGTTATGTGACAATACATGTGATTTCTCTCCTTCATCACTCGAGGGTAGAAATCAGAATTCGAAGTGTGGCGGTGGTGGCGGTGCGCCAATCCTTCCCGCGTTCACACATCACGTCTATTACCATCCAAATGGAACAAAGCACCTCATGAAAATATTCCAATGTTGACTGCTTCCATGGAATCAGACCTTTGGTTGATTCAACTCCGACCAAGGGCTGTCCGACTTCGACTTCCATCTTCCCGATCTAGCCCAAAATTGCCATGAAATCTGCCGTTCAAAGGTTTTGAGGGTTCGTTGGCCACCTCTTCGCAACAATGCTCTCCCAAACACTCCTTCAGCAGCTCCTTCGCTGAGCGTGTGTATGCAGAAGTGCAAACTATTCCATGAGTCGTGCAGATTTGTGTTGTCGGCTTGCGCTTGAGCTCTCGACTGTCCGTTCTCGACACCGAGTCGGTCACAAAGCGGGCTTGATCTGATACCAGATCTTCTTGGGGCCTTTCCGGAGATGTTGCTGGTCTTTGTGACTGGTTTGAAGCGCCGTGTCTGCCGCTGTTCATCCGCTTGCCGTCGTTCTGTCTTTGCTGATCATTCTTGAGCGGCGTCTTTTCGAAAACAGGTTTTGGAATCGTGGTGTGTGCACAGACATGACAGTGGGAAGTTCGGAGCCCCATTCTTGCGGTGCCCCTGCATGTAGCGGGTGTAGGGTCCTGAGCCTGCAATCTCTGCCGCGCTCGACCGATGTGTAGTTGGGCCTTGCTAGATCTAGCATGGTCATATCGTCGGCGCTAACATCATGCATGTTGTCTCCCTTCGTGCGTTGGATATGTGCGCGCGAGTCGGGGTGGAGCTTCGGTGGATGTTGCAGAAGCGCAATAAGTGACTTCCGACCGTGCCCGTGTGTCTCGTTCACGTGCCCTTTGTCGGATACGTGAGCGTATCGCGCACGTGAGCGCATGCGTGACACCCAACAACATGCTCATCGCCGACTGGGCAGTCACGGCACCCTTCTAACCTTATTGATGACTTCACCAAGCACACCAACCATCCGCTCCCGTTCCTCTTCAGCCTGGGATCTCTCCGCCTCCGCATCCCTGAGCTCTATCTCATATCTGCGCATCAAGTTCTCCTGATCCGCTTCACTGTTGCCTAAACCGGGCAAGCTGTTGATGATGATCTCCATCTGCTGCTCCTTCAACACCAAGTCCTGCGCCAGCTCACGCAAGGCGGAGTTGAAGACATCTGGTTGCTCGGGCGGAGGGGTGCTCGGTGGCTCGGTTCGCTGCTCGGTAGTGTTTCGCGTAGGATGTGACTGTTGTTGTGAGGCGTCGCCATTGGTGAGGGCCGCGGCCGCGCTGTTCGATGCTGAGGCAGGGGCCTGGCTGGGTTGGCCTGGAATGTCGCCATAGGGATGACGTGTTTGGATGTACATCAGGGATGCGTACATCTGGGTCATGAGCTAACTATCGTCAGCCTTGGGTGCTCTGATCCTGATCTGGCAGAGAAGCTCACGTCGTCGAGGCAGTCTTGCAGCTGGGTTAGCTTGTCGGCCATTGTGCGCAGCCTCTTGGAAGACCTTTAGCTTTTGAAGTCTTGAACTGTAGCTTCTGCCAGTTGTAGATGGTCAATGTCACACCATATAGCGAAAAGAAGACTGTGATCCGGAGCTCGTTAGGAATGCAGGACGAAAACCGATCCGTTTGTCACATCATTCACATGCCAGCATCGTACCTGCAGCGGTAGAGGAGCGGTAGGAGCGGCCCGCACCCATGGGGTGGAACTCTACCTGTTGGTTTGTATCGCCGACACCAAACGAAAATAGCTTTCAATCATTCCACCATTCACTTATACAACAACTCCAGCGTATCTTCACCTAGACCCGTCGACCATATATTCCTGGAATTGTACCCAGTAGCCATTCGACGAATGCATGCGGTGATATGATCTTGCCCATCGCCCTATGCTTCGCAGCTATGGCAAGCTTTCCAGCAAGCTGGCGAGCAGGGCCATGCGAAGCACTTACACTTCAGCAGCCGCCATTAAACCGCAAAGGTCACGGAAGCGACCCTCACCATGCCCCTCGTCAGCGAACACAACCGACACATCACTGTCAAGTTCTGACCCCAAGGTGGGGCGGCGGACTAGGACGCGGATCCCTAAGTCTACCGATGCACCACCGCTCACAAGGGCACGAACAAGGCGTATTCGCACCGGCGACCACTCGACCGATCTCAAGACCAATACCAGAACTCCACCAAAGTCTGCAAGACCGCGAAAGGCATCCGAAGTGTTGGAGCAGACCATCGCGGCGCCGAAACGCCAGGCACGCCGGCCACGAAAGCCTGCTGTTCCAGCGCGCTTGACGGCGGCAAGCTCGAGAAAACACAACGACCTCGCCTCTTTCCTTGCATACGCCGATCGTATCGACCTCAGCACCAAGTCGAGCGTATACAAAGGAACACACTTCGAGTATACCGTTGCCGAGGGCCTGAAAGGGTACAACTTCGACCTCCAACGTACCGGCCGTTCGAACGATCTGGGCATCGATCTGATAGGACATTGGATGCTAGCCGGTCGGCCAAAGGGCTCTCCCTTGCCCGTCCTGGTGCAGTGTAAAGCAAGCCGCTCGGCCAAACCCTCGCCAGCGATGATCCGCGAGCTCGAAGGCGCGTATGGCGGTGCGCCCTCGGGCTGGCGGCACGGTGACGGCGTGCTCGCACTTCTCGTCACGACTCAACCGACTACCTTGGGCGTCAGGGCCGCCATACAGCGCTCGAGCTCGCCGCTCGGCGTTCTGCAGCTGACGGCCGACAAGGGCGAGGTGAAGCAGTTTATATGGAATGCTTCCGCTTCCCGGGCCGGGCTGGAGGGTTTGGGGGTAGTGGTCAAGTATCAGGGGAGTAAGTGGGTGGGTACCGCGAGTGATGGACAAGCCAAGGATCCCGTGGAGTGGCGCGTCGGGTTGACCTGGATGGGGAAAATGTGGAAGCCTGCCGGTATGACCGAGCAGGACTCGCCTCTCCTCGTTCAGCCTCCGGAGTGGAACTCAGGATCTCTTCAACCTACGTACGACCGTGAAGCCGTTCTGTCATAGCAGCGATGCGCGTATATACTACATACACGTCAAAGCTGTGATGCGGCTTTCTCGCCTTTGTGATGCGTACTTCCGATGGATAGCGTGCTTCTCGATCGTCATCTCGACTGTTTTATCGCAGAACCCCTCCCAGTAAACGAAACATCAGCACTCGCATCGTTGAGCCATACCCGGCAACGTTCGGACTTCGCCAGTACATCGATGACTGCTTTCGGAGTTAATATGCGCCGGTTCTACGACGCGTAAAATTGCGCGATCAGCGCACATTAGGTATACGCCGATAACGCCAGCTCTCCCAATCTTTGCTTACACATACGCCCTTCTGCAACGCTAATTTCTGGATACACGATACCTACATACATGTAGCCTGGCGAGGCCGATTCAATCGACCCTTCTACGTAGATAGTACATGTGATCGCAAAGTCACCTACGTATACGGTTTGCAACGAGCATCTTCTTATCGACGCTTCGCTGATTGTGAGCTTGGAAATCGTCCATCCTCGTTGGCTGACTCACAAAAATACCCGTGACTCCATCATAGACTTTGTTCAAATGCATTTGCTTTGGAGGAGCCATTGATCACGATCAGACTTTGAACATCGCGCTCAACTTGGGCGACAATGACGGCCAAGCCTGTGGATGAGAACCACGTGACGAAGGCGGCCACTGATGACATGCAAGCCGACGAGAGCGGCACGATCGAATGCGGACAAGACGCGGCGAGGTACTTTGCGTTCGGAGATGGATTCAGGAACTTGAATCACGGTAAGGCTACACGGCTGGATCACATTAAAAACAGACTGTTGCACGTTACTGCCGCTGATGCAAGCAACCACCACCAGGCTCCTTTGGCACGTACCCAACCCCCATCCGCGCCGTGCTACGCCACTACCAAGACGCCGCCGAAGCCCGACCCGACGCCTTCATCCGCTACGAGTACACCAAGCTCCTGGACGCATCCCGCGCGGCCATCGCGAAATACGTGCACGCACCCCCGTCGACCTGCGTCTTCGTCCCCAACGCCACGACTGGCATCAACATCGTCCTCCGGAACCTGGTCTACGCCCCCGGGGACGTGATCGTCTGCTTCGCCACCATCTACGGCGCCTGCGAGAAGACGGTCGAGTACATCGCCGAGACGACGCCGGCGGAGAGCCACAAGATCGAGTACCGCTATCCCGTGTCCGACGAGCACCTGTGCTCCGCCTTCGAGCGAGCCGTGACGACCATCCGAGCCCAGGGCAAGACCCCGCGCCTCGCCGTCTTCGACACCATCGTCTCCCTGCCGGGCGTGCGCATGCCCTTTGAGCGACTGACGGCGCTGTGCAAGCGGCACCGCGTCCTGTCCTGCATCGACGGCGCCCACGGCGTCGGCCACGTCCCCCTCGACCTCGCCGCGCTGGACCCGGATTTCTTCGTCAGCAATTGCCACAAGTGGCTGCTGGTCCCGCGCGGCTGCGCCCTCTTCTATGTGCCCGAGCGGAACCAGCACTTGATGCGCTCCACGCTGCCGACGAGCCATGGGTTCGCGCCGTGGCCCAAGGAAGGGGCCCAGGCGATTAACAATCCGCTGCCACCGAGCGGTAAGAGCGATTTCGTGACCAACTTTGAGTTCGTGGGGACGGTGGATAACAGTGCGTATTTGTGTATACCTGCTGCTATAGAATGGCGTGGCAGACTCTCTTGGCAAGGTCGGTCGGGCGAGGAGGCTGTCATGGCGTATACGCGGTATCTTTCTCGAGAGGTCGGCAGGCGCGTCGCGGGTGCGCTCGGCACTGAGGTCATGGAGAACGCGGAGGCGACGCTAGGGGAGTGCAACCTGTCGAACGTCCGGCTACCGCTGTCGTACGCCGAGGTGGCGGGAGGTGATCATGGCGAGGCGATCAAGATTGCTCAGTGGATTGCGAAGGTGTTTGTTGAAGAGTACAACACCTTCATGGCCATCATCTTCTATGATGAGGCATGGTGGTAAGCATATCGGTGGTCGGAGTTTTCGTCTGAAGGATCCGCTAACGATTTCGACCTTCTTGCAGGATCCGGCTGAGCTCGCAAGTGTACCTCACGGTCGACGACTTCGACTGGGGCGCAAAGGTGTTGCGGGAAGTCTGTGACCGCGTGGCGAAGGGTCACTGGAGGTGAGGAGTATCCGCTGGTAGAACATGTCACGCACGCGGGAAGAGACACGGCATCGGTGGCTCGGACGTGCTCGAATAGGTGTAAGCACGTGCCGGATCGGCGATGTCTCTCATCTCCTCGGCCAGTAGCTGCATACTCGAACCCAGACGGTAGCCGCCCTTTGCTGCAGCCCGGGCACTAGCAGATCCCTCCCAGCTAATAATCCCGGACCAAACCCGGTTATGTTCAGCTGATAGGCAACAAAAGCAATGAGCAAGGCGCCGCCGGTGTACACGGCCGGTCGCCTATAGCGACGCACGACCTGCATAACGCGCTGTCGCAACTTCTTCTTGTCCTGGGCCCGCTGTATCTCTAGTGCGTGCCTTTCGAAAAGCCGCTCTCCGTCTTGCAGTGTCTGCTTTGAGAGCTGCTCGGGGTTCTCTGTGGTTTTGAGGACGCTGTTGGCGGAAACACGGGCCCAGGACCGGCCGGGTAGTCGCTTTGGCGGATACTGCTTGTAGACTTGCATCGTACGTCCAATGAGAGCCTCCAGATTGAGCGGCTTGGGCATTTTGGACAAGGTGGCATGAAGCATGTCGGGCTCGTCAGTGTCGATCTCGAGAAGCTCGTCTTTGCGTGACATGACGATCTATATCGTGACATTAGCGCATATCGTATGGTGACCACATGGGTATGCAAGAAAACGCACTACTGCGAACAGGTACAGCGACACCGCCGCTTCGCTGGCGAGGAGGAAGTCAAACAATCTGGCAATGTCGCCATACTCTTCGATGTCATGAGCGTATAGCGTCAGCGTGGCTGCCAGCGCGAAGAACGGCTGGGTCTGTGACAGGTGCTTGCACAGCATGGGATCCACGCCGTACAACACCGTCGGTAGAAGCTGGAGATGCGACTCGGTGCCTGACATGGTCGGGAGCATGAAGTCGCGGATGCGTAACAGGGACAGTCGGGCGACGGCGGGCACAGCGGCGTGCGCGCCGAGGACGAGCAAGAGCACCTGGACGATGTCGTGATAGCCTTGGAAGTAGTGTAGCAGCGGATGTCGGCGAAGGACCGTCGTGATGACATTGGAGAGCTCGTGTTTGCGGGCGTCTTTCTTTTGCTCGCTTTCGTCTTGTGATGGTCAGTGCGGCTCGTGTGTGATAAGGTGGAAGCAGCTTCTCGAATGCAGGTGGGCCCCACCTTCAGGGTAATACACAAACGATCGATGGACGTCGAGGTGAACCTGGTCCTCATCGCGGTGGGCGGCGAGTGCGTGCCAGTCGCCTTCGGCGCCCTGTTGGTCTTGGTCACTGCCCAAAAGGATTGGCCCTTTGAAAGCTCTCAGCATGGAAGGCCGTCAACAGGCTAGCAGGAATCAAGGCGTACAGGCAGTGCGCCGGATCTCGTCCTCCACAAGCCCGCCCTCGGACGCGGCCAAGTGTCTGAGGGTGTCGAGATCCCGGTCTCGGCATGCTTCCAGTATCCGCTGGACTTTAGCCTGCTCGACCTGGGAGAGTGGGTTTTCTCTCCACGACGCCGAGAGAGGCGGGATGTCAGCCTCGGTGTCGGGCGCCACAACGAGAGCTGACGGCAGGCCGCCGTCCATGTCTTCAGTGGGGGATCTGCTGTGGGTTGTAGACGGAGCCATGGCGGAATGATTGGTGGGCGTGGAAGACCAACATCCTTCGAGCATCAGCCCAGGTCTGATGACGTGGACTGGCGAGAATCCCAAGTGCCGTGGCGCGAGGCTGGTCTTAGTACGGCAGGACAGCGTCAGCTGCAATCATGTCGATGGTCGGTGAAGAAGTTGGGGATGAGGTGGTCCGCATGTAGCAGAAGATACAGCTGATACAGGCATCCCTACATAATAGTAGATACATGTATAAGCGAGAATGGCATCCGAATCCGGCAACCCCACCCGTGAGTTATCCACATGTACCTAGCCCGATACGTATAGTGAGGTACTGTAGGAACTTGCAGTTGGGAGTCGACATCACGTGCATTGGCCATTGAAGCTGCCTACCTAGGTAGGTATGTACCTAATTTAAACTTTGTGTTCTCTACCTACTCAGTAGGTACCCTACGTATTCGTACTTCTACTCACATCCGCATGGCCTCGCTCCTTATCACTGCATACCAGTATGATCGATCGTTCGAAGCTCTGAGCTGCATCACTCCTGCGGCGGTTCCGCCACCGACGACGACGACGACGACGAGCAATCCAGGTCCCTGGGTACAAACGAATAGTAGGTCGGTCTCCTGATACATGTTAGACACCGCCCGACGCATCAGCGGCATCACCCCTGTACCGCTTGCAGTCTCGAACACACGCACACACATCCTACACGTGGCATTTCTCCTCGGTGCACGACTCGGAGCACTTCGTTCTTACGTCCATCATCAGTACAGTACGATCCGACTACATGCACTTCCACGTTCTTCACATCACTCCACCCGCCAAAGAAACGACAGACCGCGACTCCTGACTCCTGACTCCTTTGGCGCGAGAGGCAGGCGACTTAGCCTCGAGCATCCTCCCTTCGCTCCATGCGCAGCGCCGGCACGTCACCATTTATTCAGGGTAAGATCAACAGATAATCCTCACTCAGTTCCTACCACCCCCGCGAAGACAGAATCCCGTTTCTTATGACGATGTTATACGCTGGGCTCTTCGCACCATGCACATGTACGATACGATACGATCCGCCCCCGGGCTGAGAGACAGCTGACACCGGTACAACACTCAAGGCGGATCGCCCGCGCATGCCCCACAGGGCCACACGCAAAAACACTTCCGCATCTTCACCGCAGTAGTGCCTTGCTAACACACAGCACAGGGCCGTGATCGCATGTGTGTACATACAATGATTAACCACTCGTTCGCAGAGCGTGCTCCCCAACTTCAGAAGCCACTTTTCCTTCCACCGTTCCGCTCTGCCCTTCCCCCGACCGGGATGAGCCTGCGCATTGGACCGTCAGGCAGCGCTTTGTTGTCTACTTCCTCCTCCAAGTGATCTCTCACCGCGCTACGGTAACGCATGTGCTCTTCCCAACGCCATCCAGCCTTCGGTCGCTCGAAAGCTAAGTCGTGTGAGGCCGCCATGAGTGGTGGTCGCGTCGGCATCTTGACCAAAACCGTCGTGCCAAGCCCCGTCGTCCGCTGGCTCGTACACGTGCGACTTCGCCACGGGAGGTGGAACGATGTGGTGTTCGTTACGTCCAACTTCATCAAGGTCTACAACATCGGCGTCGAGGGCCACTTGCAGCATATTGCAACCAAGGACGACTTTGACGCCCAAATCCGAGCGGCACGAGTCTTTGACATCAACCACCCGTTAGGCGAGGACCACCTACTCGAGAGCGACGGCGAGTCCTGTTCGGGAAGCAGGATCACACCACCACAGCTCCTGGTGCTGTCCCTCGGCTCGAACGAGCTCTTGTTTCTCTACCTTGCTCAGGATGGGGCTGGATCCCCTCGATTCGTTCAACAAACATGCCCATTGCCAAGCTTCCCGAGCATTCTCTCCCAACCTGGGGAACATCTGGCCGTCGATCCCCTGTCGCGGGCTGTCGCGGTGGCGGCACCCGAAAGAGAGATCGTCATATACTCTGCGAAGACGGGAAAGCGCATCAGTCACGAGCTGTCGAGCGAGCCCGAGAACTGGTGTCCGGTTTCAAGCCAACGTCCCCTGCAGATCGAGGGTGTCGTGCAACACATGGAGTTCCTGACACCACCGTCAGACGATGAGGATCACGTCATCCTTCTACTCATCGTCGTCGACCATCAACGTAGGACGAAAGCGGTTTGGATCGACTGGCGTTACGACTCCGACCTGCACCACGCCCAGATGCACCCGGCGCAGCCTCTAGATGCCACTCCATCCGTCTCGAGCTTGTTGATCCCGCTGCAGAATGCCGCTTTCATGATCGTCAATGGTAGCGAGGTGAAGCTTTGGACGGGTCTACTGTCAGGGGCCGCCAGCGGCGCCGTGCTGAAGTCTCTGATCGACCAACCCCGCAATCCTGGAGACTCTCCACGCCGACCGATCTGGACGAGCTGGTGTAGGCCCCGGCGCAGCCAAGCTGCGAGGCGTGAAAAGGATCACATATATCTTGCCAGGGAAGATGGGTTGGTCTGCTTGGCAGAGGTCAGAGCGAGTGGCCAAGTAGTCTCCAGTCTCGCGGGTGACTTTCGCTGTCACGTTGGCACAGCTTTCGCATCTCTTGGAGGACCTCAGGACCCAGACATCCTGGCGGTGGCTGGCGATATGAGCAGCGGCCGCATCGTCTCGATCGGCCATTGGCCGACAACAGGAGCGAGGGTCAGCGATCTGAGCTGGGATGACACCATGAAGATGGACCTGATTGAAACCATTCCAAACTGGGCATCCGTCACCGACATGATCGCACTCACGCCACGGCATTCTCGTGGCAGAGCAGTCCGAGCGAGTGACGGTATCTTCGTCACCTCTGGTCGGCAGCCGTTCGGAACGGTCACCGAGCTTCGAAGAGGCCTTGAAGCACGCCTGTCGAGTTATTTCGAAGCGGAAGGTCTACGCAACACTACCGGACTCTGGTCACTGTCTGTGGCCACCTTGGACTCGACCATCATATTCATGACCAGCCCCTCCGGTAGTCGCATATTCAGCATCTCTGCAGACTCGGGGGTTGCAGACCTCGAGGTAGACGAGATCGGGGAAGAACAAGCTTCGGCCCTGGACTTGTCGCACCGGACACTGACGGTAGCTGCGACGCCGGATGAACACATTGTGCAAGTCACGGAGCGAGGTGTCCGTATTACGGCGAGCCTGATGAGCAACTTTGAAGACACATTGACCAACGATTGCCAAGACGACCAGAAGATCATCGCTGCTTCAGTCGACGTACCAGGGTCTATGATTGTCACAGCGGAACAGATGGATGGAGATTTCTACTTGCGATGCGTTCACTTTGCCGAAGCAGCCCGCAACAATGTCGGAAAACCAAGTGACGTTGGCCCAGAGATGCGCAAGCCGCTGAAGAGCGAGCCACTGGCTGTCGCCACCATCCAGCACAATCAGGGGACCCTCGCCGCGGTTGCTACGGCAGACTCAAAGCTCCGTTTCTTTCTTGCCACCAGTGAGCCTCTCCGTATCAGGGAGGTCTTCCAAACCGACTTGCATAGCTCCGGCGATGTGCAGAGTACGTGCGATAGTGTGGTCCTTCTCCGACGGGCCTCCGGTTCCCGTATGTTGGCGCTCTGTGGTCTCCGAGATGGGCGAATATGCTCGCTGGAGCTAGAGGTAAACGAACAAGGCGAGCTCGCAGCGGGCGAGACCCAAGGACTTCGCATTGGTCACAGCGCCGTCAAACTCGTACATATGGCCGGTTCGCCGGCAGACGTTTTCGCCACGAGCAGCGCAGAGTTTTGTCAGATCTCATGGACCGGCGATGACGGCGCTTCGCTTTCTATCCACCACGTCTGGGTATCCGACAAACTTCGACCAGAGCTTGACCAAGGGCCAATGGTGGCTTGCACACGCATCTTAGCTTCCGACAACCTGGCTACTCCGCAAATAGCGGGCAGCCTGATCCTGATCTCTGGTGACGACTTCATGATCACGAGTCTGGAAAGCGCGCCCACAACCGTGCCGCGACAGATCGGTATTAGCGGCACCCCCAATCGGTTGATCTACGCCGAACAGCAAAGATGCCTCGTGTGTACTTCTGTGTGCTCGGGAGTCCGTCAATTCCCAACGCCGTCTTCACGGCCAGAAGAAAGGCGGCAGGCATGGCCGGTCATCGACTTCATCCCGTCTCGAAGCAACGGGCCTTCGTTCACTCACATCATGCAGCCCGGCGAGCGGGTCTTTGCCCTTCTCGAATGGTCGTACAAAGTACAACAGGACGACAAGGAAAAGATCTACTCGTTTGTCCTCGTCGGCGGCAGCTATGCAAGTCGTAGCGGGGTCCCCAAGGGCAAAATCACATTCTTGCAGCCCACGAACGAGACCTGGACCGTGGTCGATGTGAAGGAGAGCAAGAGCACGCTCTTCGACGCGCCGGTGTACGCCCTCGCGCTGTACGACGAGCTCACGTACGTCGTGTGTTACGGACAGTTCGTGCAGCTGTTCAAGTTCGTGCAGAACCACTGGACGCCACTGTGCGAGCCGCTGAAGCTCGCGAGCGCCGCGTTGTACGTCACCACCGACAAACCTCTCATCTACGTCTCGACGGCCAAAGACTCGCACGTCACGCTACAGCTTTCACCTCGCGATGATCAGGACGAAGCGACGACCACCCATCGACTCGTTCCTAGCCGCACGGCACCGCGCGCCGATTGCGGGCTGAGCCATCTCATCGTCGAACGCAGCCGTAGTGAACATGCCTCGAGCGCGGACGGCATCGCCCTCATGTCGACCCAAGATACGCAAATCCTCGGTCTCACGTCCCCGGCCCCGAACAACGACAATAACAACAACAACACTACACCCCGACCACACTCGCGCCACGCCCAACTCCTCTTCGAAGCCCAACTACCCTACTCCCTAACCCGCCTGCGCCGCTGCGACATCCGGCCCGCCTGGAAGCCCGCTCCGCTCACTGGCGTCATCGCCGACGACATCGTCGGCTCCGCCGCGGACGGCACCGTGCTCGGCATCGCTCTCCTCCACGAAAGGCTCTGGCGCCGGCTCTTCTGGCTGCAGAGGCTGTGTGAGTGGGACCCGGAGATCTCCCCGCACTCGTACGAGACGCCGGACTACTGCGTGGCCGAGGACGACCGGTTCTCGAGCAGTCAGAGAGAGGAGAGGGCGGTGCCGGCTGGTCTCGGCGACTCCTTCAATGACGATGATGATGATGATCATGATGACGGTGGTGATGGAGAGAGGTGGGAAATCCCGCTTCAGAGCGCCGCCACGCGGCTCAACGACATGCATATCGACGGGGACGTCCTGGCGCGCGTTTTGGAGAATGGTGACGGGGCGGGGCGGCTACAGGGGATCTTGCGGCGAGCCGCGGACCGAGAGGACGGGGTCGGTCGATGGGTCAAGGAGCATTTGCACGGGGAGCTGGGCGAGGTCGATGGCATTGTGGCGGTCTTGCGGAGATTGCTCTATTGTTGGCTTTGATGGGGAAGGATGCGATTATGGTGGAGGGAGGGGGGCTCATTAGGGAGGAAAGGGGAGTTAACTTTTCTCCCAAATCGGGGATTTTGATGATCGTTTAACGGAGGGTAGTGGCAACACGCGGAAAGGGTGGGCTCGACGGGGGTAGATTGGGGGTTGACATAGATCGAATTTCCAAAGAAGAGATGGCATTTACGTGGATGGGTGGGTGGCTCTATTCGAACAGAATTGAAGTCAAGGGGGGAGTTGGCGTTGCACGAGACTGCAGAGATGAGCACAATCACACAACGTAAATTTAAAATCCTGGCGAATCCTCCCAAGCGGGGGTTTCTCACCCATCCGCCTGCTTATCGTGTACGTGTGGCCGCTCACCCTCCTCTTTCTCTTCCTCCTCAACCTTGCGCTCCAGTGCATCCGCGCTCAACCGTGTCGTCACGTGATGCACATCCTCCCTCGCCAGCTCGCTGACGGTCGTGACATGCGGCCTCCCACCATCCTCGCCGGGCGCCTTGTCACCATCCACGGTCGGAGTACTTCCGTCTCCCACGACGCCGCCGCCGGACGCCGACCGATTCCAACCCGTCTTCCGCTTCTCCGCCGCCCACGCCCCCCATGAGCTGAGGTACGCTCCGGCCCGGTGACTCGCGGCGGCCACGCTTGCATGCGCTTGCTGGAGGTCGGGTTTCTGAAGCTTGCTGCCGCCAGGGATTGCTGACGCAGGTGGCGACGGAGCCGGGTTTTCCAGCGGTGACGACGGACCCGGCACCGTCGCCGTTTTGGCCGCCTCTTCGGACCTCCGACGCTGCGCTTCCCGCATCACCTCGATATCGGCCCAGACGCGGTTGAAAGCGGTGGTCACGTGCGTGCGCCCGTCGGCGAGACGTTTGTGCACGACCTCCTTGGTCTGGCTGAAGCGTTCGTCGAGATGGAGCTCGGCGACCTGCGCCGTCAGTCGGCGTTGCACGTCTTCGATCGTGAGGCCGCCGGCGCAGGGATGCCGGGGTTCGACGATGTCGAAGAGGTGGCTGTCGGTCGTCGTGGCCCAGAGCCGGTGGTTCTCCGTTTCGCGCCAGGCGTCGAGGAAAGCGGGGGCGAAGTCGAGGGCGGGGTCGCCTTCGACGTCGGCGAGGAGGGCTTTGGGGTCGGCGTGCCCGGTGGGGTGCGAGGCGAGGTACTGGTGGTACTTTTCCGAGGAGATCAGGGCGAGGAGATACTCTTCGAATTGAAGTCGGATGAACTCCTCGCTCCCCGCGTAGCCGTGGGTCTTCGGACGTGAGGGGTCGCTTTCGTCCCATGTGTCGTTGACCTGTTGCGTCAGGAAGTCGATCCACCTCCGATCCGCTACCGAAAGGGTGAGCGCCTGACGCAAGGTGGGCGACAGGATGTGGACGGTGTTCTCGTCCAAGTCGACCAGGAGGTCGCAATAGCGATCCTTCTGCTGGACGAGCAGGTTATTGGTGCTGCCGACGACGTAGCTTTTCGTCTCCAGATCGGTGAGGATGTCCAGTTGCTGTAGAGGCGTATACGGGCCGAAAACACTCCCCTTTCCAAAGAGCTGCAGTGGTAATCCCATGTACGCAAGCAAAGACGACCGGTCGCTCGTCCTGACCCCGTCAGGCTTTCGCAGCGTTTCGGCATACCGATTCAATTGTGGATCCGCGCAGTCCTGCAAACTTCGCACGAGGCCTGGGATAAGCGAAAGGAGTGAGAACTGCGCCTGACAGACTCGCTCACAGTGGGAGCCGAAGAACAGCATCTGCCTCCGTCAGCGACCTATCCCCACTGTGACCGTACACCAAGCACAGACCTTCGGCTGCAGAAGCAAGCACTTGAACAACACCAAGATCTGCCACTTGAAATGATGCACCAACTCCCTCAGACTCAGCCCAAAATACTGATCCCTCTCATCCTCGACATCCTCGCGCCCTCTACACAGATTCTCCTGGAAATGCTGCGATCACGTCAGCTGAGGAATCTCATAGAACCCCACGTCCCATCTCCCGCAGTAGAAGAACCGCACGTTGGGACGAACGTGAAAGGAGAAGGGGGGGACTAACCCACCTGGAGAATCTCCATCTCCCGAAAATCCCTCTGCGCGAACCAAGCCCTCGTCACCACGGCCAACTTCTCCCTCAACGCGCCAAAACTCTGCGGGCGATCGGTGATGACCACGACAGCCTTCTGCACCGCCGAGCGCGTCACCTCCTCGCCCTTCCACTTCAGCTCAGCGGCCGCGATGGACCGACAGCAACTGATGCCGAAAACCGACGTCGCCTCCTCACTGTTTTCGCCATCACCGCCGCCACCGCCACCCGCGGCAGTGCTGCGGTTGTCGCCTTCCTTGCGCACGAGCGAGAAGTAGCTGAATTCTTCGTCCAGCTGGTGCGCGCCGTCCGGGAGCGCCATGTAGGGGATGAGGTGCCAGTCGTTAGCGGCGGTCGGGTCGGTGCCTGCGGCGGCGCCGAACCAGTGGGAGATTTCCGGGCCGCGGGCGTGGTGGAAGTCGACGACGCAGACGAGAGGGCGGAAGGAGGAGGAGGAGGGGGAGGAAGCCATGGTGGTGAGTGGTTGGTGGGTGGTGGTTAAGAGATTTGTAGGGACTTCTCAGCTTTCCGCGCTGGACTTCATGATGCTCTCCGTCCCGATCTCTACGAGTCTAGGTAGAGATGGTGGTGAGGATGATGTATTTCTGTGCCGCTTGAGGATGTATACATGTGGCATCGCATGCATACATCCACACAAGGGATGTAAACATGTGACTTCTGGGCCCCTCCCCACGTGAGCCTTGGTAATGTCGTCGGCGTACCTGATCTAACCAGATTGGGGGAAGCAATAACACTTCTCCTTGTGGCGGATGCAAAACTACATACATACTACCTAGGTAGGTACATGTGTAGGTACATACACAGGAACGGGACATAAACTGGCAGATCTCTGTTGGCAACCACAAACACATGCGGACTCGGCACAACACAAAATACGATAGAACCCATTTGCGGATGCGTACCATAGTCCAGAGGAACATAAGAATGATCCGATCGAGCGACCTTTATTTTTTTCCGTTTGATTGATTGCAGGCGAAGCGAAGCGAAGTGTGTGGGTGTGTCTGGGTGTGAAGCGTGGAAGTGTGACGAAACGATCACAGTCTCTACCCATCGAAGCAACTGATTGGAATCGCACGCACGTTCTCGCCCTTTCCGCCGACTGCCACTTGTGATGAGACGAAGGACCATCTAGGCCTGTGTCATCACACCACCATCCACACCACCGCCACCCAGGCTAACCCCCGGACAACATCCTACGCCATATGACTCCTTTGAGTGTGTGTACAATCGTGGTGCAACCCAAACAAAAAGCTGGGTAAACCGCTGCTTTGGGG
>Ga0058704_10000073_pt1 | contig 49343 bp, 43 predicted proteins | sample AgamicMgSfe_FD_71363 | JGI IMG/M metagenome (GOLD analysis project Ga0058704, IMG submission 71363) | Agave microbial communities from Guanajuato, Mexico - Mg.Sf.e | ecosystem: Host-associated > Plants > Phyllosphere > Phylloplane/Leaf | place: Guanajuato, Mexico | collected 2012-05-30
GTCACAGTGGCCGAAGAGCCAGGGTTCGATTGCTTCTTGCGTTCATGTTCATAATCTTCCACAGCCTCGCTTGGTAGTTTGCGCTTGAGTGGGGTGGATGGCTGACGCCTTGCAAGGCGTGGGTCAGCCGTTGGACCCGTATCCGTCTGCGAGGCATGGCGCTTCACAGGGTGATAAGTGCTTAGTTTGCGCACGTTTGCAGCATCGTGGATGAAATCGGGAGAGCTGCTATGCGCAGCTGCAGATTGAGAGTGGGTGTCGCTCACACTCATACCTCCTGCACGTTGGCCCTGCGAGCCTAACAAATGGCGAGTCTGACTGTTTCCGGAACGGCCAGCCATCTGGCCACTGCTCGCAAAGCCGCCCTCCCCACGCACGAGCTTCGAGGCGCTGTTCGGGCTCGGCATGGGCTTGCGGTAGGTATACTTCGCTTTCTCCTCCTGACTCCAAGACAGGCTGTCCTGGAGGTGAACGTTCTGCGAGTCGTTCTGGGCAACGAACCCACGCGCACCTTTACCTTGTGCCTGTGAGGCGTTGCCTTGTTCTTCGCGTGTAGAAAGTATGGAGAAGGCGGAAGAGGATGGCGCCCTGGACCCAGGGGCAGGCGATGAGCTCATGCTCGTATGGAAGGCCGCAAAGGATGGTAGCTGCTCCTCGACTTGTGTCTCTTGCACGGTTTGAGAGAGATGTTGAGATTCGAACGATTGGTGTTGCGTCTTGTCATGGTTTCCGGTGAACGTTGGGGATGTGAGCGGCTGCTGTGAATCTGCCAGCATTACATCACTGCTTTCTTGCAGGTCATCAGACGCGATGACCTGCGCTTGTGACTCTTCCACAACAGGACCGCGCGTGAGGGAGGGCTGTGTCGCTGAGGGCGCTATAGCATAGGATGACCGTAAGATCTTGGGTGTAGAGGATGAGTCGGTTTCAACAGCAGCGTTCAAGCTGCGTTCAACTTGGTGACTGACTGGGAGCTCGTAATATTTGCAGCTTACTGCTGGATGAATGTCGCCCCGCACATTCGGGACATGGAGCCTAGCCGTAGGAGTGTTGGTGTCTCCAGCTCGAGCGTGCTGACGTTCTGTGGCAAATGCTTGCTTCTGGCTAGTTGCAACCAGCCCATTGCGCAAATTCTCACTGTCAGTGATCAAGTGCTTCTTCTCCACCTCAACCTGAGTAATCCTAGCCTTAAGTCTCGTGATCTCTTCCTTGTGAGCCGACTTCTCCTGTTCCCAGCTGGCTTCAACCTGCTCATGGAAGCGCTGATCTTCCGCTTTCTGCTCTTGCAGTTCGAGCTGGGCTTCGGCGAGTCGCTCTTGCAGGGCCTGGATCTGCTTCTCGGCTCTGGCTGCTTCTTCTTTGATCCGCTCGTTGCAGCTGTCTTGGAAATGCTTCAAGCCAGCGTCTGCACGCTGGGCAGTCTGTTGGGCTTCGGACAGCTGACTGCGCAAGTTGCTAGTATTAGCCGCTGTCTCTTGCTGAAGCTTTTCCAGCTTTTCCAGCTTCACCTTGATGTCACGATGAGCAGAGTCGGCTCGCTCGCGCGCTTGTTGCAGGTCTTTAAACTGCGTCGACAGCTGCTCCTTTTCGTAGATCGTTCCTTGCTGCTCATTGCCAAGCTGCGCCAGTTGTGCTGATTGAGACTCATACTTCACGCGGAGCGCAGCAAGGTCGTCTGCAGAAGACTGTACCGCGTTCAACGATGCCCGTAAATTGTCTGCATCCAGCTTGTGAGACTGCGCCAGTTGCTGGAGCGTCTCGTACTGCTCGTTTGGCTCCGAGGCTGAAGTTGTGCGGCATTCACGAAGGTCAGTCAGACTGGTCTTCAAGCAGTCGACTTCCCTCGTTTGCACCTCAAGTCGATCACGTAAGTGATCTCTTTCAGTGGTCGTTCTTTGCAATTCGTTCTCCAACTTGGAATACTGCTCGACCGCAGCCCTGTTGGCATCTTCGGCCATGTCGTGCTGGGCTTTCTCCAGGTCCATACGGAACTTCGAATGCAGTTTATCTTGCTCTGAGTCGAAGGCTGTCACCTGGGTTTGTACCTCCTCCAGATGGTGTTGCAAGACTTGTACATTGTCCTGAAGATCGGCGTTGGCAGCAGATAGTGTGCGGAGCTCGTTGACCTTGCCATCTAAGTCCACGTTCACGGACTCGAGCGCTCTCGCTTTGGCGTGTAGCTCCGCTCGAATTTCATTCAGCTGAATCTGAGCATTGTCTTCAGGTGAGCACTTGCTTTGGATGTCAGCAATCTTCGCCTGGAGAGAAGCGTTCTGTCGAATGAGGTCGTCACGTTCGATGAGGTCAGCTTTCAGGCTCTTTAGAGAGTCAAAAAGGGTTGCCTCGAGTGAGGCCACGCTCCACCGCTCACCCTCATGAGCAGTGACAGCCCCAAAGAAGCGATCGACGTTCTCGGACAGCCTCTCCAAGCTGTTGAGAGCGGATGCGATATCGTCGGCGTTAGAACAGTGCTGTCCCGTCAGTGCCTGGACAGCCGCGAATGTCTGCTTGAGCAGCTCGATAGTCTTCGTCTTCTGAGTCGTCTCGGTCTCTTCTAGCGAAGCGTGGATCTCGAAAAGCTTGTCGAGTACGGCATCACTATGCGACTTGACCGTACGTAATATGGACTCCTCAGGTTTTGCAGTACTAGCCAGCCGACGCTCAAGCGAGCACGTGCGATCGCGTTCTTCGGATAACAGGCCCGTCTTGTAGTCTAGGTCTTTCTCCACGTAGCGCATACGAGCCGTTATCTCGTCCAACTGCTTTTGAAGCTCACGACCGGCTTGTAGGGCTTCGTGCTTGAGCTGGACAGACCTCTCCGCAGACGTAGATAACTGCTCGAGTAGTGCGGTTCTCTCAGCCTTGCAGTCTTGGCTCTCTGCCTTTAGTGCCTCGCCAATATGTCGTGAGGTGCTTGCCTCCGCCTTCAAGGCATCCACATCCTTACCCAGTCCGTCAATGAAGGTTTTGAACTTCTTGAACTTGGCTTCATATGTCGCCAACTTGGCGCGCTGCTTTTCGAACGCGGTAGCAAGCGTCCTCTTGTCGTGTAGCGCTCTGTCGAACTCGTCTTGAAGTGCTTCCTTGGCTGCGACAATTTGCTCAAGCTCGCCCTGAAGCAGCTCGCGCTCAGTAGCGAGCCGTGCCGAGGCCGACTTTTCGTTCTTCTGAACCTTGTAGGCAAGGATTTGGAGGTAGTCGATGATATTCGATGACGACGGCTGTGTAGGATCATGCTCGACCAGCTGGGGCGTTTTTGCACGCCGACTGGCTCTGGACTTTCGTCTCGTGGCCCCCGAGGTAATTGATCTGTTTGGCGACCAACTCGAAGGTCCTTGCGGATGATCCACATTGTCGGCTTGCGAGCTCTGACAGTGGGGTCCTCGAGCATGGCCAACGGCATGGATCTGATCGCTCTGATGTTCGGTTGGTTGATTCGAAGCCTGGTCGGTTTCCCAGACCGGTACTGTTGGTGGGGATGACATCACGGCATCCTTTGGGACATTGTAGTGACCTATGGTATGCTCGTTCGGCGCTTCGTGAGACTGTTGCTTGTCGCCCATGGTAGCTTCTTCGAGGGTTGCATAAAGTTGTGCGTGCGGTGAGCTATACCGACTATGGTGCGACGCAGAACGGTGCTCTGGAAAAGGCGCAGCCTGTGTTGACTCCTGCATGGGCTCATAAGCCTCAGGTGCGCGAAGCTTGTCAAGGCCGTCAGTAGATTGCGGGCCTTCGGGTAGTGTTGATCTGGGAAGCTTGTGCTCCGCGGGTGACGTTGGCATCTGCTCAACCCGAGGCGGCTCTGACGGCATGACAGTCTGCGGAACCTGCTGCCTGCTAGCTTTCTTCTTCCCGTGCTTCTGCTTAGCACGGGCAGATTGCGCTGGAAGATGTTGGAAGCCGTCCGAGTTATGACTTGGTACGTCAGCGAAAGTGTGCCCTGCGTTCTCGGGCGCAGCTTGCCCGTGGCGGGCTATCGTGGCTGAAAAGGATGGATGTCAGTAAGTTGCGGTGTTCATTTCAGGGCCATCCGAGATTACCTTGGGCGAGTATCTGATCTGTTATCACTTCCACGTCGGACGACTGAGCTTGTCGAGCCGCCGGTTGCTTGTAAGAGCCAACGTAATTAAGCTTCTGCCGGATGGGTTTAGTGAACATGAAACCAGCACCCGTACCCGCGCTGTCTGGTCGATAGATCGGACGGGAGAAACTGCTACCGTCGTATGATGAATCATCGGGCGACCGCTCTGTATTCTGCGCGCTTTCAGGCTTAACGGCGAGAGTCATCAAGGTCGCGCCATCCTCGGTATTGTCAAACTCCGAATGATTGCTGTGTGTCGAGCCTGCCGTCCTTGGCCTGTCATTTTCGTCGTGTACCTCGCCAGTGTGATCGTCACAAGCAGTCTTTGTGACAGTGGTTGGTAATCCGCTGGTCGCTCGCTTGGTGTCTTGCACTGGCGTGGAGGGTAGCGTTTCGTTGTGAATTGGACTCTCGAGCTTGTTTGGCTCGTGATCAGTTGAAGCCTGGCCGATCCCAAGCCCGTCGGCCTGCACGCCCATGGTAGGCGTGAATGCCTGCAGGCACTTGGCGGAGATTGTTTGTCACAAGTCGGGAATTCGAGTATTCGGTTTGAAGAGCGAGGCTTATGAGAAGAGAGTGAAGAGAATGAGTGAGGCAGAGGAGCGAAAAGAGAGGTCGAAAGAAAAGTCTGACATGAGATGAAGTCGGGAGTCTGTCCGTCAGGTGACAGACCAGGCAGCCACGAGTGAACGCGCCTTCCTCTCTGAGATGCGAATGATGACTGCATGTGCGCAGTGTTGCACACATCCAGAGTGGACATTCCTTATACCTGCAACTCTCACACTTCATTCTGCCTGTCTTCTTCTTCTTCTTCTTCTTCTTCTTCTTCTTCTTCTTCTTCTTCTTCTTCTTCTCCTTCTTCTTCTTTCGGTCAACCCCCCGTCTAGCTTGGTTGCTGGATCGAGGAATGTCTGTTCAAGGCAATGAGCGTTATGACCTTGCCACAGAGGTTCGCAAGACATCACTGCATGTGAAGCGCTCGACCACCGCTGTCCTGTATGTTCCGCCGAGGAGAAAGCTGTACTTCGTTTTCGAGAGAGACTCATATCTCATGTTCCCCAAGAACGCCAATGAACGCGTGAAGACTCGAAGCATGGTGCGTTCGCGGCAGCTCTCGCTCTTCAAGACATGGTGGCTACTACTCGTGCTCAGATATGTCTTCGGTTGACATGCTACGGTCCCAGTGATGGCGAGAACCTTTCGTGTGCGTGTCTTATTCGTTTGGTCAAGCAAAGGTGTTGCCTGTGGCCTGTCCATTGAGCGCAGAGGCTGCTGCGCTGCAATCTGGTGCTCAGCTTCGGTTTGAACCCACGTCCACCCTTCGCACGATGCATGAGGCAAAGAGATCGACGAAACATGGTGCATGGACTTCCTGCCTGTTCGGGACATGCATCAGAAAACGCTCAGACCTTCACTGGCGCCAGCCAATCAGCTCGTCAAGTCCGCGTCGTCCTCTCTTCCCTAACCGCCCTTATCCGCCAAGAATACCTCAATATCAAGACCACACTGAAGTGTTCCTCTGCGATTGGCGCTGACCATAGAATCGCGCCTTCATCACAGCGACCTGACTTGGCCGTCACGTCTGCATCGCGAATTACGACTCGATCACGGCGCTTCTGGCTCTGCGCGCGCAGAGGTAAGATAGGTATTGCACATAGGACGGCTCCCTTCCATCGAACTCTTTCCTTCAGATCGAAGCATTATTTTGTAATCATGTTTCTATCTTACCTTGAGCTCAGCGAGCAGCCACTCTCTCGTTCACGTTAGAAAAGCGCAGGTCGCATACCGCTGTCTCTACACCATGAAGTCCTTCTCATCATTGACACTCCTTTTCCTGGTCTCTCACGCCATGGCGCAGGTCACAGTGACAGAATATGTCACAGTGGCGCCATCCAGGACACCGACGGCCTCCGCGGACTCACAGCACAAGCAAGCAAGTTCAACCACCACGACGAACCCGGCGCTGTCTACATTCGCCACTTCCCTCCGATCAACATCCAGTGCGATCATCCAAGCAACATCCGTCGCTTCTCCCTCGGCCAGCACTATGGCCCTAACAAGCAGCAATCCACTCAATAACAACAGCGAACCCGGTTCAACCATTGCCGTAGACACCAACGCAGGCGCCTCGGGTTCGGACAACGGCAGCTCCTTCGATCTAAGCCAAGGCGGAACCATTGCGATAATTGTGGTAGTCGTGATCGTCGCCATTCTCGGCAGTAAGTCGAACCACAACCCTTCACCCGCATTGACGAATAGCTTACTTGACACCTGCACCCAGTCGCCTCAACCATCCTCTTCGTCCTCGCAAAACGCCGCCAGTGGAACATCCGCGCTTCCATTGCTCGCGCATCACGCCGTCTTACGGGTCGCTCCGGAGGCGCGTCGGGGGCGAATGCCAACCGGCGCACGACCGTCCAAGGAGGCCGGTTCGGCGGGCTGCCGACCCCTGGGCCCAGAGCAGGTCGTCCCTTCGGTCATGAGAAGAGAGATTTTGCCGTGAACACGCGCGATGTTGAGAAAGGGCCTTTGGACGGCCGAGGGCCTCAGAAAACCAGGCCGCGGGAGAACACGTGGGTTCGGCGGCTTTGGGGGAATGATTGGAAATGATTGACTTGTGTCGAACGTGGCTTGGGTCATGTAGACCGAGTCCCAGGGCTTGGAGGTTCTGTTGCAGGTCGTAAGATATGACACCGTTTGGAGCTAGCTTGGACTGCTTTTCCGTCACGAGCTGTGAGAATGAAGGTATCGAAGCTGGAGAGCACACTCAATCCTCCATCGTAGCATCTCCATTCTCATCCGCCTCCTCGTTTCCTCCCTCGTCCTCATCCTCATTACCACTCTGATCCAGATCCACCTGTGCCGAACGTCGAGGTGCCGTCGAAGCGGCCGGCGCGTGTGATGTAGCAGCAGTGTCCCTCGACTCTGCTTTCATCTGCGTCTGCCGCTCGACCAGCGTATCAACATCCGCACCATCCTCATCATCCCCATCATCATCAATCAAGACGGATTTGCCGTTCGAGCGCCCGGGAGCACCACCGCCATCCTCCTCCTCATCCGCATCTTCCTCCTCCAACTCCTTAGCGCGCTGCAACCGCTTGATCTGCCGGATCAACACGGCATCGACGTGCAGATCCGCTTTCGTGAGCATCTCGCGACACCCACCGACCGGACACTGCACCGCTTTCTCCCCACCAACTGTCTGACCACGAGCGCCCGGCTGACCACCGACGCGTGTGGCGGAAGCATCAATCATACCCGTAATCGCCTCGGACTCGAAGCTATGCGGACACTTCGCCGAGGTGACCGGCTTCTTGAACTCCTGAAGTGTAAGCGGACACTTCGTGCTGATCTTCGTCCGCGAAACGGCGATATCGTCGTCATCGTCATCTTCCGCGTTCGCACGGCCGCGCGTGGTCATACCAGGGGCGGGAGCCTCGCCCTCTTCGGCAAACCACGCGCTGGGATGCGCGAGTTGCGTTTCACCGTCTGGGAATCGAGCGTCGTGCACGACGCGCTTGAAATTGACATAGTCGTTGTTCGCCGAGTACCGTGCCGTGAGATTATGCGACTGATAGCGCGTCTTCGCATTGTCCAGCTTCGTGTTGAATGTTTCCACAGCGGTCGGATTGGCCTGAGTGCCGCTGGTAGGGTCCGTCGGCGTGAAGTCCTGATACTCTTCATCCTCATGCCCCTGGTCCTCATCATCGCCATCTCCTGCCGCCGCGTGCCGAGGCGGACGCCGGCTCTGCGTACTAGCCTGCGTGCTCGCGTTGGCTCGCGCGTTGTCCGCAGAAACAGCAATGCTTTCCTTGATAGCCTGCACGCCATGCTGGCCGTCGATGAGCCTCCGCACATTCTCGTCCATGCGCTGCGTCATACGCTCGACCTTATCCCTCAGCCCATCCAGGCCCTGCTCGAAAGTATCCGGTTCCTCCGAGCCCGCATCCTGCTCGATCCTCTTCCTCTTGCGCTTGGCGACGGTTTGTTCGGCCGAGGTCAACCGGTCGTTGATTTCGCCGGCGGTGACGGCGATGTTCGCTTGCGCTTCAGCGAGTTTCTTCTCGAGCTTGTTCAGACTGTGCGACTCGATCAGCTGCGCGAGCGCGCGTTGCGCTGCTGGGTCTAATGGGAAGGTCGGCGGCTCGTACGCCGGCAGAGCGCTGGCTGTAGCCCGGTTTTGTACGGATGCTGGAGCTGGCGTTCGCCGGGCAGGTGTACGGCGTACCGCGGCAGACATGTCGTCTACTCTTCAGTCAGTCGGTCGAGAGGAGTAACTGAGTGCTCAATCAAGTTCGGCGACGACGCGTCTGAACCGGTGAGACGCGACGAGCGTGCACGGACCTTATTTAATGCCAGTCACGAGACTCATGACACTTTGACGCTTTTCTAGCTACATGTAGTTCACTCCATAGCGATATCATGAAAGACACCAAACTAAATATTACAAAATAAACGCAGAAACGCTTCAACCAAACCCACAATGTTAAAAGGCCGGAGCCACAAACAGTCCTACCATTGCCTCCGAAGATACCTAGGTAGCTACGCTTTTGTCGCTATATCAGTACATCACGATCTACATATTATTCTGCACAATCTCTAGGATAATGTCCCTAGCCCCCTCCACGCCATCCTTCGATCCCGTGATCTCAATCGCTTCGCCCTTGCTCTGGTCACGAGGCACTTGGATCTTGGTGCCGGTCTGCTTGCGGATCCGGTTGATCTCCGCGCCGGCTGGGCCGATGACGTGTCGGTACGCGCGTGGGTCCGGCAAGATCAGGAAGCCGATGGTGTCCTGCTTGGTGGCTTCCTCTAGAGCGCGATCGAGCTTCGCGCGAGCTGCGGCGACGGCTTCGGCGGAGGGACCGGAAAGCACCCATGGAATCTCGCCGTCTTCGTTCGACGAGTGCAGATCGTGGGCCTCCCAGGAGTGATTGTTGGCGTTGGATTCTTGATCATCGGTGATAAGTGGCATGTCGCCAGTAGCCGCGCGACCAGGAGTAGGCGCCGATGGCTTCGATGGAGGACGTTGACCGGCATGGTCGACGGTGACTTTGTGATCACCGCGAAGACGCCGGAAGAACTGTCCGTTATCGGCGATCGCATGATGGAAACGGCGTGGTACGTTGACACTCTCGCCCTCCTGATCCTTGGTGATCTCAAGGATATGGGCTTTGGCCTTCTCAACATTTTCCGGCTTGCCGGCGATCCGCACCTGAGAGCGTTGCGGACCAGTCTCGGATTGGCGTGGGATGTTGATCGAGACACTGAATTGCTGCTCAAGCTGGCGTCTCGTCTCGCCACCGCGACCGATGAGCAGGCGGTGCTTGTCTGGCTTGACTTCAGCAATGTCATTGGTCTGAGACTCTTGCTCATTCACAAGAGCCTCAATGGCGGCAGCGATCTGGTCGACGACCGTCTTCTGGCCCTCGATGCGAATGTTGTTACCCTCCGCATCCGTTTTCGGAAACCGAACCATGCGGCTGTGCATGCGCGTCTCTTCAGGCCCTCCGGCTTGAAGGATGATGTTGCGCAGGTTGGAGCCTGAAAATCGGTTAGCACAGGAACTTACATTGAGCGACATTGAGTGGACAACTTACCTTGCGCTCCAATGATCAACCGGTGGTGCTTCCGATCCACCTCAAGATTGCGCGTGACAGTATCATCGAAAGCCTTAGATTTGGCTTCAATCAGCTTTTTGGCAGCCTCGACCGCCTGCTTCGAACCCTTCAGCTTGATTTCAGCGCGTCCACTTTCACTAGGAGCCTCTCGCGCATTCGGGACATCAATCTGAGCGCCAGTCTCGAGCCGCATGGACTCCATTTCCTTCCCACCGGAACCGATCAGAGATGGCAGCTGGTTCTGGGCCACGGACACTATGGCGGTGAAGGAGTTGTCCTTGACGTATTGCAGCAAGCTGAGAATCTCATCGCGGCAGGCATCAGCGCCCTTACTTGGACCCTTGATGATGACTTCGTTCGGTGCCTGAGCGGGTCGACGACTAGCAGTTTCCCCAGCTTCTGGAGTATCTTCCTCACCAGTTTGTCGCGAGCGTTGTGGGAAGTTGACCCGCACACTGTAGCGATCTTGTAGACGGTTGACCTGACCACCTGCTGGACCAATGAGATCTCTATGGAATTGCGCTGGGATGTTCAGCTGGTGAGTAGTCTCGTCCTCCAGCTTCTTTGCCCTTTCGAGGACGTGCTTCTTGCAGGCGTTCGCCTTCGCCTCAGGGCCTTTGATCTCGCACTTGCCTTCTTGAAGTTGAATGTCTACATCGAACTCCTCGCGTATGCGGTTGATGTTCTCTCCCTTGCGACCGATGAGATGGTTGGCAAACTTCTGCGGAAAGTCGAATTCGAGCGTGAAGCCACGCTCCAGCTCATCCTGCTTCTCTTGCTCGATGAATGCCAGCAAGCTCGCGTTCAGAGCGTCAACGTAGTCTTGCGGTCCACGCAGGTTCAGACTCGGAGCCTGCGATCGCCTCGGGCCGGGCTGGACTGAACCGCCATAGTGGACCTGAACCGGGATTTGATCTTCCGGCAAGGACTGGTGGTGGCGATCAACATGACGCCGGATTTTGTCATGAAACTTGGCCGGAGCCTCAACGTCTCGTGAGACAATATCCTGGTGTCCACTCAGGAGGCCCAAAATGTACTGTTCAGCCTCCTGCAACGATTGCTGGAAAGTCTGAGCGTCTTGAGCAGTCGGCTGTCTTCGGGGTAGCTCGTACTCGGGCGATGGCGCACGGTCTTCGAATACGAGCAAGACCGGCGAGTCATCGAGCTCGTCTGGCACGACGACACGCACACCGTGTTGCTGCCGAACGTGACTCGCAGCGTGCTGGCGGAGATGCTGGTGATAGAAGGGATCCACGCTGACCGGCTGAAAACGGCTTGGCGGGTGCCCGCTGATCAGGTTCATGATGTCGGTCCTCGCCTTCATCGCATTCTTGCCGTCCTTGGCATAGATCTGCAGCCCACCGCTGCTGTCCGGGACAATCCGGGCGTCGTGCATGCGCTCCAGCTGCTCAATGGCTTGGCGTTGTTGCAGGTAACGAGTGATATCGCGTGCATGTGCCTGCGCGCCTCTCGGTGCGTTGGCGTGTTGTCTGGCAATATCGGCGTTGGCCATTGCCATGCTTGATGCCAAGTCCATAATCTTGTTAATGCCCTCTTCAATGCGTTCAGGAGGACCAACCACGGTCAGCATCTCCGAGTCCTCGCTGTCAGGTGGTAGGATTACCGAGCAGCCAGTCTCCGCCATCAAGTCCTGAAGCGACGTACCCGAGTCACCAACGATAAACTGGTGCCGTCCGCGCTCTATCGCCAGTTGCTCGAGCGTGAGCTGGCGTTGCAGCTCTGCCACCTGGCGGTCGATTTCAGCCTTGGCGTCGGCAACAGCTTGACGATCACCAGACAGTTGGATTGGCAGACTTGCTTGTGGGGCGAAAGTCACCGGTTGCCGGTTCTGCGCAGGCTGAGGCGGCGCTTGCTCTTTCCAAGTGTGGTACTGCGGAATCTGCATTCTAAAGTCGCGCGCCTGGTGGAGAGCGTTCATCCGCGCGTTCTGCGAAGCGGCCAGGAAGGGATAGTACTCGGCCGGTACGTGCTTCAGGCGGGAGTTGATCGAGGAGGTGTGCTCGGCGACGATCTTCTCGATATCCTGTTTTGCCATTTGCACAGCGAACGGGTCACCCTCGATGGTGACGTCGACGGTGGTATCGTCATCGTCCTCCAGTATCTCGGCGGCCTCCTGCCTAGAAATGTTGATGCGCGCGCCAGTCTTCTTCGAGATGGCCTGGATCGTGGCACCTTGTTTGCCAACCACTCTGCCACGGATAGAAGCCGGGATCGGTACGGACAAGTTTTGACGCGAGCAAAGCTGACTGGCAACTTCCTTTAGTGCGACGCGTACAGCGTCGGTCGGACCGGTGCCTTCAAATGTGACGAGACCACCTGGTCCAGCCTTCATCTCGACCGTAGCCTTTGAGCGCTTGTTGATGTCACGCAGAATATCGGACACCGGCTTCTTGAGCTGATTCCGAGGGGTCATCATCGTGGGGTGGAGCTGGATCTGCTCGCTGTTGCGGCCCGGGAGCTGCATCTGCGGTGTCGGGCCTCTGGTGGACGGCGCAGTGGAGCTCGGCGTGACGATACCAGATAACGGCGTCGATGCGCGGGAGGTTAGGTTGGACTGCGCGCCATGCCCGTTGACCAAGCCATTCGACATCCCATTGGCCGCCTTTCCTACGGCAGCTGGCTTCCTGGACCAAGGCGTTGGGGCGGCAGCGGCAGCTGACGCCTTCGGACCTCCCAAAGCCGGGAAGGCTTCCTCCGACTGCGTGTCGAGGCGTGGCTTGCTTGCACCCGCGGTTGTCGGCTCTTCACGCTGCGGCTGCTTGCCGGCAGCTTTAGCCGTCATGCCAGCATCTCCGGACGGCGTAGCCACTCGGGAAGGATCGGTGGTGATAGGCAGAGAAGCATCACCAGACGCCGCCGGATGATGAGGGCCCTCTTCATCCTCGACGTCTTCAATGGTCACTTTATGCGCCTCTTGCGCCTCGTGCTCTTTCATCAGCCTCTCGGCAGGGGTCATGCCATCGTCGGCAGGGCCGCTGGCATTCACAACAGCCTCGGAAGCCATGTCGGTTGGTGATCGATGGGATGGGCGAGTTCAAAAGTTCCAGTAGTCAGGTACCAAGGTCGTGTGCTGTGTAGACTGGTGAGCGGATCGATTCGAGCTCGCTAGTTGTTGCCGGCCATGCTCCGAGTGTACAAGGTATGCGGGTATGTATCTGGGAGGGTTCGCGAAGCTCTGTGAAGGAGCTTTGGAGCGGGTGTTCGGACGGTTGAAGTGAGGTGATGAGATGAAAAGTAAAAGGGATTACTTGTCAACTTGTCTTCACTCCACGGGGACAGTAGCGAGAAAGTTCGAGGTCGGAAGCTCCGCCGCTTTCTCGAAGATGGGGCACGTCCGTGCTCACGCGAGCCAAGTCCCTGTCGGTTCTCCACGTGACGACCTCGAGGACAATACATTAAGGTGCACATGTCTTCTTCTTCACTACACATCAGAGCACCCGGACTTTCTCACGAACAAGTCACAGACGACGGTCTTACTACTGACTCTGACTTGGGCGAGCGCTTCGTCACATCGGACATGTACCGCACCAGATCAAATAACCCCCGATGCCGGGCGAAGACGACTCGAAGAAAGGAGTGCTCGCCTCGGACAGCCATTGTTCGCGAGACATGACGGCGCGACTAAAGTCTTTGCCAACTTTGACGGCAGGAGCGTTGACTCTGGAAATGCTCAGACATCAGCTTGGATCGCTCCGTTCGAGCCTGTCCTCCGTTCATTTGTGAAAAGCGCATGCGTCGAAGGTGCCTTCGGCATGAATGCAGAGTGTCCCCTCTTCTCTAAAGACACCTTCTAGATTGGACCGCAAACTTACGGTGCGCCGCCAATGGTGTAGAGCTCTATCGAGGGTCCTCGATCCTGAGAGAGCAAGCTTCATCCGAAGTTGAGAGCGTCGATATCGTTACGCCGCACGCGTCAGACGTCTGACCATCGCCCTCTATATCTCTTACCCGCGCCTTCCAGCTACCTCTCCTCCTTCTCCCCAAGGTTCTCGCCTCTTGTTGTTGTCTGATCTTTCTTATCTCACTCGACACCTAACATGTTGTCTGAAACACACCTGCGTTCAGTCGAGATTGCAGAGATAACAAGTCATTGCCAGCTCTGCAGAGGAGCAGGACCAAGCTATTTTCTGCGCCATTGACAGGCTTCCCAATATGGCATTGGCCTCGGATGATAAAGCCCACGTCGTATCATCGGTAACCGATCGTGCGGCGAGGACTCTTCCGGAACCTTTGGCTAATCGCTACGAAGCTCGCCAAGCTCTTTGGGCTCATCACAGACACGAGTGCCGACAGCCTGATGAAGGACTTTCTCTACTATGCAATATGGCGAAACAGAAGATCTTACTTGCCCAGCGAGCAGATTCCGGATGGGCGGACTAAGTCACTGACAAGGTCGTCGAGGAGGACAAGCGGAAGACAAACAAGTTGAGAAGCACCAGGCTGAGAAGGCTGAGGTGACTGTCAGCGCGCTGCTCCGAGATGGTTTATTAGAAGTTTCAGCGGCCGCAGTTTCTTATGATGTTTGTCTCAACAAGCTCAGCTTTTCCCAGAAAGCGTCCAAACACAGAGGGAATAAGTGCGCCTTGATCTGATCAGTATGCGACGATATCAACATTGTTACTCTGCCGAAAAGTGGTGGAAAATCTAAAGTCAGCCTCAGCGCAACGTTGAATCGTGTGGAGGGTTGTGCTCGCCCCCTCGCGGCTTTCTCCGAGTGTCAGCGGGAGACAAGACCTGAAAACTGTTGGAACCCCCATGTCTAAGACCACAGACCCCGCGTGTTCCCCCAGAGTCAGACCGTGCGAGAGCAACGACACGTCGGACTAATAATAATAAAGGCAATTCTACAGTATCTAGCGGAAGAAGCCGGAAGGATGCCTTAATCAACCGAAGCCAGACTTGCGAGCCTGGCGAGAGCTCGTGGACTGTACATCGTGGTCAACCATCGACCGACGTGCAAACCGGGAAAAGGGTGCTGGACTGTGGACAGTGCTGGGACAGCGGCCGACGACGACGACAACAGCAACAACAACAACATACTGTAATAATAATAGTCACCGAAGCAGATCCCCCTTCTGCCGTGTCCGAAATGAACAGCCGGATCTCCGTTGCCAGCACTCCAGCGGTGCAAGCCAACGATGACTGATGATGAAAGCTCACTCTCATACCGTTATCTACAGTCCCGGCTCGGTGGCCCGGAGGGCGTTGGAGGTTATTCCACTTCCCCGCATCACAAGAGGTGGGATCCGTTACCCGTGGGAGCTGGAGCTGGCTCAGCTGGAGAGAAGGTCGTTGATTTCCGTATTAAAACCAGGGACCCCTCTCTCCCCTCCTCATCACGAGTACACCGCAGATGTTGTAGCAGTACCTTATTCTTACAATTAGCTATAGCTTTCTTCCTTCATTTCTACTCTGTTCCTGACCTGAGCCTTAGGAAGCCCTGGTTACCGCACGATCTCGTCGTCGAAGTACGAGAAGAAGAGTGGGAAAGTTGTATGAGAGCTCGGGTCTGGAAGCGGTGGTGCGGGGCACCACGGCCATAGGCGAACAGCGCCCGTACTTCCACCGCGAACGCCTTCACCGGCCGCATTTGCCGACGACATGTGAGTCTCGCGACTTCATCAGTGCTTGCGGGTGCGTTCGGGTTTCGGGCTGGCGGGCTGGGCCATGTCGCGACCTCGCTGCGGTCAACCGCCGGGGGAGGAACGTGGGTGCAGCTATACCTAGCCATTCACCGCGGTGTCCGATTTAGAGACATCATCTCTCATCCTTGACGGAAGACATCTCAAAAGTACTGACACCGTACAGTACACAGTGTTGGTTGAAACTCAGCAGGCACCGCAAACCCAGCGATCGCTCTTGAACCGGACTGTTTTTCGCATTGTTCGACCTACTCATCCTCTACTTCAACCCGTCCGCCGCGGCCGACACGATGAGCTCCGCCGTCGAAGCCGCGAAGCGGCAAACGGAAGCCGCCCTCGTCGCCGCCAAAGACGTCGCGGCCGACGCGCCCAAAGCGGTCGAGAAGATCAAAGAGAACCCGCAGAAGGCGACGCAGGACTTCCTGCACACGCCTCTCATGCGCGCCGCGCTCCCCTTCCTCAACGGCGGGGCGGCGGGCATGGTCGCCACGTCGGTCATCCAGCCCGTGGACATGATCAAAGTCCGGCTGCAGTTGGCGGGCGAGGGCATCAAGGCCGGGCCCAAGCCGACCCCGCTCAGCGTGACGAGAGACATCATCGCGGCCGGCAAGGTCATGGATCTGTACACCGGTCTGTCCGCGGGTTTGCTGAGACAGGCGGTGTACACCACCGCTCGCCTGGGCTGCTTCGACACCTTCATGAAAACTTTGACCGAACGCGCACACTCGCAAGGCAAGCAGATCGGGTTCGGCGAGCGCGCCACAGCCGGTTTAGCAGCCGGCGGTCTGGCAGCCATGATCGGCAACCCGGCCGATTTGGCCCTGATCCGCATGCAATCCGACGGTCTGAAACCCATGGCCCAGCGCGCCCACTACCGCGGCGTCGGCGACGCCCTGATGCGCATCACGCGAACCGAAGGCGTCGCTCGACTCTGGGCCGGCGCCTTTCCGACCGTCGTGCGCGCCATGGCGCTCAATTTCGGGCAGCTGGCCTTCTTCTCCGAAGCCAAGTCGCAGCTCAAGAGCACGTCGATGGGACCCCGAGCGCAGACGCTGACCGCGTCCGCCATCGCGGGCTTCTTCGCCTCCTTCTTCTCCCTGCCGTTCGACTTTGTCAAGACGCGGTTGCAAAAGCAGTCCAAGGGCCCCGATGGCCGGTTGCCGTACAAGGGCATGCTGGACTGCTTTGGGAAAGTGATCCGGGAGGAAGGGCCCTTGAGGTTCTATCGGGGGTTCGGCACGTACTATGCTCGCATCGCGCCGCATGCCATGATCACGCTCATCGTGGCCGACTATCTGAACCTGATCACCAAGTGAGGCACAGCTCGGTCGGTGGTTATGGGGTCGCGCTGGTCTTGGCGGGAGCCGCTTCTAGTGACTGTACAGGGGGCTGGCGTTTGTTCGGGAATAGTCGTAGGACCTTTTGCTTCACCAGGGCGTTCGGTCGTGTGAATACTGGAAGGTTTTCGTGGTACATAGTCGAACAACGCAGAAGTCTACGAGTGGAAACCGCCATGTTAGACGCAAGAGACAAGCCTGTCGGATTTCTCAAGTGTTCGCGCTCGATCTGAATTTGCGTGATGTTGTCAGCCAACCTGAACGGACACCATTCGTCGTGATGGTAGTTGTTGCTGTTGTCCGGGGTCGCGAGCGAAGAATGGGTGTCTCGCATTGTTGACCCTATCGCTCCTGGCGGCCACGTGAGTTAATACTGTCTGCGTATACGCTGTGAGCAATGAACGTGCGTATCCACGGCCGACGTGCAGTGTGTACGGGTTGGGTTCGGTATCTTGGCCGGAATGTAGGATATACCAGTCAAAGGCAGGTAGCTGAATACAGGCGAAAAGATTTCCAAGTTGCCTTCGTTTTCAACGGGCCAATCCCGAGCCGCTTACCTCACGTCGAACATGCACACCTTGGCGGCTGCTACCGTCCAACCGCGGAATCAAAACCGACCAACAATCCCGTGAATCGCTATACCCGACACACACCCTCACCTCACCCATATCCTCCCAACCCCACGAGCAATAGTCTCGGTCGCAAGCCGCAAACAGCTCAACCCCAATCCACCCTACCAAAACCGCAACCGAATTCTAGTCGAACAGGCCGCGATCATGGCCGACGCGAAAGAATTCACGTACTCGGACGTCTCGGAGCACACGTCGAAGAAGGACCTCTACCTCGTCGTGCACGACAAAGTCTACAACTGCTCGAGCTTCGTCGACGAGCACCCGTACGTGCGCTGCAACCATACCCTTCTCTTCCTTTTCGCCTCCACAACGCCTACAATCTCGACTCCCCAGGCGTGATTCGCACGCCAGGGGTTTTGCTGGGGTTGACGGTGCCGCTACCGGTTGAATCAATCACATGCTAACTGTTTGCTTCCCCGCATCCAGAGGCGGTGAAGAAGTCCTCCTCGACGTCGGCGGCCAAGACGCAACTGAAGCCTTCGAGGACGTCGGCCACAGCGACGAAGCACGCGAGATCCTCGACGGCCTACTCATCGGCGACCTCAAGCGCCAGGTAATATCATCTTACCTTTCCCTTCACCCAACCACCTCCACCATCCACCCAACCCCACTGACCATACCTTGCTAGGCCGGCGACCCCGCCCCGAAAACCACCTCTTCCTCCTCCTCCACCTCGACCGCGCCCAAATCCACCAGCGACGCCGCCGGCCTCGGCCTCGGCGTCTACGCGCTCATTCTCGTCGGCGGTGCCCTGGCTTTCTTCGCGTATCAGTACCTGCAGCAGAGCAACCAGGCCAAGTCTTAGGCGGACTGGCTCTCCCGACTGCTGGCGGCGGCGGTGTTGGCGGACGATGCGGTCGAGCATGTGGATGCGCCGTGACGGAAGCCAGCAGTCAACAGTGATTGTGGTCTGTGGTGTTGGCTAGTTGGCATATCTCCACGTGGCAAAAAGGCTCAGGGGGAAAGGGAGGATGGAAAAGACGGAAGATTGTCAGGGTTGGCGTGCGTCCGTGTGGCGTGCGTGTGGCAACCGTGAGAAAGGTTCTGCCCAATATGGAGTGCAAAAGAGCATTTATTTCCTGTCGACAAGCGACGATGATTTGATTATACAGCGTCATGGCATGCACATCGTTCGCAATCAACTACATAATCGTGCACAGAAAGGAGAAAAAAGGTAGCGAAGATCTGGACTTGTGTCTAACATCCTGCATCATATCCTCTCACTTTTTCGGATTTCATGCTTTGAAATACTGTGCCAGCGCGGACGACTCGTTTCAGGTGGAAAGAAACGCCTTGTGATTGTTCGTTACAAAACCTAACAAACTACCGGTAATAATCCGACGGATCGCCCGCCGAACTTCCTCCACTCGGCAACCTCTGCTGCTGAGGCGGTGGCATCTGCGGTTGAGCTTGAGGTTGGTACGCCTGATACGGCGGCTGGTACGCCGGCTGCTGTTGAGCGACGCCACCAACCGCCGAATACGACGCCCCGCTGGCGTCTGGCTGCGGCGAGTACAGACCCGTCGGCGACTCGATGGATTGCGTTCGCTGTCTGCTCGGGAGAGCATCGAGGTCGCTTCGCTGTTGGGGAGGCGGTGGCGCTTGTTGTTGTTGTTGCGGCGGAAGATCGTAGGGTTGCGGGGGGATACCACCCCCTCCGGATGAATACGCGGGAGGGTACGAATGCCGGTTGTCGGTGGGGCTTTCGTAGCCGCCCGTGGCGAGCTCCTGTGGGTTCCCGCTGTTGAGCGTGTGGATGCTGTTCGGGCGGATTTGGCCTTGGAAACCTGCCGGGACGTTGGGACCGGGTGGTGTGGCGGTGTAGGGGTCGCTGGGCCCGGAGGCGGTGGTGGTGGTGGGTTGGATTGGTGGACCTTGTGGGCTGGGTTTGCGGCGGATATCGTGTTGTGGTAGCGGGAGCTGTTGGTGTGGAGAGGCGGCGGCGGCGGCGCCTTGCACACCACCTGGGATGAAATGGAAAGGCGCCGGACCGCCGTTTGGAGGCTGTGAGGAGAGTGGGCTGTTCAATTGCGGATATGGACTGCTGAAGTTTTGCTGTGGTTGCGACGGTGGAGGTTCGGATGGGGCTGGGGAGAAGTATCGCTGCGCTGGATCTTGGGGTTGATGAGGGAGGTGTTGTTGGCTTGCTTGGGGTGGGAAGGAGGGCTGTGTCGGGTAGCCTTGGGCGGGAGGTGGACCTTGAGGCGGATAGCCTTGAGGTGGAGGTTGTTGGGCGCACGGTGGCTGCTGGTGTTGTTGAGGCGGGTAGATAGGCTGGATAGGTTGACGGGCTCGAACGGGATATTGCTGCTGTCCGTATTGGGGCGCGGACATGGAGGACTCGAGCAATGCTTCGTAGTCACGCCGGGCTTTGATGAATCTCTCGTTCAGCTGGGTGAAGTCATCTGGAAACGGTCAGTAATTCGCCACTCCACCAGACGTAGACCATCCGTGAGGCCCTCACCTTTCTTTTGCGAGTACTTCCCAATCAACTCGATCAGCTTCGGCCGGATCGACAGCGTCCTCTGATACAAATCGGAAATCTCCTCCTCCTCCCTCTCCCCTCTCCGCCCATTCCCACCGCCGTCGCCCCGCACACTCAACAGCGCCAGGAGCTTCTCGACATTCCTGATCTCGCCGAACACCTCGGCCTCCATCTGCGCATCGCGCTCGAGCTCCTCTTTCGTCGGGTCCTGCAGCTTCTCCACGTAGTTCAACGGGAAGATGCCCGTTTGTCCACGTAAGCTGCCCTTCCACCAATCCTTATACACCGACTCCAACACCGCAATTACGTCGTTCTTCCGGAACGCCAGCTCGCCGGGCTCCGACGGCGTGAAATCGTACAGCGCTCGCACTCGACTGACCGTCGCAGCCGTAGTCCCCTGCTGCGCCCCAGGCGGCGCCGGTTGCGCCTCACTGTCATCGCGCTCCGACATAGACACAGCACCACTCGCCTGCTGCTGCTGCTGCTGCGGCGGTGGACTCTTCCCCTTATCCTGCACGCTCAACGCCAACGCCATCTGCAACTCCTCGTCCTCCTTCCGCCGATCCTCACGACTAATCTCCTTCTTCACGGGTTTCCCCGGCGGCATGAGCCCCGGCTGCTGCACCCTTAACTTCCCATACGCCTGTTCCATGATCCCCAACTCCGGGCTCGACCGGAACTCCTCCGTCCACGTGCCCATGCGCTCGAGCACCTTCTGCTTGACCTGGGCATGGGTGTTCCTCTCCGCGGCGAGGCGCAGGAGCGCATCGGTGAAGGCCTTGCTCGCGAGCTCGCGGTGCAGCGCCGGGCCGCAGTTCTGGCTGAGCGCGTTGGCGAGCTCGAGGGTGTAGAGTTGCACGTTGGCGTTGCGGTGGGCGAGGCGTCTGATGAGCGAGGCGATGACTTGTTGTGGGCCGGAGGTGGAGCCCGAGACGCGGTCGCAGACGTCGAGGATGTATTCCCAGTTCTCGGATGTCAGGTTTTCGTCTGTCGCCTTGACTGTGTGTGTATTGCTATCTTAGCTTCGGTACGGTCTGCGCAGGCTGCAGCATAGCTTTAGCTACAAGGCGACCAGTACTCACCGACGACATCATCCATAGGGTTCGCCTGCGTGCGAAACATCTTGGCGTGTGTTTGTTGGAAAAGACGAAGATGTTGGTAAGTTGCATGTGAGCGAGAGAACAGACGCCGCAGTCACCTTGAAGCATGTGAGCACTCACAGTCTCGAAGGGGATCAACGTCATTCAATTCCGCTAATTGACAGGCAACTTCGCCACGAAACACACGACAGCACCTTAGGAATACATCCACATTAGATGAATGCAGTCCTGACTACCACATAAGAGGCTATAATACCCTCTTTCCTCACCAATGGACGAACTACTTCTTTGCGATAGGACACCACCGTAAAGAGCATACCAAATTCGACAAAACCCATCAACATGAACCTCAAAAATTCGATAATCAAACATTTCATGCAAAAAGCCTCTCGCAACCTCCTCAAAGGGCGGGCTGGATTTGGTTGGTGTGTCTGCCTGTGTGCGGAGTCAAGTAAAAATATATCATATGCCCCCACACAAGACAAGTAAAAACCCCCGGTGGACAGACCGTCCTTGATTCGTGAAGAGGGAGAGGGTAAGGGGGAGGGACAGGACGGGTCCGCCACCGCACAAAAGAGGAAAAGCAAAGACAGAAAATTCAACACCCGATTGAACACCTTCGCTCCTCCTCGTTAACCGTCGTGACTCCCGTTCCCCGCGCGCAAGCCCGTCGCGCTCTCTTTCTATGCGTTTCCCCCCTCCACCCACATACCCCAGGCGTAGCAGAGGTCAGGATAACAGTGCTGGGCGCTCGGGGCGCGAGTAACCATTTCAGCGTCTGTTGCAAGTTTCCAATGTCCAGGCGAAGTCGTTGTCGCCTTGCAGTGAGAGCCACTGACTACCCTATAACGAGTTGAATCCAATATCCCGTCAAAGACGTCATCACGTCCGAGGATGGGAAGCAGCACCCATATCCAAAAGGGTGTGCCCAAATTCTGTTGTTACATTCGCCGAACGCTCAGTCAGATGCCTTTTTGTATTTCAAAGGAAACAGTAAGATAACCGAAAGGGAGTGCGTGCTCGTGATCCAAAGTGCGTCCGGGAGAGGTCGGTCGGAGGGCCTGCGCGATGCATGCGGCAATCTATGCCAAATGGGGGCGAAAGCGATCAATTACCCTTGTTTCGCCTCTCTTCCGCTCTCGCCAGCCGCGCGGCTTTGACGAGAGGGGAGAGGGTGGCCAAGGGCTCTGCTATCTGGATGAAGGCGTGCTGCGAAGTATGGTCAGGCTCGGAAACCAAAATGACAAACCCTGATGCGACTTACCTTCAACAAATCATGTGCGCTCGCTCTCTTCTCCGGATCGACTTTGAGCGCAAAATGCAAAAAGTCTCGGAACACGGGCGTGAGGTTGTGTTCCTCCTTGATTATGGGTGTTCCGTTGGTGGCAATGAGCCACAGCGCCCTGAGGGGTGACTCGGTGAGGTATGGAGGCTCGCCTTCGATCATCTCGATCGCCATGATCCCAAGTGACCAGATGTCGATCTTGCGGCCGTATTCCTTCCTGGTGACGACCTCTGGCGCCATCCAGTACGGCGTGCCGACCATGGTCGTCCGCTTCATGTGGCTCTCGTTGATCTGTGCGCAGAAGCCAAAGTCCGTGAGCTTGATGTTACCGTCCATGCTTAGCAGAACATTGTCCGATTTGATGTCTCGGTGAATGACGCCTTTCGAATGCAAGAATTGCAGGCCGTGGAGTGTTTCGCGGCAGACGGCGGATATCTGGCCTTCGGACATCATGTTGAACGTGACCACGTCCGTCAGACTGCCGCCTTCCATGTACTCCATCACCACCCACAAGTCACCTTTCACCAGGAAGCTGTCCATGAAGTTGACAATGTTCTTGTGCTTACTGTCCTTCATCACCAAGATCTCATTGATGATCAGATCCTTCTTGGGCTGCTGCTCGAGGTTCATCTGCTTAATTGCCACGCACTTGTTCGTACCAACCTCGAAAGCGGTGTACACACCACCGGAGGCCCCCTGACCGATCTTGACAAGATTGCGGTACTTCTTGGTCGGATCTTGAGCATTGCAGATCTGCTGCAGCCTGACGACAATCTCTGCATTCGTGATGGATTGCCTCGGTCGCTGCCTTGGCCTTGGCGCCGGTCCTGCCTTTGAATCCGCCGCCATCTGCTGCTGAGCCTGTGGCGGCATGGCCGGGTGATGCTGGGCTTGTGGGATATTGTTGGGTTGCCGCTGCGAGTGTGATCGCTCGACCGACTGCTGCTTGAGCACTTGCTGCGCCGCCTTCATTGCCTGCTCTTGTTGCTGCTGATATTGCTGAGGTGAGCTCATGGGCGAATGGTTGCGATATTGCGTGGTGGGTCCGGTATTCGCTCGACTTCGGTTTTGTGCGGGCTGGCCATTCGAGTTCACGTCGTTCACCGCGGGGGGCGCATATCTGACGGGAGGGAAACCATCATCGGTGCCTGCGCGCTCCCGCTGCACGCTTGGTACCAGCGGTGCGGCTCTCTGAGGGACCATGCCCGGTGAGACTCCTCCTGGCGGCTTTGGAGCCGGACGCATTGGGAGCATGTTCCCATTCGTCTGAGGAGTGGCGGACGTGGTGAGACTGAGACCAGGCATCGTACCTTTGGGCACCGGCGGCGGAGCACGCGGGTTCTCAAAGCTCTCGCCTTCATTCCTGGGGAATCTCGGGCTTGCCGGTGGGCTAAGAACTTGACCGTAGGCACCACCAGGACTGACGCCGCCGGGGGTTACGGACTGCGGCGCCAGTGCCATTTGCGGGCTGTCCATCGAGTGCGCATTGTCGAATTTGTGATATGTCCAGTCATCGCTACCCTTGTCGTTGTTCTCCTTGTAGAATGTGACGACGTCGATGATGGCTTGGGGGTGCTGCTTCTGTTCCTGCTCGGTGATACCGTTGGCTTGCAACGTGCGCTGCCATTCTTTTGGTAGACCCTAACATATGTCAGCCCATGTGTTTTAATAAGGCACACAGTGATGGGAGCAGGTGGTAACAAAGCTGGGTTGGGTCAGGGTTGTGCCAAGCTATGCGCAGACTTGTTGCATCTCACGAAACGCGCACGTGGCTTGACACGAGATAGGCGCGGAAAAAGCGGACGATTCATGACAACGCCAGGGGATGCGATCGCTCATCAGTGGGTGACATGACACTCACCGTGAACTCGCCCGTCTCCGTATCGTACCCGACATGCGTCACGTGGACCGGGTTCTCCGGTGCAGATATGGCCGGTCTGCGCGGCGACGACAGGTTGAAGAAGCTTGAAAAGCCGCTCTTCTTCTTGAGCGCTTTGTTCTCTTTCGCCTCGTCGCTGTATCTCTGCCGGGCGGTCCTCAGCCCGCCCATGTCAGCGCGTGCCGGCGGTATGTCTTCCATCTTCCGCCCAGTTGCCGCCAGACTCTGCGACAACCTTACTGCTGGGTTAGCGAACGCAGGACCGGTGCCAGAGTTGTTCGACGGGATCGGTCGCGAACGCAAAGGGTCGGCGTTGGGCGGTGAAGTGGACGAGGGCGCAGGCGGTACTTGGTTTTGTGCGGGAGGTGGGTCCGCGGAGTAAGGGACGGCGTTTAGGCCGCTGAGCACTGCAGCGCTGTCAAACCGCTGGCCGAGCAGATCGGCAGACGTCTTTTCGATCAAGGAGTAGCGAGGGTGACGGACGCCGTTGTTGCGGGGGAGCTGGTGGGAGGCGGAGTTGGGTGCCAATGGGTGGTCGGGCGGTGGGCCGCGAGTCTGCCGTACAGGTGACGGAACGTGTGCGCTGTGGTGGTAGGGGATTGATGCAGCGTGTCGCAGGCTGCGACGACGAGGGTCGCCCACGTCGCTGTCGGGGGTGGCGGCGGCGGCGGTGGTGGTAGAGGAGGTGGAGGTGGAGGTGGATTGACGGTAGGTGATAGCTCGCTTGGTAAGTCGTCGCCGGGAATTCTCATCGGTCATTGGCTCCGAGCTCATGGCCGTTTGCTCGGTTGCCTAGCTTTGCTGGACGTCGGCTGCACCTGCGGGCGTGGCGGCCATCGATTACAACATGAATACAGTGACAGTCGGATGAATGAATCAAGGGTGGCAGTACAGTACAAGGTAACAGGAGGCACACATTCAACGTGATACTGCGCGTATAGTAAATCAGTGTTGCGGTGGCTTGTTTTGGCCCATGCTGGAAGCGGGCAAGAAACCTGCTTTCCCGGTCCCCCCCAGCGCCAAGCCACGACTGGTTATTAGTTACCTGTAGGCTGTACAGGGCATCTTACATGTATCTATTTCTCCACCACCGATATCTCGACACATTTATCCTTCTATCACATACTCTGTCCGACGAGCGTGCCGAAGCGCTCACCATCCCATACCGGCACTCGTTCGTGGCCATCCGCCGGTCCAGCAGCGGTACACGGCTTCGCGCAGCCTCCAGCGCTTACACCAATGACACAGTCGTACAGCGTGCGACAGGATCTGCCGTCCACCTTCCCGATGACACCTTACATGCACGCCGTGACCAGGACCCCACCAGTGAGTGGCAGTGACCACCGGGCTACAGCTCACGGCTTACGCTCCGTCCATCCACGCGACGCCGCGTCCCGACTCCCACATGGGTGAGTCGGTGACATCCGATGGCAGCAGCTGGCTCTTGTGGACCTCTCCTGTCCGACTGCCAGACTCACGTGTAGCCGCATTAGTACAGAGGTGCAGGACGGAATACATGGCTCGAGTTTCATCAACCGCTCCGAGCAGTACAGTACTGCAGGAAACACATCTCAAATACAGGAGCCACTCACAGATATAGCTGCGAGGAGCCGCTCACAGATATTAACTGTGAGATGTGATCTGATGGGAGCCGGAAAGAACCGAGATCGCGCCGTCGCAGTAATTGAAAACAGGATGTTTCGCCTATTCACGTGACTCGGGTGTCGTTGACCACTGCAAGCGCTGAGAAGCGGAGATGTCAACCAAAACAGACGGCAATCTTCCAGGTGCCGCCAGGGCATGGCCATGGCCCATGGGCCTCATCCTCAATGTTTCAGAGTCTGGTCCACAGACTTCACGAGGCACACCCTTCCTTCCTTTCACGACTGCGTCTTGCCACACGTCGCAAAAGGTGTGCGGGCGCAACTTCTCAGTACTCACGTACTAATAAACACTCAGCGGTCCCAAGTGCCCGCTCGGTACAGTAGGTTCATTGCTTCCACTTCGACCACCTCACTCCTGACTCCTGAGTCCTGGATGAATACCTGAGATGGAACATGCATAATGTACCCAACAAAGCCGCACGCAGGGTCCCTCCTCATCATCTCCATGTCACGTTGACCGATTCGAAATCGAAGAGGAGTACGAGCGGCAAGCCTTCTGTTTGCTCTATATTAGACTTCCGGTCCGTCAGACCCCTTCAACAGGCGGCTGGGGATCGCGTTCCGGGATTTGCAATCGTTTTGAACAGATGCATCCACGCGGATCGATCGAAAGACGCGTGCAGGTGTGCAACACAAGTCGTCGGAGCATGGCACTAATTAATAATGCCCAACAACAAGAAACGCTTCTTGGGCACACCTGAAGTCTTGCAGCGTCGAGAGTCGAGACTCGAGAGTCACGGATCACGGTGGACGGAACGCATACCGGCAGAAAGGAGCACGTGTGACCGGTCGCCAGTGTGTAATTTCTTTATCAATTGCATTGATGAGTTGGGGAATAGTGACAAGTCACCTCATCAGTATGCCCATCTGACCTAACGGTGTGAGTACTTCGTACAGAATGTTATCAAGACTCCATCAACCCCGGGGCGTGCCCAAGCGGAGCTGAACGACAAGCCACAAATCTTCTTCAGATCTTCTCACTCTTTTTCGGATCTCCACCTCACTTCTCCAGGAAGTGCCGTTGATTAAGAACCTTTTGCATGCTCGGCAGTCGCCGACATGTGATACAACCATGTGGCGGAACTTCTTATCGTGGTGGAATACCTGCCGACTACCAGCGAGTTGCATTGGTCTTATCACGTTCTTTCCGCAAAGTCGTGACTGACGAGTAATGCCAGCAGTCACCCAGTCTCCAGATGGTACATATCGATCATCCGGATTCGTCTCCCACTGTCCCGCGTCGGTTTGGTCCAACGGTCTACTACGTGGCTTTCCTTCGCTCACGTGACCATGTTGTCCATTGGCGGTGCGAGCGTTCCGAAATGGCGTGTGAAGGCTACGAACGATATCACATCTTCATGAACCACAAACCGGCAGGGAATCCAGAAGCATCGTCGCCTGAGAAGCGTCTCTGCTCGGTCCATCGGCCTGATTGACGATACTTTGGCAAAATGCTGATGAGAGTACTGAGCGGCGTATATGCGACCAAGGCTTGCTCCTCGCGGGTATCTTCGATCAAACGATTGGTGTGAAGAGCGGTCCATATCCTCCTGGACGAACACCTGCTATAAGCGAAGATTGTGTATGCCTCGACGGCACGCTCTGATCGAGCTCTAGTGAACATCTCCATTACTCGCGGGAAGAAATGCGTACGATGAGATATATTTGGGCCGTGACGGTTGGCGACATCCGTCGATCCAGCGCCTGCTTAGCGTCATTGCACCAGGATTTTCAGCCCCAGGCGTGTGCGAGTGTGTGTGAGTAGTACAACAGGTTTGAAGCATTCCACGGTTTGGATTTGGCTTCTGCAAGGACCCAGGCAGCTCACATGTTTCGGCGCTCTGCATCGATGGCGGTGAGCGGACGTTTGATAGCACGAAAGAGATGGTGCACTGCGTGTCTGTATACCTCGTTATCAGCGCATATGCGATAAGTGCGGCAAGGCTAGTCTCTTTGTTGCAGCTTTCAAAGGAGATCCAAAATGTTTTTACTTATGAACCCATACTGCAAAGCTTCGGAGAAAGGTGCCTGGCAGATCGCATCGGTGACTCGAGCCAAAACTACAGTGTACATAGGCAGCATGCACGCCCGGCAATCACGACAGTGTAGATCGTGCAAGGTACAGTGAACATGGACAATAAAGGTCAGGCCCCGTGATGATTCGTCGTTCTCCCTGCTGTGGAAGAACATGATATCTGAGCTACCTTCCCAATGCAGCAAGCTCACGAGATTTCGAATTGTCATTCCTCTCGACCTACATACCTGTACGTCCCGGGAGATTCGGTCAGTCACACAACCACCAACAAGACAGTTTCGGGAATACTAGGTCTGACGAACCAGGAGAGAGAGGTTCGTGTTTTGTCATCGACAGGCTTGCAAATGTGATTAGCCTGCTAGAGGCTTTGAGGAATGACAATGTTCTAGACCGATTGCATCTGTACTCGAGCATTGTGTTCCCAAGACATTGCATTCAGCTGAAGTAGTTTGTGGCAGGTATACTCGTCTCGACCAAAAGGCCTGACCCAAGCTGCGCTGGATAACGGGGCGGACGATGTGAGCGTCGCGAGAATCCGACTTGATGTTTTAGACTACACTGAGGGGACAATGATGAACAAGAGGATCAGCTCTAAGGTCTTCATTGCCGTGCAACTGAGGGCTGTTCATGATGGACGTGAGTGAAAGAGATATCATCCGCCTTCGATAGCGTCCTCGTAGTACTCTCACATACGTCTGAAGACGTTCCCACTAGCACTCCTCCTCTCTTGACCCCTGCCGACCCGCCTTCCGCCGTCAGCAGCGTCGCTGCTTTGCTGTGGCCTCTTCTTCGTCGGTTTCGAAGGAGCAAACGTAACCTCCTTCTCACCCACCACGCCCCCTCTTCCTGCGCCGCCATCGCTCTGCCTGTCTCTGGTCGACAGCGACGAAGCCAGGTCGCCAAACACCTTGCTCTGCCGATCTCGCTGCTTTTGGAAGTTTTGCGTCGAGGAGCTGACCCGCATCGACGGTTCGTTACGCGAACTCTTGAACTTGTTCAATTTACTAGCACCGCCCTTTTTGTAGTTTGAGGCGCCGATTCGTTTTCGGGGATCTTCTTCGTTGTCGCCGTTGTTTCGCGCATTTCGTCTTGCGCGCAGAGCCGCCATCTCGGCTTCCTCGTCCTCGTCGGCGCTCTCATCGTCCTGTCCATCGTCATCTGACCCGTGGCGCCCGTCCACTTCCTCCTGCTCAACGGCCGTCAAGCCCCTCGGCTTCCTTTCGCCATTGGCGACGGGCACAGACGATGGGTTGTGCAGCGCAAATTCTCGGCTGGTTTCATCGATTTCGAACTCCTCGTCCTCGAACAGACGCTTGAAGCGGTCATCTTCCAGCAGTCGATTGCGCGGCGTGCGGCCCGGTGCATCGTCTGTTGCCGTGACAGGCTCATCAGCAATCTGCTGCTCATCGCCGCCCTGTTTGAGGACACGCTGCGCTTTACGGCGCTCATTTGCCTCCTCTCGTGCTGCAAGTTTCTCTGCAAGCCTCCGGTTCACCTTAACGGCCAGCTTCTTGTTGCCTCGGATACGGCTCTCCCTTTCCTTGTCAATACGTGTCTGTATACTCTTTTGCCGTTGTTGCTCGATCGAGTCCGGGTTGGTCAGAAGCCTCGCTTGCTCGTACAGCTTCTGCGCAACGAACCATCCATGCATAGATGGTCGGAGTAGATTCGTCTGGCCTATCAGGTGGTCCAGTGAAAGCTCCTGCAGCTGTTTCATGTCCAAGAACGTGTAGTTGTCGTACACCTCTCCGGCTCCACCCCCTGACGACGAGTTCTTGAACGAGTTGGGATCGTCAGCGTCCTCCGCCATCTCTTCGACCAGGTTGTCCAGGAAACTGCACCAGCGTGGCGCCGGACCAAATTGGGGTATCAAGAATGCGTGTTGTTGCCTGCCTTCGTTCGCAGTGAGGAACATGCCGCTGTCGGGTATCCACTCTACGTGGTTCATGTCTGCGACAGGCTCGACCGAAGTGTAGTGACTACCAGTTTGCGAATCCCAGATCTTGATGACACGCTTGTCGGCGCTAAGGAGCAACTCGCTGGATCCAGATGGTTGCGAGGATCGTGACGAAGGAGTGAGATACTTCAGCGTCTGTATGGGGAAGTCATACCCTTGCTCCTTCTTCAGCATCGGGACGGGAGAGCGCAGGTCATAGGTGTGCACTATGCCATTGTTGCTCCCCGTTGCAAGGTTGAGACCAGCGCGATGGAAATCGAGCGCGGTGATCTCAGGTCGCACAATGTCGTCCTCCGCGAAGAGGGATGTTGGTGGGTTGAGTGCGCTCACCCGACCTCGTGATCGCGGGTCCCATAGCTCGACAGTGCCGAGGGAGGTACCAAAAGCAAGCAACCCATGTGACTCCTCCGCGACCGCTGCGCAGTTCACAGCGCCCGTTCTGATACCGCCCTGTAGCGCACCACCACCTAGTGACTCGAAGTCATCGCCACCAACGTCGACCTCGTAGCCCTTCATGAATCGTCCAACCTCAAGGTTCAGTCTGTAAACCTCGCCATTGCCGTCAGCATTCACACCTACCGCAGGTACTAATGCTTCGGCGTTCCGTCGATTGTACTTCAAGTCGCGACCATATCGCGGTATGCGTGCGGTGTAGTGCAGACCGCCAGGGGTATGGAACTCTAGTACACGGTCGGTTTGTAGATGCAGCGATTTGCTGTAATCGGAAGAGAGAAGGATGAAGGTCTGGTTGAGCGAATTGGTATGTCGCGCGTAAGATAAAGACAGGTGTGGAAGGTAGTGCGTGTGGATTTGCGGTTTGTACGTTCCTGTTCACCCTGTCAGTCATCAGCTCGTGCATCGAGACACCCCCTTCTTGCAGACTTACCCGTACTCATCGCCCACTCGCCATCCTCGCTCACACGAACACACGAACTTGCCTCCTCGAACTCGAAATCCTGCAAGAGCTCGACACGGTTGGCATACTCTGGGTCCTTCTTCAGGCTCCGCCTCCGTTTCCGCGCAAGCCACTCCGGAAGTGGCCGTGCAGTTGATGCGCCGGCGACCGTATATACCGGCACTGTGCTGGCGTTTGAAAGCTTCATCGTCGCTCGAGATGTCTGGTTGATGAGACGCGAAGACCAATACGAAGGCGGCGTCGGCTGGCTGTGACTTTTTCTGTGGTGATTTGCGAGCCGGAATGCGGGGACGGAGAGCTCGGGAGCGGACCGTGTAGATCTCCCGGAAATCCGCCGAGTCAAACCGAGCGTTTGGGAAACGCGCCGCAGCTCTGATCTCGCCTGCTACAACTGTCCTTGCCCTTGTTATACCTCTTATCGCTGTTCCCTCCCTCATCTGCTCTCCGACACGACACCCGTTGTCAGAGCGCGCTCTATTTCACCTCCGTCTCACGCGGTGTGGTATCCGGACCAATGCGCCACACGAAATTACCACGCCGGCATCATCGAAACGTTCCATGACGGTGGGAGAGTGGGAGTGATCCGTACTAGAGGGTATGGATTTCCTGAAGAGCTGCACCACGAACGTACACCTCGTCGAAGATGTGCACAGAACATGCTATACGAGGTTCTCATGCGGCAACCCAGTCCAGATCTCCTACGGCCGTCTGTGTGCCTTGTTGGCGAATCTGCGGCAACGTGGAATTCTATGTAGGGGCGTCAAGCACGAACTATACGTGTTTGGTCCGCTCGACGCCGAGACCCAAGATTCACTGCAGCATGGCGACTGCGATCTTAGACAGGTGGAGCAGCGTACAGTGGAAAATGATGCGCTTGCGCGAGCAGATGATGGTAGAGCAATCAAGGACGTCTTGCTCGACGCTATCCTCGATCAGGTCTCTTTCAGACTGGTACGAAATCACGGCTTTCTGCGTATGGATGCTTGGACATGGATCACTCGCGACACGGCAACAGATGAACAGAGCCAATATTCGTCTGTATTATTGCGCCTCAAGCTGAGGCTTTCTGGCTCCGGCGCATTGTACGCTACAAACACCGTTCAGCCATTCATGCGAAGCGTGCCGAATGCGCGTGAGCATCCGCAGACCAAAGAAGATTCGGTCATCTTGATACCGAGCGGACTACAGGCGAACATCCTGGCTCAGCCTGACAAACAAGCTGCTGCAAGCGATGAATGGAAATCAATCGTGACGCACGGCCTCCAAGCCGGAGGCATTGATGTCGACAAGGAATGCGTATGGCTGTTTGTCCACCTCTCGGCCTACCCTGGCCAGGTGAGCTTTATGTGGCCGGCGTATATGTGTCTTCGACGCACATTGTATACAGCGCAGATCAGTCCGTGCAACCCTGATCAGGCTGATTGGACGACCTGGTTTGCGGCATCGGAAGACATACATGGTTACCGCAATCCTTTGGCGGTAGCCGAGGAGTGGTTTGCTGATGCTCCTAACCGCGACAAAGCAGCAGCAGATGCGGTGGCACCGCAATTGGAGCATGACGTCCCAGACGTATCAATACTAGATAATCTGGGCTCAGAGAACTTCCTGTTAACTTCGCCACCGTTCGCACAACGCAACGCCGACCAGCAAGCGGCTATGAGTGGCATCTACCCAACACCGCCGGACGGTCTCGTACCTGGTCACATATTGCAACAACTGAGCTCAGACAGCGTCGCTGCGGTGATCCAAACGGAACCCAACGGTCTTGGCAGTGAGCTCATGCCAGATAGCGACAATGCACGGGAGCGTGATCACACATTATCGTCTGACTCACCTCCTTTCCAGCATGGCACTGATGATCTGTTCGGCGATGTTGGCGGCACGGACTTTGGTGGGGATGAGGTTGGAGATGCCGATTTTGATTTCTTCAATGAGCAAGAAGAAGCGGCGTCCGAGCAGCATAACCACGGCGTCATGCTCATCAGAGATCACCAGACCAGCTCTGTGGGCGAGGAGGGCACACCTCATTCGGAGACGGTGGAGGACATGGAGATCGAGCATCGGTCCGAGACCGTTGGCCTAGTCCCTGACTCGCCACGATTCGGTACAAGTACCCCAGCTGGCGGTCCCCTGGAAACCCTAATCTCCATCAGGGAGCCCGATCAAGCAATCGTGCACACCAGAAACGACCCAATCGCCGCAACCGGACTGCAAGGAAAGCCGCTCAGTCCTTTCACTATCAAAGAGCGACTACTACCTCCACCAATACCAGCAAGCTCAATGTCAACAAATGCCGTGCACAGCAACGGCATCGATTTGCCTAAGCATCGACGACACAGCACATTCGATCCGGTGACCTTCAGCAGTGAAACAGACTTGAACAGAAAGTACATCTATCAGTATGCGGCAACGAGCACATCTCTCGATGTTGAGAGCCACCTCGGTGGGCCGACAATTGGGCTCCCACAGAAGCACAAGAAGCCGCGATTCAGACGACCAGCCGATCAGGCCGATCAGGATCCTGAAGCATTGGGCGAGAGCAGTGAGAGCGGGGAGGACTCGTACGAATCTGCATCGAGTATGAGTGATGAAGGCCTTCCGCCGAAGCTGCCTTGGGAAACTAAGAAGCGGAAACGTACTGAAGTGAACACTCTGTCGCCGCTTGCCGGATCATTCGATAACCCATTGTCCGATGGAGATACTTATGCGACGGCTACGGACTGTCGATCAGAATTGCAGACGCAAACATTGATGGCTCAACTTCTCGGGCAGTCGCCCTTGACGAACAAATCAGGTGCCAATATAGCGTCTGGTGGAAATGTCAGCGTCGTGGGCGATGCGATCGACGGCGACCAGCTGAGTATCAACAACACAGGGCGGCTTCCCTCGATGGAAGTGCTGTTCCAGTTAAGCAAGCTTGACCTGATTTACACTGCGCAGCTTGTGAGTGAGCAAGCCGTCACCTGCATGCCACACGTTGTTCGATCATTGGACCAGTCCGCTGTCGATCAGAAGCAATGGTCGGCCATTGGCGCCGCTGCTGTTTTGCTTGCAGAAAACACGCTCAAAGAGGTTATGCCATCTGCTGAAAGGTGTGATGTCGTGCGGCTAGCACTCGTCAGAGAACCTCCGAGTCGCACTGCAGCCGCGCCGAGTAAGTTGCGTCCTGGGCAGCCTCGTCCACCACAGCGTTCCGAGGGCGCATCTTTGGGACCTGATATCATACCCATGGCGGCGCCATACACACGCGTGAAGCGAAGCCAAGAGACATACGAGATGCTACCGCCTGCGCTCGATTTCTGGCAACCACTGAGCTTAGCACCATCGAACGGGCCGAAAGATGTCCGCGCATTCGCCGTGTTTCCTCTCAATGAGGATCTGCAGAAGCTAGTCGAAGCATTCCTTCGCGACGTGGGCACAGTGTATGAAACTTGCAGGTTAGGCTCTCATGTCAGTACGCGAAACGTGCAGGGGAATAACGAGCTGGATGATTACGAGGATGGCCTCGCTCCTGTTGAGCTAGGCGGTGAGGAGACGGTCGATGCCGCTCTGTCTGCATATTGCTCGACGTGTGTGGAGCTGGGGACCTTCCTTGCCAGCATCGGACGAGCCGAGACTGACCGCACCATCGTGATCTACCTTGTGGACCCTTTCTCCGTCACGACCAAGGCTTCGCAATACCTGTGTGCCTGCTTCTGGCAGCTCTACAAAGCATATCGTGATAACACACCCAGACTCCCGCGGAACCAGGCCCGTAGCGATATCGTCCTGCAAATCGTACCCATTGAGCTGATTGCATCCAAAGAGTCACTGATCACGCTGAATGCACAGCAGCTGGAGGCTATGGCCAAAGAGGTTCACGACCGTTGTCCTCCGTCAAGGCCCAGTGACGCTGAGGTCACTTCAGAGCTGCCAAACTTCGCCGCACCCTTTGTGGAGTTAGCAAGCCCACCACCTAAGAGAGTTGGTTTTCAACTGACTGCTGACCCACCCCGCGATCTACTTCACGAGGGCTCAGTACTACACCTTGCATATGCTACAAGCGCCGACGGGCAATGGATAGTCGCTGCTTGGACGGACAATACCGGTCGTTATCACAGCAGTGTTTCATTTTGCTTGCGCGGCAAGTCATTTGCTGAAGTGGCGGAAGACGTATGGGAGCGGACCAGAGACATCATGATTGCACGCGAGGTGACCTGGCGTGTGTTTATCATCACGGCAGAAGAGCTCGACAATTCCACTTTGGCCTGCTGGCGTGCCCTGATCGAGCAGCCGAGACGGCAGGCTTTCAGCGTCACGCTCCTCTTCGCGGAGCTTGATCCTGGAGTTGGACTCACTCCGCCAGACTTGTCCTCTGATGATACAAGCAACAGTCATGCAACCCTTGGTGCAGGCTTTCTGACGCCAGCCACGACCCCGCAAGGAACGACGGTGACCGTCTCGCCGGACACAGGCGGATACAATGCCCCTCCTACCCCAGCACCTAGCGAGACCGCGATCGCGCTGGTGGAGAACGATCCCGATGCCCTCCTTATCGACCTCTCAGACGAAAGTTGGGGCGTATTATACTCACCCGCGCTCTTCGCGATGTTCCCATCATGCGGGATCGCCCATGGCGCTCTCTTCAAGCGAGGTCCAGTGGGTCTTGAGACTGGCAGCGACCCCATCACTCGCGCGCAGCTCCCGTGTATGCTGGTGAGCCTGACGTGGACTATCCAAGTCCGCCCAAACGGTCAGGTGGACGAGGGAAACGTGAAGCAAGCGGAGGTGATGCTGAGGGATGTCCTGAAGCTATATCGAAACCTTACTGTTTTGACGAAGGCAAGAGGACTCCACGATGGCGAGGACAGCTCCGCCGTGCCTGTACATTTGGCAACGGCTTTGAAAGGGGCTGCAGGGTTGGATCGCCTGTTGTTCTGATGGTGGTATCCAGACAATTCTGTCTCTGTGAAGACTTGCTCTATGGCTGCACACGGATGTCGCGATGGAAGCATGGATACGGAATGGCTGCTTGTGGAAGCTCGTGCAGAGCGGTAGCCTGAGCCCGAGCCGGAGTATACCATTACATGTTGTGTCTGTCGAGGTGTGTCTGCTTGGCTCCAACTAGAGGTTTGCAACACTGTGTCACTACAAGCGCCGAGGAAGCGTTGTGTTCATATCCCGGGCGCCCCTCGACATGCTCACGTGATTAGTGCATGGTGCGAGGCTCGAGCCGAGTATGTAGTTGCCCCACATTCGATGGCCGCTCACCTCCACTATGGAGGTCCGCTTCGGAATCGCGACACGAACCAACTGCACGTGCTCACTGTAATACAATACTACACCCACTCACGACCCTGCCACGCTGGCGTCACGTACATCACCCGCATGGCTACCACTCCATAGCACGCGCGAGCCAGCAGTCCGGTCAACATGATTTCACCGCATCCCTCTCACACTGCGATGCCGTCCTCTCCGCGAGGGGGCACCGGTGGCAATGTGCGCCCGCCATTGGAGAAGCGACACAGTAGTCAGTCGTCGGCCGGCCGGCACAATGTCACAAGTCCGGGGTCAGCGGGCGAGCACCATCCGTTGCGACACGCAGTGGGCGTCCGGCAACGACACGCCAAGTTCGCTCTACCGCGGAATCACAGCAGTGGTCGCAACCTCGCCAAGATGGGTCGGCAACCCCAGCAAGCTGCTGAGGAAGGGCGCAAACAGGTGCGACAGAAGGGTCACGAAGGGGATACGGAAATTCGATTGCCTGGTTCGCTCGAGGAGAGCGGCACGCGACCGCCCATACGAAGAAATATGACCGCATCCCAACTACCACGCAGCCACAGCAATACGAAACTGAAGAAGAATCTGAGCCACGGACAGCTCACGCGGTTACAGGGCTCCGGCCGAAGTTCCCAGAATTTGCAGACCTTGCCGAGTGCGACGCATAGAGCACCACCTTCACCTGGTCTGAAGGCACGGTCTAGGCGGCCCAAGAGCGAGGAGACCGTGCCTACGGAAAAGGATCTACACGAGCAGGAAGTAGAGCTTTACCAACAGCAACAGGAAGCGCGGGGCAGCGGGCCAAAGAACGTGGGCTTCGCCGTGGGCAGTTCCGGCGACACGAGCGAGGGTGAGGAAGCACCTCGGATCGAGGGCAGTGGATTGCAAGAGGATGACTGGACGGATCAGAGCGCTAGCGCGAGTCCGTACAGCACGAGACAAAACACAGCAAACAACTCGAGGAGAACGAGCGTCATCCTGGAGAAGCCGCCGGACAAGCCGACGACAAGGCCGACGCATCTCAGTGTGAACCTCTATACGAGCGAAACACAGCAGACGAAAGAGACCGAGGCAGCGGCGCAACAAGAGCGGCCGGAAGCGGACAGCCTACCATCGAAATCCGAGGAAAGAGTCAAAGATGATGAGGGGAGTCCATCGGGTAATGAATCGGCGCCAAAGGACGGACAAAGCGAACCACCCCATCTCGCGGCGCAACCCATCAAACCGCCACCACAGATCCGGAGTCCATTGCACGCCGCTAAAGATCATCCCAACCCTACGACCCGACGCTTGGTCAGTGGCCAGCTTCCGGCACCGGCGCAAGTGAGCAATATCAGTACATTGGACGATTTGCACAGCAACCGGGGTTCGCCAGCGCCTTCCATGCGCTCAGCGAAGTTGAACGGTGGAGATTCTGCAGCTGATCAGGATACCGAGGAGCTCGTGTCGCGCTTTGTACCGGGCACTTCACATCCATCGATCGGTAGTGGTGCCAACACCGGTGCGATGAATACGCCGAAGCAAGGAAGCTTCCAAACTCCCGAGGACGAAAGCACGATGGAGCGGGCCAAAACCGTCTCATTCCAGCTGGGGCCGATAAGCCCTGGTTCGACGATCTCGGGCTCTTCGGGCGCCGCGACCCCAGCGTTGGGTCGATCGCGGACGGAGTTGCGCATGATGCACGACAAAGCGCTTGCGGATCGAGAAGCTGCGGCCGAGCGACTGCCCATGGTCCCGAACCACATCTACGACCGCCGAAACGAGACATTGAAGTCATACCTCAACCTCGCTTCGTACAACGGAGGCGCCAAGAGCGGCACTTCACCCTTCACCAACGTGACTCTGGGCCCGGAGATCTTCCAAGGCCGCTTCAAAGCCGTCGATTCGGAGCTCAAGGTCGTGCAAAAGTTCCGCGACCCCATCTCGGAATCAGCCGCACGGCTGCGAGCCTGCAAAGGAACGAAGCTGTCCCGGCGGAGTTCGCAGAAAAGGCCGGCGGCCGCGTTGAAAATGAGCAAGAGCGCGGTTTCCCTGCCGTCGCGACCGGCCGTGAGGGAAAACAGCAAGCTCTCCACATCGGTCTCGCCACCCAAGAACGACGACGTCGGTAAGTCGGCCAGCCCGCATAAGCCTGCGATGAGCGGCGCGAAAAGCTCCCTGCAGATCAAGGGTGCCGGCGGCGGAACTCGACAGCCGAAGCGAGGTGTCTCGTTTGCTGGTTCGCCCCCGGAGACGCGCGAGATCGAGCGCAGCGAGGAGGAGACGGAGGTGGATGCGATTGTGCGCGGTCTCTGGGACGGCGTGGACACTTGAGGGCATCGTAGGGTGGACTCAAGTTCGAATCGTTGCGGGATGGTGAGCGCATCGGATCGTGCTTGCGCCCGTATGCACTCTGCGCGTTTGGATCGTATTCATGATTCTTCTTTCCTGGTCACGCGTTTTAGCGTGGCGTGGGCTAGCATCTTGGCTGTTTTTCGTCGGGTCCTTTGCGCCTGTTTGCGCCAACGACTACGATTATGGTAATGATGCAGACTCCAGAGCATGGACGGGGAAGGGAGTGATCCACATACGTTCTATTGCCACGATATGATGAGCATCACTTTGCACGATCAGCAGGATTGTCATGGATCGGTTCCATCGTCGATTGAACAAGATGTACTGATCGATGGTGGTGGGTTTTGCCGTGCACTGCATTCATCTGTTCGCCCATGTGGCGCTTGAACCAACGAGGTACATACCTAGGTAGTATGCATTTCATAATCGTCGCGCGTTTGACTGCGTCTTCTATGTATAACATGTTGAGTGCATGTACATATAAGTAAATACAGAAGAGACAGACGTCTCGAATTCCTTGCCTGCAGGTGATCTAATGTGACTGACCTCAGACTTGGGTCTCGACGCCCGAGTCAAAGTGAGAGTCCAGACCTGCGTTGCACACCGCGCTGTTGTCGCAAACGCACGTTTCGGGTTTAGCGCCGAGGTTGTTTGGATTTTGATGGAGGATGGAAAAGTGTGTCTCCATGCAATCTCCACCCGGAACGAAGGCAGTGGTGTTCGTCGGCGCTAGCACGATGTCATGCAGAATGAGAATGGAAAAGGACTGCCGCTGGCCGGTGTACATAGGTATTAGACTCGGTAGGTGCCCTCGTGCGTGGTTCGGATGTTGTTTTCGTTTGCGACACTCTTTTACCGACCTACACAGGACCATTCAGTCACTAACACCAGCACAACACTGTCCTTACCTTATCACCCGTGAGCGGCACATTGGTTTTGGACTTCGGTCTCAGGAAGCTTAGTCGGACCAAGACAGATCTGAGAACAGTCGGCGCAACGCTCGTTTCATCTCAGACACCAGCGTTTTTCTGGACTTCAAGAGCCGCTGTCAAGCTCAGCTTTTCCCTTCGAGCAACCTCACGACTGCCATCCCTCGTTCAGCAGCGCCATATTGCCGACCTCGACCTTGCGAAGCGCCGACGTCAACACACAAGTCGATTGTTGACCCAATCCCGCATTCCGACCGACATCATCCAACATCTTTGACCCGGCAGCTTGGGCACTCATTCCAGCGCTTTGCCAAGCAAGAGGGCATCACAATCTCTCAAAACAAAAAACCCAACAATCTCGAATCCATCGCACATGCGCATCCGAAGCCTCTCCGCGACAGCCCTCGCCGCTGTTGCCGCCCTGCAAGGCGCCGGCGCCCAGGTCGCCGTCGCGCAAAAAGGCGCCTCCGATGGCGACTCGACCTCGGTCATGACGACCTGGACCGTGACGCGCACCGTCGAGCGCGTCGTCCAGACCGTCACGGCGACCAAGGACCACGAGACCCTGACTTCGCTGGTCACCAGCAGTATCACCACCTTGGCGTCGGCGAGTCTGACGTTCACGCCTTATGCGAACGGTACGGTCTTGGGCACGGGAGCGAACCCGATGGCCACGGGGTCGCAGAGCGCGCAGCCCATGATGCCGTCGTCGGGCGCCGCGTCGTCGTATGCGGTTGATGTCCTTGGGTACGCGGCGATGGCTGGCGTGATTGCGCTGGTTGCGGCGTAGCTCGATACCCTCGTTTGAAGCGGGCCGTCAAGTCGCTCGTTGGGCTCCTTTCATGTACAATTGATGTTGTTGTCGAGCGCGTTTGTGGAAGCACTGGTGCTAACGAGGAGTCTTTCTGTTTTTGGGAGGGATTCGAAACCTGCATGTACTTACTATGGATTGATACTCAACCTTACGCAGTCGTCGAACGGCGTGCAAGTCGTTGCATTTCATCCCGATGAGCTGCATCCGGCAATGTCATGGTATGTTGCCGTGTGTTTTCGCGGTCTGTACCTAGGTACCTACTATGTAGGTAGTGTTGAATAAATGCAAGCCCCCACCAAGCGCGGTGTTAATTCGGCGTACTGTATGAGATATGTGTTGGTAACGTTACACCGTATTAGTACCAAATCCACTCTCTTACGTGTGACCGTATTGAGTCGTTTAATAATCGCAAACCCTGATGTAGCGGTGTGGATTTAGTTTTATCCGGCCTAGCGTTCAGAACAGGGCAATGACGTTACCGCTTTTGGCTCATAACTTCACATACACTCTGAGGAGCAACTCCATTTTCGTGCCTACTGCACCGTCGAGATTAAGTAGCACGACAAATAGCTGTGGGTGAGTGGTATTGCTAGCCGGTGGGGCTGAGCTGTGGCACTTCCACCGACGCAATGCAGCGGGTCAAGAACGTCCAATACGACGACGATGACATTTACTCGGGCGACGAGGACGCCTACGGCGAAGAAGAGCAAAGCTACTCGGCCGAGGATCGAGAGAATTTCATGACTTTGACACCCGTCGTGCGAGCAGAGTTGGATGAAGCCGGCCTGCAAGCTTCGGACAGAGAGATCGGGGAAGCACTATGGCATTACTTCTGGGATGTGGGCAAGAGTGTCTCATATTTGAAGAACACGCAGGTCTCGAAGGCACAACCAAGCGCGAAGAAAGAGAAGGAGAAGCCGAAGAGCAAGTTTGACGAGGCGGCTGCGAAGAGCGCAGAGAAGGCAGGTGAGTGGAAGCTTTTTCACTTGTGGTTGGTCAGAGGAGAATGGGACGGTTGATGGATGCACTGCTGGAGGCGAAGAGGTGGGCGACGAGACACTCCACGTTGCAAAGAGGCCAGTCGCTGACTGTTCTGTGCGCAGACTGGTTCATTTCTTCACCCATGTCAGCCGCAGACTGGTTTCGAGATACCCCATGGTCCCAGGTACCACCACATATGGAAGGTGACCTTGTCCGAGCTGAGGCAGAACGACCAAGGCCAAAACTGCTGGGGGGTTCTTCCAAGCTGGCCAAGTTGGCAGAAGAGCGTCGCAAGAGGGCCGCGGCGGGGCCGATCTCTGCTGCCAACGGCGCACCGAGTGCTCTTGACCGTCTCGGGAAATCGAGGGACGTGAAAGAGAACGAGCAACCTGCTATGAGTCCCGAGCCCAAGAAGTACCCAATCCGGAAGAAGAAGGATCCGACACCGCCACCGAGAGAGCCAACGCCACCTCCGGCGGAAGTGGAAGAGGAACGACCGGACTTGCGAGCGTCGCCTACAGAGTTCGGCCGCACGCTTTCCACCAGCCCCGCTGAAAGCCTCACGGCTACCTCGATGACCCTCGAGGATATGTTCGGTCGTGCCATTGAAGACGATCCATTCAAAGGACCATCGCCTGACGACCACGTCCGATACGCACAGCAGCACAGCAAAGGCATGGGAAAGTGATGTAACTGACATAGGGACCTATTCATAGGCAACACAAAGCAGAAGCAATCGGCGACAAACGGATTGGCGAAAAAGGCCGAAGCGCTCAAGCTCGAACCCGCAGCACCTACGCAGCCAAGAGTGAAGAGCAAGGGGCTCGACGTGCCGAAGCTATGGGTCGAAGAGAAGTCAAAACGAAAGGATTCGGCCGCATTTGTTGTCATTGGACATGTTGACCACGGCAAGAGCACCCTTATGGGTAGATTGCTCCTCGATACTGGAGCAGTGGCACAACGGGAGATTGAGAAGTAGGATACCACCTTCTCACGGTCGGCCGGTAGCTAACTACATCAGGTATAAGAAGCAAGCAGCCGAGCTCGGCAAATCATCCTTTGCTCTAGCCTGGGTCATGGACACAGGTACAGAAGAGCGTGAGCGCGGCGTAACAGTGGACATCGCGCAGCATCACTTCAGCACGGACAATGTCGACTTTACAATTCTAGATGCACCCGGACATCGCGACTTCGTGCCAAACATGTTAGGAGGAGCCTCGATGGCCGATCTGGCCGTGCTCGTGGTCGATGCAAACCAACTCGAGTCGGGAATGAAAGGCCAGACCCGCGAGCACATACTGCTCGCACGGGCCGTGGGCTTGACGAAGATGATCGTGGCAGTCAACAAACTCGATGTGACTACGCCGGCATGGAGCGAAGAAGCGTACCAAACATCGTGCGCCGAAGTCTCAACCCTACTGAAGCAAGCAGGCTTCGCCGACAGCGATATCGTCGCCGTACCGTGTAGCGGCTTGAGTGGCGAGAATGTTGCCAGAAGACCCGACACCGGCGCGTCGGCCTGGATCGCCAGGGTACACAAAAGTCTCTTGCAAGAGCTCGAGGGTTCCGTACCTCCCGAAGCTACACTGGATTCTGTGAAGATGCCGCTCCGAATGCAAGTGGCGGATGTGTTCCGAGGTGGCGTCACCAACCCCTTGTCTGTCTCCGGACGGGTAAGCGCTGGAAATGTGCAAGTCGGCGACACGGTGACGCTGCAACCTAGTGGCGAAACAGCATCGGTCAAAGGCATTGAGGTTGGTGGAGACGCTAAGGAGTGGGCAGTGGCCCGTCAGCTTTGCACCCTTCATCTCACCGACATCGACCCACAACATATCAGAACCGGCGACATGCTCTGTGCTTCTGACCACCCAGTGCCGGTCGTCAAGAGCTTCACCGCCAAGGTCGAAGCGCTGGAGAGTCTGCTGCCGCAGAGCGTGGACGTGCACTTGGGGAGGTTGCATGCGCCGGGTGCTATTGCTCAGCTCATGGCGACTGTAGATGGGAAAGGCGGGGTGTTGAAGAAGAAGCCTAGGATGGTGAAGGCTGGGCAGGTGGCGATGGTGAAGGTTCGCTTGGATGGAGCGGGTGTGCCTGTGGAGGGAGGGGTGGCAGTCGTGCTCAGAGCGGCTGGAAGTACTGTAGCTTATGGTACTGTGGAGCAGGCGAACGTATAGGAACCGCTGGGCTAGGAAGAGAATGTCTTTCCAGTGCTCTTGATATGGTCTTCTGAACAGGATGCATAGGGTACTGTCATAGGTAGGTAACTTCACATTAGGCGATTGTCGAGAGTAATCCCCATTGCGAATGTCTCACCACTTTCACCGATCAGTCTCCCAGCGTTTCTGCCTCTTATGATCACCATGTGTCGAGACCATTACAACACTTGTAACAGCTACTACTTGGTGTAGACACGCATGGCCCTACGGCGAATATGCGTGCCATCATTCGTACAACCGCGAACACCGTTGCGACTACTCAGATATCGGTTCGGTGCTGTCCCACTAGCTACGGAACACAGTCGCCACCTGGCACATTCTTCCCTTGAACATGATGAACATCGGGATGCAAGCCATCTCCTGAGAGTCGTCGACACCTCTCAAACGAACTCGACTGGGACCTTCTTCGATAGTGACGACGGCCAATCCTTGCTCTCCACTTTGGTCGACGACATGGGCAAAGGACGTCACCTCACTGATTCCGAGAGGCAGATGCGAACGCTGCAGCAAATGCTTGGCATTACCAACGCCGAAGACCTTCAGGACGAAATGAAAGATGCCGTCTTCGTTTGCATCGACGTCGAAGCCTACGAACATGCGCAGGAGAAGATCACCGAGATCGGCGTGGCGGTCCTGGACACCCGCGACCTCGTCGGACTCACTCTCGATAGCCCTCGGGATGCGTGGCTCTCGAAATTCAAGCACGCGCACTATCGAATGGTGGATTATGCGGAGCTGAGGAACAAGAGCTTCGTCCAAGGCTGTCCGGATAGTTTCAATTTTGGCGTGACGACGTGGTACGCATACTCGAGACCTTTTGTGCGCGGGCTTGGGACTTTGCTGATTACATATACTTTGCCCGCAGGATCAACCTCCGCGACGTCAGCGAAGTCCTGACAAGAATGTTCCAGGATCCCACGCGTGTCGACGATGCCGCAAACTTTGCGTCCGCCATCCCAGCTGTCGACCGGCATATTGTATTCGTCGCCCACGGCGCGAAGGGAGACAGGGCGTACTTGAACTCCATCGGCTTCGAATTAGACCAGATCGCCGTAATCGTTCGCACAATGGATACCCAGGTCCTCTCTGGAAGGTCCAAGAAGAATCAGGTAGCGCTCCGTCGCTTGTTACTCAGTCTCGAGCTTACCGCAGTCAATCTGCATAATGCCGGCAACGATGCTGCGTACACTTTGCATGCTATGGTGCTGATGGCGTTAAAAGACCACGCGAGCCCGGGCAGCGTATATGCCGACCTTGAATTACTCACTGGTAAGATCCCACTGGCACTTCTCGACAGTAGAAAGGCACCGGAGAAATGGGAGGGCACTGCGGGAAAGGCTTTGCCAGCGAGTGAAGGCGATGCGCAGACCAAATTACGAGTTCAGAAATACGCGCTCAGCAAGAAGGCCACGGAGAAACGGACTAACCTCGAGGCGAACATTCGATATCATTCGGCGGTCACAAAGGTCGACGTCGAGCGGAACCTCGCCATGGCGGCTCAAGGGACCGGTCCCGCTGCGTATATTCAGTATCATATGGCTCCTCAAAGAACCGATCAACACTCAGCAAAGCCGGGCGAGAACGGTCGGAGAAAACGCAAACAGTCGTTCCGGGCAGCGGATAAGGAGGCATCTAGCAAGCGTGCGCAAGCGGGACTGGAGACTGGTGAAGTCGACCAAGCACGTAGGCAGGAGCGCGATCGACAAGCTGCTGGTGGCCAAGGCGATGCAGTGCTGGGTGCGCCAAAGCCTGGAGAAGCAAGCGCCGGTGCAAAAGTCGACAAGTGAACAGACATACTGACGTCTACTGTTTCTTTACGTGCGATGTCACGGCAGGTCAATCACGCATACTCGCCGTACGGTTAGCTTCTGGATGAGCGGCGGCGTCTCCTGTATCAGGTAGCGTTGACGGTATTTAGGCACCAGAGTGGCCCGGTGGCAGACTCTACTTCGTTCTTCGAGCGGACAACGGCAATACCAGGCCCATGCAAGCCGATTGGGCCTTGGGCGTCGCACCGTAGCTTCGGAGCATAGTTTGCAACGATCTTCCGCTTCCAACGGGCGACTGGATGCGATGCGGCTCGACTGAATTATCTCGTCCATTCGCATGAAAGTGGCAAAGCAAGTCTTCGCACAGAATTGGAGCATGGATATGCACGAAACCTAGATATGGATCGATCGATCGTGCCAAAACGACGCCAAGCACTGCCTGGACATGGTCATCCCACAGCAACGCAACATACGCTGGCCTACTCGGACTCTATACGCGGTGTCAGTGGAAGCAGCACTCGAGGGGTCACTCCTGACTTATGGTGACCTCTCTAATCCCCGTGGACTTGGGTGTCGAGCCGAGCAAGCTACAAGGGGTAGTCAATCCAGCCGGTCGAGGCAGCAAGCGGTCGCCACGAGCAGGTCAGACCATCCTTTGCAAACCAGCATGTTGCACCTATCGCGCTGTAGGCGGAAACAGCAACCGACCCTCCATCCCGCCCTCAACCATAATATTCATCCCAGTAACATGCCCGCTCAAAACCGGACTCGCAACAACAGCCACCTGCCTCGCCACATCTTCCGGCGTCGCGACCTTGCGCAACGGCGTCGTCGCCAGCGCCTTCTGCACAAACGCCTCATCCCTCAACGTCGCCTCCGCCATCGGCGTCGCCACCCACCCAGGATTCACCGCATTCACGCGGCCCCGCGGAGCGATCGACACAATCTCGTTCTTCAATGTCGGCGTGAGCCCGTACATCAACGCGGCTTTGCTCGCCGCGTAGTCGCCGTGCTCCGCTTCGCCGAACTTGCCCGCCGTGCTGCCGATGAAGATGATGCTCGCGGTCCTTTTGACGGCTTCCGGGGCAGAGCGCAGGGCGCGGAGGTAGGCTTTGCATAAGAGGAAAGGACCCGTGAGGTTGACGGCGAGGGTGTTGGTCCATTGGCTTAGGTCCATGTCTGCGATGGGCGTGTCGTTCTTGGACATTGGTCAGTATTTACGTAGCCCAGGATGTTGTCTGAGGCAGGGGATCGATGGGTGTACCTGTGGCCAAATCCCATGGTTGACAACTAGTACACTAACAGGTCCTCCGTTCCTCTCCGCCGCGTGCTCGAGTAGACTGTTGACCGATTCCTCATCTCTGACATCCGCCTGTAAAGAAACTACATCCGGTAGCTCCGCGAGTTGGCCGATGTTCGAATTGTAGTGCGCCGTGACTCTGGCCCCTAATTGACGGAAGGTGTGCACGGTTTCGAGCCCGATGCCTCCGGCTGCTCCTGTGATGAGGACGTGGACGTTTTGTAGACCGAAGTCGAGGGACATGGTCGGTGGAGGCTGGGGAGAGAAAGGTGGGAAGGAGAGGTGGGAATGTGGTGGATATTGCAGTTATCGTGGTGGGAATGTGGGCAATAATCGACTTATTCTTCGTCGCTCTGTATCCGAAGTCGATTGTTTGAAAATCATGAGGGCTGGATTGGTAGGGTATTTACTGAGTACGTGTAGGAAAGGTACATGCAGTTTGCATGGCAGTTCTGTCGCGGTGGGACGTCGGGTCAGTCTAAGCCGAGTGACAGGAAAATACGTCTTATAACCAGGACAATCTGAAGCGAGATAATAGTTCGTTGGAATACCGGTATAAGTCAATATTGGCATTGCGAAAGATGTAGACGACATTGTCGCTTCGCTAGCACTAGCCAACTTGTCGTACAAAGACGGCTGCTGTCCGCCAATAACAAGGTTGCAGATTTCCCTCCGCTTATCTCAATATCTATCTGCACCAAGCAGTACAACAGATGGTAGCTCATAGCCATACGCAGCATGCTACGACCACGAGACGAAGGTCACCCTGGGTCAGTCCTTTGGTCACTCGTCCAGGCTACGTGTGAAGGTCTTGGTCAGGTGGTGCTACTCTCGCATGTCAGCGGAACGTAAGCGCTACGGAATTAGACACAGCACTTACTGATTTCCCAGACATCGACTGTGCTTTCTCGTCGGCACTCTGCGCCAAAGGCCATCCCAGCATTCTCCAGGATGTACCAGACTACCTCTGTCAAGTAGAGGCGGTGGTTCACTCAGGCATCGGACGACTCGACCTGATCGGCCCAAGACGAGTTATCGGCAGCGTGATCTCCCAGCGTCTCGCCTGTAGAAGCATCCGCGGCTGGCAAAGCCGGAAAGTCTTCAGGCTTAGGAGCACTCGCCGCTTGAGGACGTCCATGTCGCGCACCTCTTGTCGTCCCCCCACTCCCTCTATCACCGCCTCGACTTTCGCGGTACAGATACTCCCTCCCATCGCTGTAGTCGTCACGATCGCCCGCGAAGCCACCTCGCTTATCAAACGTGCCACCACGCTGGAAATCCTCGTCCCGCTTCTCGGCATCCCACTCCCTGCCTTCCATCGCCTTGAGCTTCCTCATCCGATTCTTCTCCCGCTCCCCCATCATCTGCTGTCGATCCCGACGCTCTTCTCGCTGTTTGCGTGCGGTGAACTGCTTGGCCTGTTGCTCGCGCTGCGCGAACGAGGCGGCGTCCGCTTCGGCGCGGGCGTGCGCGGCCGTGAGCGAGGCGTTCTTGATCGAGATCCGGGCCATCTTCTCCGCCAGCTCCTCTTCCGTCAGTTTGGGCTTGCGCAGTCCGCCGGTGGCTTGTCTGTCGCCGCGGACGGAAGGGACAGCCTCTTTACGTGGACCCGTCGGCGCGTGCTGAGGAGGCGAGTTCTCCGCAGGCGCTATGTCCGTTTCAGGTTGAAGCGATCCCGCCTCTTGAGGGGGTGTCGCATGCTCGACGGGGTCATTGCGAGATTGGTATGCCCCTCTGCCACGCCCCCGACCTCTGCCTCTGTCCCGATGCTGGTTTCCACGGTTCGGGGGTGATAGAGGCGTTGCCTGCTCAGCGACTGGTTGCGCGACAGGAGTAAAATCGTCGCTGAAGAGGTCGTCGTCTGACCTCACACGCATCGATTCGTCTAAAGGGATGACATCGTCGAATAAGTTGTCCTCGCCTACGCCAGTTTGCGCGAAAGTGTCGACGGTGGAAACATCGGGCGGAGGCGCGCTGAGGCCGGGAGACGGCGGTGCTGGAGAGAAGGTCGGAGCAGCCGCGGAGAGAGACGATGAAACCGGTCGTGGCTCCTCGAGCTTCGACGATGTCGGCGTGCGAGTGTGGTTCGGCGTGGGCATCAGTGGAAGTCCTACCTTGACTTCTCCATCCGACGGCTTCGGAGCCCACTTTGACTGGTTCATTATTCGAGAGGTTGTTCCTGTCTATCGTTCATTGTCATCCTTCCCCTATCTTTCCAGGATCAAGCAGTGATAGGAATGTGTGTTCGAATTCAAGCCATTGGAGTTGATGACCCCGACTCGAGGGGAGGATCAATCGAGGGGCACGCCAAGCTTCTGAAGCGTGCAGTCCATCCTCCGTAGGTAGGTAAGGCATTTATGCTACAAAGTACACCCGCTGCTCTTGGGTGGCAAGGATACTTCACGACGAGCAATATCGGTATACCACGAAGGAGCGGCACATGGGAACGATCAGGTTGGATCATATGATGCGAGAAGAAGGCAGAAAAGGAGTCGCCCACATTGCCTGAAATCGTATCGTGTCGTGTGCCACAGTCGGCTAAGCTTCAGCCACATGCAGCTTTGACAGGATGGTGGCGTTTCGGCATTGACGCCATTGGCATGTGATCGTCCCGATATCACCGAATCCCATACACTACATCCAGACACCACCGTTGCTCCATACAACCTGCACACAATCGAGACACAGGAAGAACAAGATATGTCCCAACAATCCTCCACCTTCACCACCAGCTCCTACAGCTACTCCAGCAGCAGCAGCAGCAGCAGCAGTAGCGGTACCAGCTCGAGCAACGGACAAACCACGACCGGCCACCGTTCCATCCAACACACATCCACCGACCCCTCAGGTACGACCGTGTCTCTCGCGAACCAGACCATGGGCGAACCGATCGTGCAAGAGACGAGGCGGTATGATCCCCAGGGCCGCGAGTTGCTCGAAGACGCGGACGCCCGCGCGAATGCTCCGCGCCGCATCGAGGACGTGAGCGATGGACAGGCGGGGAAGGAGGGGCGGTACGAGGAGAGGATTGAGGACGAGTACGCGAAGCGCGAAGGCGGGGCTTGGGTGCAATCAAGGACAAGATG